>Ga0209239_1000211_pt1 | contig 33036 bp, 27 predicted proteins | sample GraSoi013_2_20cm_FD_185824 | JGI IMG/M metagenome (GOLD analysis project Ga0209239, IMG submission 185824) | Grasslands soil microbial communities from the Angelo Coastal Reserve, California, USA - Sample 10_02_2013_2_20cm (SPAdes) (version 2) | ecosystem: Environmental > Terrestrial > Soil >...
CGGCGGCGACACACGCCCGGTTCGCCCTGCAGTGCGTCGCGGCCGGAAAGGCGTGCCTCGTGGAAAAACCGTTCGCCTTGAGCAGGCGCGACGCGGAGGCCGTGGCGCGCGCGGCCGCCGACGCCCGAGTCCCCGTGCTGGCGGGCCACCTGCTCCTGTTTCACCCCGCCGTCGAGCGCCTCCGGGCGCTGGTACAGGGAGGGGAGCTGGGACGCGTCTACTACCTGTATGGACTGCGTGTCAACTTGGGGCAGGTGCGCGCCGATGAGAACGCGCTGTGGAGCTTCGGGCCCCACGACGTCTCGGTGGCACTGTACTTGCTCGGAGAGGTCCCCGTGCGGGTTGCCGCGCACGGGAAGAGCTACCTCCAGCCAAACGTCGAGGACGTCGTGTTCCTGACCATGGAGTTCGGGAGCGGCGTGCTCGTGCACGTGCAGCTGTCGTGGCTAGACCCGCACAAGGAACGGAAACTCACCGTCGTAGGGGCAAAAAAAATGGTCGTGTTCGACGATATGGAGGCGCGCGAGAAGCTCCGTATCTACGACAAGGGCGTGGAACGGCCGCCGGAGTACGCGTCGTTCGGCGAAGCCCTGTCGGTTCGGGAGGGCGACATCTTCATCCCCAAGATTCCCAACGTCGAGCCGCTCGCGGCGGAGCTCGGCCACTTCGTCCGCGTGGCGCGGGGAGCCGAGCCACCGCGCGCGGGCGCGGAGGACGGCGTCCGCGTGGTCACCGTGCTCGAGGCGGCGACGCGCTCGCTGGCGACCGCCGGCGCGCCGGTCTCGCTATGAGTGCCGCCACCCAGACCCCCGCCGATCTCCTGGTCGCGAAGGCGCGGGACCGCTCGGCGCTGATCGGGATCGTCGGCCTCGGCTACGTAGGCGTGCCGCTCGCGATGGAGTTCGCGCGCGCCGGCTTCCGCGTGTTGGGGTTCGACGTCAGCAAGGCGGTCGTGGAGGGCCTGACCCAAGGACGCTCCCACGTCCAGGACGTGCCCAGTGCTGAGCTGGCGCGCTTCACCAAGGAAGGCAAGTTCACCGCGACGACGGATCTGGTGCGGCTGCGCGAGCCCGACGTCGTGTCGATCTGCGTGCCCACTCCGCTTTCGAAGACGAAGGACCCCGACGTGAGCTACGTGCTCGCGGCGACGAACGCGGTAAAGCAGGCGCTGCGGCGCGGCCAACTCATTGTGCTCGAGTCCACGACCTATCCCGGCACGACGCGCGAGCTGATGCTGCCCGCGCTGGAGGGAACCGGGCTGAAGGTGGGGGAGGACTTCTTCCTGGCGTTCTCCCCGGAGCGGGTGGACCCCGGCAATCCCAAGTGGAACACACACAACACGCCCAAGGTCGTCGGCGGGCTCACGCCGGTCTGTCGGCGGGTGGCCATGGCGATCTACGAGCCGGCGATCGAAACCCTTGTGGCCGTGTCCTCCACCGAAGCGGCCGAGCTGGTGAAGATTCTCGAGAACACGTTTCGCAGTGTGAACATCGGGCTCGTCAACGAGATGGCGATCGTGTGCGACAAGCTCGGCGTCGACGTGTGGGAGGTGATCGAGGCCGCGGCCACGAAGCCCTTCGGCTTCATGAAGTTCACGCCGGGTCCCGGCGTCGGTGGGCACTGCATCCCGCTCGATCCGCACTATCTCGCGTGGAAGATGCGGACGCTGAACTATCGCACCCGATTCATCGAGCTGGCGGGTGAGATCAACGCCGAGATGCCCGAATACTGGGTCGGACGGGTGGTCGATCGGCTCAACGACCAGGGGCGCGCGGCGCGGGGCAGCAAAGTGCTGGTGGTGGGCGTCGCCTACAAGAAAGACATCAACGATGTTCGTGAGAGCCCAGCCCTCGATGTGATCCGGTTACTGCAGCGCCGCGGCGCGGCGATTTCCTATCATGATCCGCACGTCCGCAAGCTCAAGGATGAGGCCATCGACCTCGCGTCGGTCCCGCTCACCCCGGAAACGCTCGCGGCCGCCGATTGCGTCGTCATCGTGACCGATCATTCGGATGTCGACTACGCCCTCGTGGAGCGGTGCGCGCGTCTGGTCGTCGATACGCGGAACGTCCTCGCGACGGTGCGGCAGCGGCGGGAGGAGCGGTGAAAGTCGCGGTTCTCGGTACCGGGTACGTCGGTCTCGTGGCGGGGGCGTGCCTCGCCGAAACGGGCAATGATGTCCTGTGCGCCGACGTCGACCCGGCCAAGATCGACAGCCTCCGCCAGAACCGGCTGCCGATCCACGAGCCCGGGCTCGAGCCGCTGGTCGTGCGCAACCAGCGGGACGGCCGCCTCGAGTTCACCACCGACGTCGGCACCGCCGTCGAGCGTTCGGACGTCGTATTCATCGCCGTGGGCACGCCACCGAACGAGGACGGCTCGGCCGACCTGCAGCACGTGCTGGATGTGGCGCGCACCATCGGCCGGCACATGAACCGGCCCAAGCTGGTCGTCACCAAGAGCACGGTTCCCGTCGGCACCGCGGACCGGGTGCGCGCCGAAATCGCCAAACACACGACCACCACGTTTCACATCTGCGCCAATCCCGAGTTTCTCAAGGAGGGCGCCGCGGTCGAAGACTTCATGAAGCCGGACCGGGTCGTCGTGGGTGTGGATTCAGCCGAGGCCACGGATGTGATGGCCCAGCTGTATGCACCCTTCGTCCGGACCGGCAATCCGATCATTTTCATGGATTTGTCGTCGGCGGAGATGACCAAGTACGCGGCCAACGCCATGCTGGCGACGCGCATCTCGTTCATGAACCAAATCGCCCTGCTGTGCGACGCGGTCGGCGCCGATGTGACCCTCGTCCGCAAGGGGATCGGGACGGACCGGCGCATCGGACCGGCGTTCCTGTTCCCAGGGCCGGGCTACGGCGGATCGTGCTTTCCCAAGGACGTGAAGGCGCTGATCCACACGGCCGAGACCAGCAGCGTGTCGTTCCACATCCTGCAAGCGGTCGAGGCCGCGAACGAGCGGCAGAAGCGGGTGTTGTTCGAAAAGGTCGCGCGTCGCCTCGGAGACGCGTTGCGCGGAGCCACAGTGGCCGTCTGGGGACTTGCGTTCAAGGCCGAAACCGACGACGTGCGCGAGAGCCCGGCGCTGGTACTGGTGGAGCAGCTGCTCGCGGCGGGCGCGCGGGTGCGCGTACACGACCCGGCGGCCCTCGCGTCCGCGCGCCGCCACCTGGGGGACCGGGTGACGTATGCCAAGAGCGTGTACGACGCCGTGGACGGCGCGGCCGCGCTCGTGATCGTCACCGAGTGGCTGGAGTATCGGAATCCCGACTTCGAGCGGATCAAGCGCGCCTTGACGCGGCCGGTGATCGTGGATGGACGGAACCTGTACGACCCGCAGCGCATGGCGCGGCTCGGGTTCATCTACGAGAGCATCGGCCGCCCCGTGGCATGCGCATCCTCGTAACGGGCGCCGCCGGGTTTCTCGGTTCGCATCTCTGCGACCGCTTGCTCGCGCTGGGCCACCGGGTGGTGGGGATGGACAACTTCATCACCGGGAGTCGCCCGAACCTCGACCACCTGAAGAGCCACCCGAGCTTTCAGCTGATCCTGCACGACGTCGCCAACTTCATCGAGGTGGAGGGGCCACTCGAGGGCGTGCTCCACTTTGCGAGCCCGGCGAGCCCGGTCGATTACCTGGAACTGCCCATCCAGACCCTCAAGGTGGGATCGCTCGGCACCCACAAGGCCCTCGGCCTCGCGAAGGCCAAGGGTGCGCGATTTCTGCTCGCGTCGACGTCGGAAGTGTACGGGGATCCGCTGGTGCATCCCCAGCCGGAGAGCTACTGGGGGAATGTGAACCCGGTGGGGCCCCGTGGCGTATATGACGAGGCCAAGCGTTTCGCGGAGGCCATCACGATGGCCTATCATCGCTTCCACCAGCTCGACACCCGGATCGTCCGTATCTTCAATACCTATGGGCCGCGCATGCGACCCCACGACGGTCGCGTGGTCTCGAACTTCATCGTGCAGGCGCTCAAGGGCGAGCCGCTCACGGTGTACGGCGACGGCTCGCAGACCCGCTCCTTCTGCTATGTGGACGACCTCGTCGAGGGCATCGTGAGGCTGTTCGAGCGCGGGGGGCACGAGCCGACGAACATCGGCAACCCCAACGAATTCACGGTGCGCCAGCTGGCCGAGCTGGTGCTGCGACTCACCGGAAGTCGGAGTCGCATCGTGGAGCAGCCCCTTCCCACCGACGATCCGAAGGTCCGCCAACCCGACATCCAGCGTGCCCGCGAGACGCTCGGCTGGGAGCCGAAGATCTCGCTCGAAGACGGGCTGCGCCGCACCATCGAGTATTTCAGCGGGCTCACGTCGGCGTGAGCGCCCGTGTGCTCGTTACGGGCGCAGCCGGGTTCATCGGCTCGCACGTGTGCGAAGCGCTTCTCGCCCGGGGTGACGAGGTCGTGGGCGTCGACAACTTCGATCCCTTCTACGCCCGGGCGGTGAAGGAGGGGAACCTCGACGGGCTGCGTCGGACCAAGGGCTTTCGGTTCGTCGAGGCGGATATTGTGCGCGATGCGCTCCCGCTCGACGGTGTGTCGGTCGTGCTGCACCTCGCGGCACGCGCGGGGGTGCGCCCCTCGCTCGACGACCCCGTTTCCTACGGCGACACCAATGTGACGGGGACGGTGCGGGTATTCGAGGCGGCGCGGCGCGCCGGTCTCCGGCGGATCGTGTTCGGCTCGTCATCGTCGGTGTACGGCGACGCCACGCCCGCTCCCTTTGGCGAGGACACGGCGGCCGTCTGGCCGATCTCGCCCTACGCCGCCAGCAAGCGCGCCGGGGAGCTGATGGCGCACGCGTTCGCGCACCTCTACGGTCTGCAGATCGCCTGCCTCCGGTTCTTCACCGTGTACGGGCCGCGCCAGCGGCCCGACCTCGCGATCCATCGGTTCACCCAACTCATCGCCGCGGGACAGCCCGTCCGGATGCACGGGGATGGGTCGAGCGAGCGCGACTATACCTATATTACAGATTGCGTGGACGGCGTCCTCGCCGCCGTGGAATGGACCGGCCGGCGGCGGGCGGCGGGGCTCGCCGAGCCGATCAATATCGGCGGCGGGGCGCGCGTGCGGCTCGACCGACTGATCGAGCTGATCGGGCGGACGCTGGGGCGCGAGGTCCGCATCGAGCGCCACGGCGACCAGCCCGGCGACGTGCGGCTGACCGCGGCGGACCTGCGCCGCGCCGAGCGTGAGCTTGGGTACCGGCCGGTGGTCGGGATCGAGGAAGGCATAAGGCAATTCGTCCGCTGGTACGAGGCGACGCATGGACGTCAGCGCTGAGCATCTCGTGGAGCAGGCCCGGGAGCGGTTCCAGCTGCAGGACTACTACGGGGCCATCCACCTCCTCGAGGAGGTGGTGGCGGCGGGCCGCGCCTTCGCCGATGCGCACCACATGCTTGGGCTGTCCTACTCGCTCGTGGGTCAGCAGGACCAGGCCCTCGCGCAGCTCGACCGTGCCCTGGCGCTCAACCCTCATTACGTCGAAGCGCTGGTGCACCGCGCCATCGTGCTGAACGAGCTGGGGCGGGAAACCGAGGCGGACGCCGCGTTTCGGCGCGCGGCGCAGGTCGGGGGCGAGCCGCGGCAGGGCTTCGCGGCCCACGTGGCCGCGAAGCTGGCCAACCAGCACGCGGCGCTGGGCGACGCGTACCTCGGGGCCGGCGGCCTGACGCAGGCGATCGGCGAGTACCAGGAGGCGCTCACCCTGGGCCCGGCGTTTCACGACCTGCGGTACAAGTTGGGACGGATGCTGCTCGAGGCGGGCCGCGCACTCGACGCGCGCGAACACTTCGAGATCATCGTACGCGCGCGTCCCACCTACCTCGACGCGGCCGCCATGCTCGGGCTGGCCTGCTACCTCGCCGGGGACGGGCTCGCGGCGAAGGCGGTGTGGGAGGAATGCCGGGAGCGCCGACCGGAGGATCCGCGCGTGGAAGCCTACCTGGCCATGCTGGCCCGCAACGACGCCGCCGCGCCGGTGGCCGTGCCGGCCTCCGGTGGGGACGGCGATCCGCCGACACTCGCCTCAGGTCGGTCGGGGCGGAAGAAAAAGTCGTGAGACGCTGGGTCCTGCTCGGTATCGCGCTGGGACTCGCGTGCCAGCCGAGCGCCGCCGACCATGAGGAGCTGGGCGACCGCGCCTATGCGGCGGGGGCGTACCGCGACGCGCTGGCCGAATACCAGCTCGGCCTGAAGGCCCACGCCGGCAGCGCAGACCTGAATGCCAAGGCCGGGGCGGCGGCCCTGCACGTCGGGGACTATGCCACCGCCGTCGACGCCTATGTGCTGCTCGGGGAGCGCGACGGATCGCGGGCCGGGGAGGCCGCGGACGGCCTCGAGCGGGTCGCCCGGGCTGCGCTCGCCGCGAACGACCGCGGCGACGCGGCCAAGGGGCTGGCGGGGCTCCGGGCGGTGGCCCCTACCAGGCCGCTCGGCCGCTACACCCGCCTGGCGGCGCTCGACGCCGCGGATCGCGGCGATACCGCCGGCGCCATGGTGCTCCTCCCAGGGGCGGTCGCCGCCGCCGCGGACGCGCGCATGGCGGATTCGCTCCTCTTCGTGTATGGGATGGCCGCGGTGCGGGCGCGCGATTGCGCCACGGCCGTGCCGGCGTTCGAGGGCGTGATCCGGCGGCAGCGGGAGCCCGCGGTCGCGGACCGGGCGCGCGAGGGGTTGGGGTTGTGCTCGCTGGTGGAGGGCCAGCGGCTGCTCGAGAGCGGCAAGCCCACCGCGGCCGAGGACTGGTTCCGGCGGGCCACTGCGCCGGGGGCGCCGGCGGACGTGGTGCGCGGAGCGTTTCTGGGGCTGGGGGACGTGAAGCTCGCCCAGGGCGACGTGGCCGCGGCGTTGGAGAGCTACCAGCAGGCGCTGGTGGGCGGCACGCCCGGGGACACCATCACTCAGCGGGCGCATGAAAAAATCAACGCGGTCGGCAAGGCGGACGCGCCCGCGTCGCCGGCCCCCCCCCCGAACCAACCGTGAGGGCCATGCGTCGCTCCCTGCTCATCGCCGGTGCCGCCCTGCTGGCGGCGTGCCACCACGGCCCCCGCGTGGTGCCCGCCCCGGATCCGGTGGCCGAGCTGGCCAAGGCGCGCGCGCAGTTCCGGAGCGGGGATTTCGGCAAGGCGCTCGTGTCGTTCCGCCGGCTCACGTACGAGCTGGGCCCCAGTCAGACCGAGATGGCCGACGTGCGCTACCATCTCGCCGAGTGTTACTTCCAGACGGGGGACCGCGTCCAGGCCGCCCACGAGTTCCGCCAGGTCGCGGACCAGTATGCGGTGAGCGAGTACGCGCCCCTGGCGCTGCTGCGGGCGGGCGATGCGAACCTGCGGCTGTGGGGGAAACCGGAGCTGGATCCGTCGTACGGCGAAACGGCGCTCGCCATTTACCAGGAGCTGGCGGGACGCTATCCGGGGACCGATGCGGCCGCCCGCGCGCAGATGCATGTGCAGCAGCTCCGGGAGTGGTTCTCCCAGAAGGACTACAAGAACGGGATGTTCTACTTCCGGCGACGCGCCTACGATTCCGCGATCATCTACTTCAAGGACGTGATTGCGACCTATCCCGGGACGTCCCGCGTCCCCGACGCGTTGATGCGGCTGGTGGACAGCTACCGCGTCATCGGATACGGCGATGAGCGGAAGGAGACTTGCGCGCACCTGCGGCGCTACTTCCCGCTGACCGAGGGGCTCGACAAGTCCTGCCCGGCCGACTCGAGCGCCGCCACGCCGTCCTGAGCTCGCGTGGAGGCCCTGTTCGGCGGGTCGTTCGATCCCGTGCACGTCGGGCATCTGGTCGCCGCGGAAGCAGCGGGGGAGGCGCTCGATGCCAGGGTGCGGTTCCTCCCGGCGCGCGTGCAGCCGCTCAAGCGGGCGGCGCACGGCGCCAGCCCGGAGCAGCGGGCCGAGATGCTGGACCTCGCGGTCGCCGGCAACCCGCGCCTCGCGGTCGAGCGCATCGAGCTCACGTTACCCGCCCCGTCATACACGGTCCGGACACTGCAGGCGTTGGCCGCGCGGGAGCCGGGGAACCGCTTCACGTTACTGCTGGGGGCGGACGCCGCAGGCGAGCTCGCCGCGTGGTACCAGGTGGACGCGCTCCCCGCGCTGGCGGACGTGGTCGTGTTCGCGCGCCCCGGGGCGTCGCCGCCGCGGCATCCGGCCATCCGCCGCGTGGTCGAGGTGCCGGGATTGGACGTGTCGGCTACGATGATCCGGGAGCGGGTGCGGCAGGCTCGCTCCATCCGGTATCTGGTGCCCGATGCCGTGCGCGAATACATCGCGACGCGCGGGCTGTATCGCGAATAGAGGGCTGATGTACAAGGGTTGGTTCACCAAGATCTTCGGGACCCAGTTCCAGCGAGAGCTGAAGCGCGTCCGCCCGATCGTGGATGCGATTCATCGCCACGAAGAGCGGCTCAAGGGGCTGTCCGACGCAGAGCTGCAGGGCCAGACGTCGAAGCTGCGCGGCCTCATCGCCCAGCGCACGAGCGCGCTGGCGGCGGACGTCGAGCGGCTGAAACGGGAGAAACACGACTGCCCGGATGCCGACCAGCGCGTGGATCTCAGCCAGAAACTGTCCCAGGCCGAGTCGGCCTACGTGAAGGCGCTCCAGGGAGCACTGAGCGACGCTCTCCCGGAGGCCTTTGCCACGGTCCGCGAGGCGTGCCGCCGGTTGGTGGACAGCGAGGTGATGGTGACGGGCCACGCCCTCAAGTGGGACATGGTGCCGTACGACGTTCAGCTGATCGGCGGGATCGTGCTGCATCAGGGCAAGATCGCCGAGATGGCGACCGGCGAGGGGAAGACGCTGGTCGCGACCCTGCCGTTGTACCTGAACGCGCTGGCGGGCCGCGGCGCTCACCTCGTCACGGTCAACAACTACCTCGCCCGTCGCGACTCGCAGTGGATGGGGCATCTGTTCACGTGGCTCGGCCTCACGGTCGGCTGCATCGACGACACGGAGCCGTCGACGCCCGAGCGCCGGGCGGCCTATCTGTGCGACATCACGTACGGCACGAACAACGAGTTCGGCTTCGACTACCTGCGCGACAACATGGTGTTCACGCTGGAGCAGCGCGTCCAGCGGAGCCACGCGTATGCGATCATCGACGAGGTCGACTCGATTCTGATCGACGAGGCCCGCACGCCCCTCATCATCTCGGGGTCCGTCGGCAGCGAGTCGGACGAGAAATACGCGCAGTTCAACGCACAGGTCGTGCAGCTGGTGCGGAAGCAGACCGCGGTCGTGAACGATCTCATCGCCCGGGCGGAGCCGCTCCTCGGCGACGAGAAAACGGCGTACGAGGGCGCGGTCCTCCTGTACCAGGCGCAGCTCGGGATGCCCAAGAACAAGAAGCTCATGAAGCTGCTCCAAGAGCCCGGCGTGAAGTCCCAGGTTCAGCGGGTGGAGCTCGACGTGCTGGCCGACCGCAAGCTTCCCGCGCGCGAGCAGAAGATGCGCCACGTCGAGGAGGACCTCTACTTCGTGCTCGACGAGCGGGGTCACTCGGTACACCTCACCGATAAGGGCGTCGAGACGATGTCGCCGCAGGACCCGAACCTGTTCGTGGTGCCGGATATCTCGCACGCCGTGCACGAGATCGAGCGCGACGAGCAGCTTTCACCCAAAGACAAGATCGAGCGTCGTCGCCAGGTGGAAGGGGATTACGCCATGAAGAGCGAGACGCTGCACATCATCCACAAGCTGCTCCAGGCCCATGCCCTGTACGAGCGGGAGGTGGACTACGTCGTGCAGGAGGGCAAGGTCCTGATCGTCGACGAGTTCACCGGGCGCCTGATGCACGGGCGGCGCTGGTCGGAGGGCCTGCACCAGGCCGTGGAAGCGAAGGAAGGCGTGGCCGTCCAGGAGGAGAGCCAGACACTGGCCACCATCACCATTCAGAACTACTTCCGGATGTACGACAAGCTCGCCGGCATGACGGGCACGGCGGAAACGGAGGAGACCGAGTTCTTCCAGATCTACGGGCTCGACGTCGTGGTGATCCCGACCAACCGGCCGGTGCGTCGCGTGGACAAGCACGACCTCATCTACAAGACGCGCAGCGAGAAGTACACCGCCATCCTCGACGAGGTCGAGCGTCAGCACGAGCGTGGCCTGCCGATCCTCGTCGGCACCGTGAACGTGGACGTCTCCGAAACCTTGTCGCGCATGCTCAAGCGCCGCGGCTTCCGGCACGAAGTGCTGAACGCCAAGTACCACCAGCGCGAAGCGGAGATCGTGGCGCAGGCGGGACAGCCCGGCTCCATCACGATCGCGACCAACATGGCCGGTCGCGGCACCGACATCAAGCTCGGTCCCGGTGTGAAGAAGTGTCAGGTCTGCGGGATCACCGCCCACGAGGCTCCCTTCGGCCAGCAGATCGAGCGGCCCGACCTCCCCGCCGAGGAGCTCAAGCGGCTCGGCTGCAACGACGACCCGCCGTGCGGCCTCGTGATCATCGGCACGGAGCGGCACGAAGCGCGGCGTATCGACCGGCAGCTGCGCGGCCGCTCGGGTCGCCAGGGCGATCCCGGCCAGAGCGTGTTCTTCCTGTCGCTCGAGGACGACCTGATGCGGCTGTTCGGGTCGGACCGTATCGCGCGCATCATGGATCGCACCGGCTCCGAGGAAAACGAGGTGATCACCCACCCCTGGGTGACCGCGGCGATCGGGCAGGCGCAGAAGCGCGTCGAGCTGCAGAACTTCCAATCGCGGAAGAAGCTCCTCGAATACGACGATGTGATGAACCAGCAGCGGGAGGTCATCTACGCCCTGCGCCTGTTCGCCCTCGAGGGGGGAGAGGAGCTCAAGGCGGAGGCGTTGCGCATGGTCGAGCAGGCCGTCGCCCAGCTCGCCGACGAGCTGATCGGCGACACGAAGGATGCTTACCAGTGGGACCGGGCCCTGATGGAGACCGAGTTCCTGCTCAAATTCTTGGTTTCCATCCCGGGTGTCACGGACCCCGCGAAGATTCGGAGCCGCGACGAGCTGGTGCAGGGGGCGCAGCAGGCGGCACGCGAGGCCTTCCAGGCGAAGCTCGACCACTTCAAGGAGATCGAAGCCAAAGTCGCTGCCGTGAACATCGGCGCGCAGGCCCTGTCGCACGTCATGCTGACGGTGATCGACGAGAAATGGAAAGATCACCTCTACGACCTGGACCAGCTGAAGGCCGCGATCCACTACCGGCAGTGGGGCCAGAAAGACCCGCTCATCGAGTACAAGCGGGAAGGCTACGAAATGTTCGTCGGGCTGATGCGTGACGTGCACGCGACGTTCGCCGAGCGCTGGCTCAAGCTCCAGATCGAGATCGGACCGCCGCGTGGCGCGCCGGGCGACGTGGGCGGGCCGGGCGTGCGCGGTCCAAGGGCGGGCCCGTTGGGTGGACCGCGCCGACCCCCGCCGATGGTGGCATCGAAGCCGGATGCCGACGGGCTGGTCCAGACTGATCTGGCCTCCGGCCCAAGGCCCCCCGCAGACAGGCCTCCCACACTGAATCCGTACGCCGGCGTCGGACGCAACGACCCATGTCCCTGCGGCAGCGGCAAGAAGTTCAAGAAGTGTCACGGGGCGGCGGTCTAAATGCGGAATGCGGAATGCGGCGTGCGGAATTGCAAGGGGAGGTCGCTCGCCGCACGACGCTTGTCCTGACATTCCGCAATCCGAAATCCGCAATCCGCAATATTCCGGTGCCGGATATCTCCAGTCAGCACCTACGTTTCCGCCATGCCCCTGCGTCTCTCCGAGCACCCCGAACGTGACCGTCCGCGCGAGCGTTTGTGGAGCCTCGGGCCGGCCGCGTTGACGGGGCAGGAGCTGTTGGCCATTCTCCTAGGCACGGGATACGCCGGGCGGGACGCGCTCGGGGTCGCCGGTGAGGTGCTCGCCCGGGTGGACGGGTCCTTGCGCCGGCTCGCCGGGCGACCCTCCGCGGACCTGGCCCGGGTACCGGGCGTCGGCCGGGGCAAGGCCGCCCGCGTGGTTGCCGCGCTCGAGCTGGGGCGCCGCGTGGGGGCCGAAGAGGAGCCGCCCCCCGAACGGATCCGCGGCCCGGCAGACGTGCAGCGCTTTTACGCCTCCCGGCTACGGGATCTGGTGGTGGAGGAATTTCACGTGCTGGCGCTCGGCAGTCAGAGTCAGGTGCTGGGCGATTTGCTGATTACGCGGGGGATCTTGAACAGCTCGCTGGTACACCCCCGGGAGGTCTTTCGCGCGGCGATCGCCGAAGCCGCCGCTGGAATCATCGTGGTGCACAACCACCCGAGCGGTGACGCGACACCGTCGGCTGACGACCGGGCGGTAACGCGGCAGCTCGTGGATGCGGGCCGGTTGCTGGACGTGCCGGTGTACGACCACGTGATCGTCGGAGGTGATCGCTACGTGAGCTTCGCCGAGGCTGGTCTGTTGTGACGACCACCGCCCCGCTCCTCGCCCCCGAGCTCGCTCGGGCGGTCGCGCTGCAACGCGACCGCCTCGACCTCGAGTTGCTGGCGCGGGCCTACCAGGTGAGCGCCCAGGCCCACCGGGGCCAGAAGCGTCAATCGGGCGACGACTACGTCTCGCACTCGGTTGCCGTGGCCACGATTCTCGCCGAGCAGCAGATGGACTCGGTCACCATCGCGGCCGCCCTGCTGCACGATGTGGTCGAGGACTCGAACGTCTCGGTCGAGGACATTCGCACCACCTTCGGGCCCGAGGTAGCGGAGCTGGTCGACGGGCTCACCAAGCTCTCCACCCTCACCTTCCGGTCGACGGTGGAGGAGCAGGCCGAGAACTACCGCAAGCTGCTGCTGTCGGTCGCGAAGGACGCCCGCGTCATCATCATCAAGCTCGCCGACCGGCTGCACAACATGCGGACCCTCGAGCACCTGGATCCGGAGAAGCGGCGCCGTATCGCGCTCGAGACCCGGGAGATCTACGCGCCCCTGGCGCATCGCTTCGGCATGGCGGGCGTGAAGGCGGAGCTCGAGGACCTCGCCTGCAAGTTCCTCGAGCCCGAGGACTACCGCGCGCTGGCGCGCAAGGTGAAGGCGAGAAAGAGCGAGCGCGAGGAGACCATCGAGCGGCTGCGGATCCCGCTGGCCGAGGAGCTGCGGGCCGCCGGACTCACCGGCTACGAGATCACCGGCCGCCCCAAGAACCTCTGGTCGATCTACAAGAAAATGAAGAAGCGCGACAAGCCGTTCGAGGAGATCTACGACCTCCTCGCGGTGCGCGTGTTGGTGAACGATATCCCCGAGTGCTACCACGTGCTGGGGGTGATCCACCACAAGTGGACCCCGCTGCAGGAGCGCATCAAGGACTACATCGCGAGCCCGAAATCGAACGGCTACCAGTCGCTCCATACCACCGTGTTCGGACCGGGCGGCCAGCTGTACGAGATCCAGATCCGTACCCACGAGATGCACCACACCGCGGAGTACGGCATCGCGGCACACTGGCTGTTCAAGGAGGGGCGCAAAAGCCCGGACGAGCTGGACCGCCATCTGGCGTGGTTCCGCCAGCTGCTCGAGCTGCAGCAGGACGCGCACACGCCCGAGGAGTTCCTCGAGTTCCTGAAGGTCGACCTCTACCAGGACGAGATCTTCGTCTTCACGCCCCGCGGCGACGTGAAGCGGCTGCCGAAAGGCGCGACGCCGATCGACTTCGCGTTCGCGGTGCACACGGAAGTGGGCCAGCACTGTCAGGGCGCGCGCATCAACGGCCGCATCGCGCCGCTGCACCGTCCGCTCAAGAACGGCGACACGGTGGAGGTGATGACCAGCCCGCAGGCCAAGCCGTCGCGCGACTGGCTCGCCCACGTGCAGACCGCCCGGGCACGCCACAAGATCCGGCAATGGATCAGCCGGGAAGAGCACGAGAAGAGCCTCGAGCTCGGAGAGGAGATCCTGGCGCGGGAGGTGCGGCGGCGCCGGCTCGAGCCGCCGGATGCCGGGCGCCTCGAGCGCGCCGCGGCCGAGCTTTCCGTTGGGACGGCCGAGCAGCTGCAGGCCGCCCTGGGACGGGGCGACGTCGCGCTCGGAACCATGATGCGGGCGCTATACCCCGAGCTCCCGGCCGAGGAGCTCCAGGCGCCCAAGCCGACGGCGTTCGGCCGCGTGATCGAGCGGCTGCGGCTCGGCCGCGGCATCAAGATCCAGGGAGTGGACGGGCTGATGGTGCGGTATGCCCAGTGTTGCCAGCCGGTGCCGGGGGACCGGGTGATCGGGTACGTCACCCAGGGCCGCGGTATCTCGATTCACCGCTCGGATTGTCCCAACTTGCTGCTCCTCTCGGCCGAGGCCGAGCGTCGCATTGAGATCGACTGGCAGGAATCCGAGGGCGAGACGTTCGTCGTACGCCTGGCCGTGGGTGGGGAGGACCGGCGCGGCCTCTATGCCGACATCTGCACCGCCATCAGTGAATCGGGCACCAACATCCGCTCGGCGGAGATTTCGACGCGCGACGGCGCCGTGTTCGGCTCGGTGCTGGTGGAGGTCGAGAACCAGACCCACCTGAACAAGGTGATCCGGGCGATCCGGCGGGTGAAGGGCGTGATGGACGTGTCCCGCCGGGAGTCGGGCCCCCAGACGCAGGCCCCGGTCGGTTAGCTTTCTGTGATGCTGTACGACCTCGTATCCCCGTTCGCTCCGGCGGGGGATCAGCCGCGCGCCATCCGGGAGCTGGCCGACGGCCTCGCGCGCGACGACCGCTACCAGACGCTGCTCGGGGTCACCGGCTCCGGGAAGACGATGACCATGGCCCATGTCATCGCCGGATTCGGACGCCCCACCCTCGTGTTGTCCCACAACAAGACCCTGGCCGCCCAGCTCTACGGCGAGCTCAAATCGTTCTTCCCGAAGAGCGCCGTCGAGTTCTTCATCTCGTATTACGACTACTATCAGCCCGAGGCCTACGTCCCTCAGACCGACACGTACATCGCGAAGGACTCTTCGATCAACGACGACATCGACCGGCTGCGGCTGCGCGCCACGTCCAGCCTCATGGAGCGCGAGGACGTGGTGATCGTGGCGAGCGTGTCGGCGATCTACGGACTCGGCGACCCGGAGCTGTACCGCCAGCGGCTCGTGACGGCGAGCGTCGGTGAGGCGCGGGGCCGCGACGCCCTGCTCGAAGCCCTGGTCGGGGTCCAGTACCAGCGCAACGACACGGCCTTCGAGCGCGGCACGTTCCGCGTGCGCGGCGATACGATCGAAGTGTTTCCGGCGTACGACGAGCAGGCGGTGCGCGTCGAGTTCTGGGGCGACACGGTGGAGCGGATCGCGAAGATCGATCCCCTCACCGGCAACACCATCACCGAGCTGGCGCGGGCCGCCGTGTATCCGGCGACCCATTTCGTCACCGAGCGGCCCACGATCGAGCGCGCCGTCGCGGCGATCCGCGCCGAGCTCAAGGAGCGTCTCGCCGAGCTCCGGGTCCAGAACAAGCTGCTCGAGGCGCAGCGGCTCGAATCGCGCACCCATTTCGACATCGACATGCTGCTGGAGGTGGGCCGCTGCACCGGCATCGAGAATTATTCACGACCCCTGACCGGGCGCGCGCCGGGCGAGCGCCCTGCATGCCTGCTTGACTACTTCCCCGACGACTACCTCTGCATCATCGACGAGTCGCACCAGACGCTCCCGCAGCTCGCCGGCATGTTCGAGGGAGACCGCTCCCGCAAACAGACGCTGGTCGACTACGGGTTCCGGCTTCCGTCGGCGCTCGACAACCGCCCGCTGCGGATCGACGAGTTCATGAAACTCGTTCCTCGGATCCTGTTCGTCTCCGCGACGCCGGGGGAGCAGGAGCTCAAGCTCTCCGGCGGCGTCGTGGTCGAGCAGATCATCCGGCCCACCGGCCTCGTCGACCCGCAGGTGGAAGTCCGTCCAGTCAAGGGGCAGGTGGACGACCTGCTGCACGAGATCCGGCTGCGTGAGACAAAGAGCGAGCGCGTGCTCGTCACCACGCTCACCAAGCGCATGGCCGAAGACCTCACCGATTACCTGCAACAGCACGGCGTGCGCGTCCGCTACCTGCATTCCGAGATCGACGCGATCGAGCGCGTCGAGATCATCCGGGGTCTGCGGCTGGGCGAGTTCGACGTGCTCGTGGGGATCAACCTCCTGCGCGAAGGGCTCGATCTTCCCGAGGTCTCGTTGGTGGCGATCCTCGACGCCGACCAGGAGGGGTTCCTGCGCTCGGATCGGTCCCTGATCCAAACCGTGGGCCGCGCGGCACGCCACCTCAACGGGCGCGCGATCCTCTACGCCGACCGCGTCACGGGCTCGATGCAGCGCGCCTTGGACGAGATGAGTCGCCGCCGTCAGGCGCAGCTCGCGCACAACGCGCAGCACGGCATCACGCCCCGCTCGATCGTCAAGTCGGTGGACCAGGTGCGCTTCGCGACGCGCTTCGCGGACGCGAAGACCGCCAAGCCCGCCGAGGCGGGCTTCCATCGCCCTACCGATGCCAAAGAGCGCGATGCGCTCATCAAGCTGCTCGAGAGCCAGATGCAGGCCGCCGCCGAGGAGCTCGACTTCGAGCTGGCCGCCGTGCTGCGGGATCAGATCCTCGAGCTCCGGGCCGACGGCGACGCCCTACGCCCCGCCCATGCACCTCTCCGCGGTCGCGCTCAGCCGGTTCGGTGAGGCGCTCGGCGGCGAGCTCGGGGCGCCGGCCGTGATCGGGCTCTCGGGCGAGCTCGGCACGGGAAAGACCACGCTCGTCCAGGCGATCTGCCGTGGGCTGGGGGCGCAAGGGCTCGCCACCAGCCCGACCTACGCGCTGGTCCACCAGTACCGAACGCCCGCTGGCCCGCTGGTCTATCACGTGGACTGCTACCGTCTCCGGTCTCCGGCCGAGGCACGGGATCTGGGGTTCGACGACATGATGCGCGACGGCGCCATCGTGCTGATCGAATGGCCCGAACGTGCGGGGCCGTGGCTGCCGCCGCTGGATCGGCACTTCCGGCTGAGCTACGGTGATGAGACGGACACGCGAGACCTAGAGGAGATCCGGTGACACGAGTGCGGAATGTGGAATGCGGAATGCGGAGTAGACCGCGCGCGCGCCCATCCGGGGGGCAGGCTCCCTGGATCGAACTGGCCGCCTCAACTCCGCACTCCGCATTCCGCACTCCGCACTGGGCGTTGTGGTGATGACCGGCTACTGGCTCGGGATTGACACTGCTACGGAGATCGCGAGCGTCGCCGCCGGTCAGCCCCCCGCCGCGCAGAGCGGAGCGCATGTGCAGGGAGCCCGGCGTCATGCGGCCGAAATCATTCGCCTCGTCGACTTCGCCATGAGCCGCCTGGGCATTGGCCCGAAAGATCTGGCGGGTATTGTGGTCGGCGACGGGCCCGGGAGCTTCACCGGATTGCGCATTGGCTGGGCGGCCGCCAAGGGGCTCGCTCATGAAGCCGGGCTCGAGCTCCGTGCCATTCCCTCTCTCATGGCTGCCGCGGCGGGTGCCGCCCTGAAGCTCGGGGCCGAGCCCGTGGCGGCGTGCTTCGATGCGCTCCGCGGACAGGTCTATGGAGCGGTGTACGTGTTTCACCCCGATCGCGTGGAGACGGTGGTCGCGCCCGCCGTCCTCACGGTGGCGGAGCTGGCGCGTGTGGCGCCGGTCGAGCCCCGGGTGGTCGTGGGCGACGGGGCGATGCGCTACGCCGAGCAGGTCGCCCACTGGATCCGTGCCGCTCCCGTGCCACTCGAGAGCCTGCCCCCCGCGGCGACGATGCTGCTCGCGCTCCTGGAACGCGGCGGGACGGGCCGCGCCATCGAGGACCCCGTCACCGCGGAGCCGGTGTATGGACGTCCTGCGGAAGCGCAGGCCAGATGGGAGGCGCGCCACGGCCGCCCGTTACCCGATTCGCCCCGCCCGGCTGGCTGACGTCGGCGACGTCGGCGCGATCGAACGAGCCGTGTTCTCCGATCCCTGGTCGGCGAATGACTTCACGGAGTGCATCAGGTCGGGGGTACCGTTCCTGGTGGCCGAACAGCGGGGCGTCGTCGCGGGCTACGTCGTGGCGCACTGCGCCGCCGACGAGGGAGAAATCCTGAACCTGGGCGTCGCTGGCGCACACCGACGCCAGGGGATCGGTCGCGCGCTGGTCGAGCGCACGCTCCAGGAGCTCGCCGAGCGCGGCGTCGGCACGGTGTACCTCGAGGTGCGGGCGTCGAACGCGGCGGCCCGCCATCTGTACGAGGCGCTCGGCTTCGGTGAGGTCGCGCGCCGGCGGCATTACTACCGGCGGCCCGTCGAGGACGCCGTGGTCCTGTCTGCAAAATTATAGCACAAGTGGCGTATCTTTGATTGACAGAATAACTTGCGGGTCATATACTGTTGTCGCCCTTGGTCCAGACCCGCCCAGCGTCTGGAGGTTCGTTGTGAGCCGGAGTCTCAATAAAGTCATGCTAATCGGGAACTTGGGGGCCGATCCCGAGGTGCGAAGCACCACCAATGGCTCCCGCGTTGCCACGTTGTCCCTCGCGACCAGTCGGCAGTGGACGGGGCAAGGTGGGGAGAAGCAGGAAAAAACCGAATGGCATCGGGTGATCTGCTGGAACAACAAAGGCGCCCAGCTGGCGGATCTGGCCGAGAAGTACATGAAGAAGGGGGACCGGATCTACGTCGAGGGGCGCGTCGAGTACCGGACCTGGGAAGATCGGGAGAAGCAGACCCGGTACACCACCGAGATCATCGCGCGGGAGGTGATCCTCTTGTCGTCTCGGGGAGGCGGCGAAGGGTCCGGCGATTTCGCGCGGGCCAAGGCCGCCGCCAAGGCGGCGCCCGAGGGCGGGGGCAAGGCGGAATCGCTCGACGCGTTCCCGGAGGCCCTGGATGAGGAGGACGACGATCTGCCGTTTTGAACGAGCAGCCCTGCTCGCCCTTGTAGCAGGGCTGCTCGCGGGGCTGGCGCCCGCGCTCGCGGCGCAGGACACGACGCAGGCTCGACCGGATACTTCGACGCCGGCGCAGGACACGTCTCAAGCAGCGCCGGCGCCGGCCCCGTTGGGCCAGTTGCCCGCCACGCACGTCGTGGCGACGGGTGAGACCCTCTGGTCCATCTCTCAGCTTTATTACAGCGACCCGCTCCTCTGGCCTGAGATCTACCGGCTCAACACCTCGCTGATCGACGATCCCCATTGGATTTATCCGGGGGAGGAGTTGAGCTTGGCGGCGGGGGCGAGCGTGGCGCAGGTGCCCCCCCAGGTAATCCCTGGGGATACGGTGCACGGCGTGGCCACGCCCGACACCGTCGTGGCGGTCGCACCGGACACGACCCCGCTGGGCGATACGGCGACGGTGGAGGCGCCTCCGCCTCCGGCTGAGCCCACCGAGGGCTACCAGACGATCTTCGATCGGCGCCGTACGGCCACGCAGGAAGTCCGGGACGTGCTGCGGGCCTACGCGAATCAGCCGTATCGGCCGTTGCGCCGGGGCGAGTTCTACGCGGCGGGCTTTCTGACCGAGCAACAGAGGCTTCCGTACGGTCGGGTGCTCGGCAACACGTCCATCCCCGCCATTCCGCGGCTCACGGATCGCTCGACTGCGATCACGTTCGATCAGATTTCGATCCAGCCGCCGCGCAGCGCATCGTATCACGTGGGAGACTCGGTGCTCGTCGTCCGGATCGACCGCGACATCGCCGGCTGGGGCGGGGTCGTGGTTCCGCTCGGTGTCGCGCGCGTGACCGAGCTGCAGCGGCGGCAAGTGCTTGCCGACGTGATCATGCAGTTCGGGCGCATCCACGACGGGCATCTGGCCCTGCCGCTCGAGCCGTTCAAGGACCCGGGCGAGGTGCACCCGACCCCGGTGGAGGGCGGACTCGAAGGTGTCGTGATCGCCGAGCGGGATCTCCACGTGCTGGCCGGTCCGCAGCAGATCGTCTTCATCAATCGGGGACGTGCGGAAGGCGTGAGCTCCGGTGACGTGTTTGAAGTGTTCCGACCGGCGGCGGGCGTGCCGGGCACGGCGTCCGAGCAGATGCAGGTGGTGCTCCAGATCGTGCACACGCGCGATCACTCGGCCTCGGGGTTGATCCTGAATATCGGCCATCCCAAACTCGTTCCGGGCATGCCGGTGCGGCTCATCCGGAAGATGCCGTCCTGATCGGCCGCCGGCACCGCGTTCGCGCGGCGCCGGCGCTTTCCGTCTCGTGGTCCTCGTTCCGCATGTGCTCGCGCTGGGCCTGTACGCACTGGCCGCCGCGCTCGCGTTGGCGCCATTCGCCGGCCTCCGGCCGGCACCGCGCGTGCTGGGGTTGGGCGTGCCTCTGCTCGGTATCGCGGCGCATGTGATCGGGGTCGCGCGACTCAGTTCCTTCCTCGGCGTCGCCCCGACGCTCTCCATGCTGGCCCTGTTCCTCATCGCGCTGCAGGCGGCGAGCGAGGGCCTGTTTCGGGCGTCGGCCGTGGGCGTGTTCACCGGACCGCTCGCGACGGGACTGCTCGGGCTGGCGTTGCTCATCGGGCTCGCGCCGGAAGGCTCACCCGCGGCGGCGCGCGGCGCCTGGTCGATCCTCCATATCACGGTGAGCGTGCTCGGCCTCGCCATGCTGGCGCTGGCGTTCATCGCCGCCGCCCTCTACCTGCTCCAGTTCCGCGAGCTCAAGGCGAAGCGCTTCGGGGCCGTGTTCCGGCTGTTTCCGCCTCTGGAGCGGCTGGACCAGTTGAATCATCTATCGCTCGTCTTGGGATTCCCCACCGTGACGCTGGGCGTGCTGCTCGGGTTCGGCGTGCGATACGCGGGCGGCGCGTCGGTCGATGCCGCCCAGGTCGTGTGGGGTATGCTCACGTGGGCGGTCTTGGGATGGGCCGTGGGCGTTCGCGTGGTGCGCCACTGGGCCGGCCGGCGGGCCGCGTTTGCGAGCATCGCGAGCTTCACGGCGGTGCTGCTCGTATACGTCGCGCTGAAGCTTGCGGCGCCGGGAACCCAGCGGTTTCTCTGAGTGAGGGGACGATGAGCATCACCGTTTTGGGCGTGAACCACCGCACGGCGCCGCTCGAGGTGCGCGAGCGCTTCGCGCACGAGCGGCGCGAAGTGCCGGCATCACTCGAGCGCGTGCTGGCGGCCGGCGCGCGCGGCGGCGTGCTGCTGTCCACCTGCAATCGAACGGAATTCTACCTCGCCGAGCCGGACGAGGCCGTGCCGGAGGCCGTGTGGGCGATCCTCTCGGAGCGCTTGGGCGGCGGTCGCAGCGCCAGCGAGTACGGCTACACCCAGCGCGATCGCGACGCCGTGCGTCATCTGTACCGCGTTTCCGCCGGGCTCGACGCCATGATCCTCGGCGAATCGCAGATCCAGGGGCAGGTGCGGGACGCGTGGGAGACGTCGAAGGCGCAGGCGGGCCCCGTATTGCACCGGCTGTTCCAATCAGCCTTGCTGGTCGGCGCCCGGGTGCGCAGTGAAACGGGGCTCGCGACCGGTGCCGCATCCGCGCCCTCGGCGGCGGTCGCCGTGGCGGCCCGCATCTTCACGCGGCTCGCCGGCCGTTCGGCGCTCATTCTCGGGGCGGGAGACATGGCGGAGCTCGCCGCGACCTGCCTCGCGTCCGAGGGCGTGCGGGTCACCCTGGTGGCCAACCGCACGTACGAGCGCGCCCGGGCGATCGCCGAGCAACTGGGCGCCCGGGCGCTCTCGCTGGACGAGGCGTGGGAGCACTTCGCCCACGCCGACATCGTGCTCAGCTCGACCGCGGCGCCGCACGCCGTCGTCACCTGGGACCGCGTGGCGCCGGCCGTCGCACGACGCCGGGGGCGTCCGCTCTGCATCCTCGACCTCGGCATGCCGCGCGATGTGGAGCCCGCCGTCGCCCAGCTCGAGAACGTGTTCCTGTACGACATCGACGATCTCCAGGCGGTGGCGGCCCAGGCCGCGGCCGAGCGCCGCCGCGACATCCCGGCGGCGGAGAGCATCGTGAGCGAGGAGGTCGAGCGCTTCTGGGCATGGTATGGCGGGCTGGTGGTGGTGCCCGTCCTGAAAGAGTTCCGCGAGCGGCTGGACCAGGTGCGCGCCGCCGAGCTGGAGCGCGCGCTGCGCCGCCTCGCGCATCTGAGCCCCGACGACCGCGGGGAGATCGAGCATTTCAGCCACACCCTGCTGAACAAGTTTCTGCACCAGCCGACCATTGCCCTCAAGGAAGCCGCGCAGGCCGGGCGAGGCTACGGTTTGCTCGAGGCCCTCAAGCGGCTTTTCGGCTTGGAGCGCCGCGATGGCGCGTAAGGTCCTCGTGACGGGTGGGGCAGGGTTCATCGGCTCACACGTGGTGGACGCTTACCTGGCGGCGGGGGACGAGGTGACGGCGCTCGACGACCTCTCCACCGGGAAGCGAGAGCACGTGCCGGCCAGCGCGAGGTTCGTGCAGGCCGATGTGCGGTCGCCCGCCGCGCGGGAGCTCCTCGCCACGGGCGGCTTCGCCCTGCTCAATCATCATGCGGCGCAGATGGACGTGCGACGCTCCGTGGCGGATCCCCTGTTCGACGCCGACGTGAACGTGTTGGGTTTCCTCAACCTGCTCGAGGGTGCCCGGCTCGGCGGGGTGAAACGGGTCGTCTTCGCGTCGTCGGGGGGCACGGTGTACGGCGAGACCGAGCGACTCCCGGTCGTAGAATCGGCCCCGAAGCTGCCGGCCTCGCCGTATGGCACCGCCAAGCTCGCCTCGGAGTATTACCTCGCGACGTTTTCGCAGTTGTACGGCCTCGAGACCGTGGCGCTGCGCTACAGCAACGTCTACGGCCCGCGCCAGAACCCCCACGGCGAGGCAGGCGTCGTCGCCATCTTCGCGCATCGGGTGCTCGCGGGTCAGCCGTTGACCGTGTTCGGCGACGGCGACCAGACGCGGGACATGGTGTTCGTCCAGGACGTCGTGGAGGCCAACTTGGTCGCGGGCCATGTCGCGCTCCCACCGGCCGACGGGTTGGATGGGCGCGCTTTCAACATCGGCACCGGCGTCGAGACGTCGGTCAACGAGCTCGCCGCGACGCTCGTCGCCCTCGAGGGGCGCCGGCTGACCATCCAGCATGCGCCGGAGCGCCCGGGCGAGCTGCGGCGCAACGCCCTGGCGGTGGACAAGGCGGCGCGCGGGCTCGGGTGGCGCGCGCGGGTCGCCATCGATGAGGGTCTGCGACGGACGCTGCAATCGTTCAGGGAGGGCTGACAGTGCTCTTTCAGGTGGGCCGGGCGGTCCCCACAACGCCCTGGGAGCTGGTCCTCACGTCGAGCCGCGAGACCAAGTTCGTCCTCGCCATCCTCGTCGTGTTCTCCATCGTCTCCTGGTATCTCATCTTCCTCAAGTGGTGGCAGTTCCGCCGGATGCGTCGGCAGGCCGACCGTTTCATGGCCGAGGTCGAGCGGGCGACGCGGCTCGACGACGCTTACCACGCCGCCATGCGGTTGCCCGCCTCGCCCTACAACCGTCTCCTGCGCGAGGGCATCAATTTCTTCTCCGAGTTGAAGCCCGGCGGGCTGAAGGACAACGGCCCGGCGGTGGCGACCCAGACCGCGCTGACCACGACGCAACTCGAGGCGCTGCGCATGGTGCTCGCGAAGGAGGTCGCGGCGGAGCGCGACGCCGCGGCGCGCTTCCTGCCGTGGCTCGCGACATTCGGCTCCGTCAGCCCCCTCCTCGGGCTGCTCGGGACGGTGCTGGGCGTGATGGACGCATTCATCGGGATTGCGGTCGGCGGCTCCGGCAACATCGCGGCCGTGGCGCCGGGAGTGGCTGAAGCACTGGTCACGACTGTCGCCGGACTCGCGGTCGCAGTACCGTCCGTCATGGCCTACAACCTGTTCGTGAACCGCCTCGGCCTGTTCGCCGGCGAGCTGGAAGGGTTCGCTCAGGAGATCATCGGCACGATGGCGCGCGAAGGGAGGCTCTAATGGCCGGGCTCCTGGGCGGCGGGGGAGGGCTGCGCGGGCACGGCGAGCTGCCCTTGAACGCCGACATCAACGTCACGTCGCTCGTGGACGTGGCGTTCGTGCTGCTGATCATCTTCATGATCACCGCGCCGATCATGCAGGGCGGGGTGGACGTGCGATTGCCGCGCGCCGAAGCGCGACCGCTCGAGCCGAAGTCGGGCCTCGTGGTCACCCTCGACCGCGAGGGGCGCATCTTCATGGATCAGGCGGCGCTCTCGTACGCCGATTTCCGGGCCACGTTTCCGGCCTTCGTGCGAACCAAACGCCCCACTGGGGTGTACCTCCGAGCCGACGGACGGGTGCCGTATGCGGACGTGGTACAGGTGCTGGCGGTGATCCGCGCGGCCGGCGTGAACGACGTCGGGCTCGTCGCGGAGCCCGAGGGCGCCGCGCCGTGAGACGGGGGCCCCAGAGTTCCGAAAGCGCGAGCGTTGGCCTAATCGGCACCGTCGCGGTGCACGCGCTCGCGGGACTGTTTCTCGTGGTCGGGGCGGCGGCCGCACGAAAACCCATGCCACCGACGTATCGGGTGCACCTCGTGGCGGCGCCTGAGCCGACGCCGGACGCGCGCAAGGCGCCCGAGGCGGTGGATCGTCCGGCCGAGGAAAAGCCGGCGCCGGCGCCGAAGGCCAAGTCGCCCAAGAGCACGGTAGCCCCGGCGCCGCCGCCGCCGGTGGCGGACAACACCAAGCGCGAGGCCGCGCCACGCACCACGCCCAATGTGGCGCCGCTTCCCGGAGAGCGGCCGTCGACCGGCACGGACGTCGCCACAGTGAGCACGGAAGGCGTGGAGTTTCCGTTCCCACAGTATTTGCAGAACATCGTCGCGCAGGTGCTGCGGGTCTGGCAGCGCCCGCTCCGCAGCACTCCTCTCGAGGCGGAGGTCTCGTTCCTGGTACATCGCGACGGGTCGGTGAGCCATCTCCAGCTCCTCAAGCGCTCGGGGGATTATGGGTTCGACGTCGAAGCGCTGGGGGCGGTCGAGCAGGTGGGGCGCATCAAGGCGTTCCGCGCGCTTCCGGACGGCTGGGGTGCGGACGTGCTGTTCGTGCGCTTCTACTTCTCCGGAAAGCGCCAGTGAGGCGGCTGCTCTTCGGCCTGGCCGTTCTGACCGCCGGTCGGCCGGTCCGCCTGACCGCCCAAGATACGTCCGCGATCGATCGGGGAGTCCGCGTCGGCATCATTTACCGGCCCGGGGTGCGCCCGGGCATGGTGCTGTTGCCGGTGCACGCGCCCGCGCTCGATTCGGTGCGCGCCATCATGACGCGCGATCTCGACTATAGCGACCGGTTCGAGCTGATCACGCTGCCCGGCGGCGACTCGATCCGGGTCACGGCCGCAGCCCCCGGCGCCCGCCCCCCGGCGGCGGGCGGCACGGGGCGGGGGACCGGGGGAGGGGGCGCGGCGGCCGCCACCACGCTGAACTATCCGTTGTATCAGGCACTCGGCGCCGACTTCGCCGTCGCCGTGCTGCCCGCGCCGGGCGATACCACGATCGTCACCGTGCACGACGTGGCGGCGGGCGGCGTGCGGCGCGAGCTCCGCGCCCGCCTGCCGGCGCTTAAGGACGCCGGGTTTCGGCTGGCGGTGCATCAGCTGGCTGACCGCGTGCTCGAGGCGGCCCTCGGCGTGGGCGGGACCGCGGCCACCCGTGTGCTGTTCGTGATGGACGGCAAGGTGTACACGATCGATCAGGACGGCGCCGACCAGAAGCTGGTGTCGTCGAGCGATCACCAGGCGATGTCTCCGGCGTGGGCAAGGGACGGGAGTCGCTTCTCGTACATGGAATTCTGGCAGGGCCACGGGCGACTGTTCGTCCAGGACGTCGGGGGCGGCAAACGTGCGCCCGTCGCCACGACCGGTCAGGCGCTCGACTTCACCCCGGCGTTCTCGCCCGATGGCAAGACGCTCGCCTTCAGCCGCGCGACCGAGGAGGGCACCGACCTCTACACGGTGAACTTCAAGGACGGCTGCTGCTTACAGCGCTTGACCGTGGGGCGCTTTTACGACAACTTGTCACCGACCTACAGTCCCGACGGCCAGCGGATCGCGTTCGTGTCGACGCGAGCCGGGTTGCCGCAGATCTACGCGATGGCGGCGGACGGGACGGACCAGCAGCTCTTCGCGCCGTTCGACTACGGTGCCACGGGTTCGTCCAACGCGCCCGAGTGGTCGCCCGACGGTCAGACGGTCGCGTTCCACCGCGACGTGGGCGGCACCTTGCAGGTGTTTGTCCTCGACGTGCGGACGCGTGCGGTGCGACAGCTCACCTCGGTCGGGCGGAACGAAGATCCAACTTGGGCACCCGACAGCCGTCATATGGCCTTTGTGTCGGATCGTTCGGGGTATCGGCAGCTCTGGATCATCGATGTGGAAACCGGCCGCATCCGCCCGCTGCTGCAGAAAAGCGGCGCGCGCCTGCCGGCCTGGTCTCCGCGGTTGCCGGAGACCGCATCGTCGACCCCTTGAATTCGGAGAGGACTTCAACCGATGAAACGCCTACCCTTGCTCCTGCTGAGCGGTCTCGCCGTGGCGGCCATGGCCGCGTGCGGCGGCAAGAAGCCGGAGACGACGCCCGCGCCCGTAGGCATCAACGCGGACTCGGCAGCTGAGGCCGACCGGTTGCGCGCAGACTCGATCGCGCGGGCGGAACGCGAGGCGAAGGACCGCGAGGAAGCCGAACGGCGTCGCCAGCAGCAGATCGCGGATTCGCTCGCGGCGCTCGGAAAGTCCACGGAGGCAGTGCGGGCTCTCCTCGCGACGATGATCCACTTCGACTACGATAAGGCGCTCATCCGGGGTGGGGACGCCGCGGTGCTGGACCAGAAGGTGTCGATCCTCCAGACGAATGCGGCGCTGCGTATTCGCATCAGCGGCCATTGCGACGAGCGCGGGTCCGACGAATACAACCTGGCGCTCGGCAACCGGCGCGCCACGGCGGCCAAGCAGTACGTCGTCAGTCACGGCATCGACGGCAGCCGCATCGAGACCGTGTCGTACGGCGAAGAACGGCCGCTGGCCCAGGGACACGACGAGGACGCGTGGGCGCAGAATCGCCGGGACGAGTTCGAGATTCTCGGCGGCGGCGAGAACCTGAAGCAGCCGTGAGCCGGATCGACCGTTGAAGCACGCCCGGCCGTTCGTGCTGGCCCTGGGGCTCACCGGCGGATGCGCGCTGAAAGGCGACGTCCGGCGGGTCGAGCTCCAGGTCGACGCGCTGCGCGTCGAGCGCGCCCGGGCGGACAGCCAGCATCGGGCCGCGGTCGATTCGGTGCGCACCCTGCTGGCCGCCATCCAGGAGCGACTGGTCACCCAGCAGGCGTACCTGGTGCAGCTGCGCGGCGACATGAAGACCGATCTGCTTGCCGTGCAGCAACAGCTCGTGAGCGTGCAGGAGCTGACCGGACAGAGCCAGCAGCGACTGACGGAGCTGCGCGGGCGCCTGGAAGAGCAGGCCCGCCAGCCCGTGCCGGCCCCGGATACCAGCCGGGGCGGGGCGGCCGTCCCGGTCGGGCCGTCGGGCAATCCGGCGGGCCCTGGGCCGGAGCAGATGTACGACGTCGCGTATCAGCAGTACCGGGCGAGCCGCTACGGGACGGCGCGACAGGCGTTTCGGGAATTCCTCCGGGTGTTCCCCACCCACGAGCGCGCGCCCGACGCGCTCTATTTCATCGGTGACTCGTTTGCTGGGGAGAATGCGGATTCGGCGGCCGCAGTGTATCAACAGGTCGTGAAGACCTATCCGACTTCGCCGCGGGCCCCGTCGGCGCTCTACAAGCTGGGCTTCCTCGCCGAGCAGCGGGGCGACAAGGCGGCGGCCCGCACCCATTACGCCCGGGTCATCGCCGGCTACCCCCGCTCTCCAGAGGCTAACCTCGCGCGCGACAAGCTCCAGCGCCTGGGGCGGTAGCCTCTCCGGGGTCTGGGGCCGGGGGTTGGGGGGCCGGCGTGTCGGAGCCGCGTGACAACCGGGCCGAGATGCCCTTCCTCGACCACGTCGAGGAGCTACGCTGGCGCATCCTCTACAGCCTGCTCGCGATCGTGGTCGGGACGCTGGCGGGCTGGCTCATCGTCGAGCATGTGGACATCATCGGTCTGCTCATCCGGCCGATCGCCCCCCTCATCCCTGGCGGCAAGCTCCGCGTCACCGGTCCCACAGAGCCGTTTTTCATCACCCTGAAGTTCGCGTTCGTGCTGGGGCTGGTCCTCGCGTCGCCCGTGGTCGGGTACCATGTGTGGGCCTTCCTCGTGCCGGCGCTGTACCCACGGGAGCGACGACTCATCGTGCCGGCACTGACGATCGGCGCCCTGCTCTTCCTGGCAGGGGCCGCCGCGGCGTACCTCTGGGTGCTGCCGCGGGCGTTGGCCGTGCTCTTGAGCTTCCAACAGGGGGTGTTCGACCCCCTCATCACGGCGGACAAATACTTCGCGTTCGCGGCCCAGTTGATCATCGCGTTCGGCCTCGTGACCGAGCTGCCGCTGGTGATCGTGATCCTGGCTGCGCTCGGGCTCGTCACGCCACAGTTTCTGGCGCGCAACCGCCGCTACGCGATCGTGATCTCGGCGGTGGCCGCCGCGCTGCTCGCGCCGCCCGACGCCGTCTCCATGGTGCTGATGATGGTGCCGTTGTGGCTGCTCTACGAGATCGGGATCTGGTGTGCGTGGGTCGTGGAGAAGCGACGCGCGCGACGAGCCCGCGCCGGCGCCGCGAGCGCCGCCGGGCTGGCGGCCCTGTTGCTGATTGCCGCCGGCGCAGTCGACGCCCAGATACCGCGGCGGCCGTCCCCCCCTCCCGCCCGGCCCGATACCACCCCGCCGCGCACCGCCGCGGACTCCGCCGCCCAGGGCCGCCTCGACACTGCGACCGCCCGCCGGCTCGGCTTGCCGACCGGCCCGACCCGGAGCTTCCCAGCGTCCGACGCGACGATCGACTCGCTCCTCAAGCTGCCGGCGTACCGCATCACGCACTATATGTCCGACACGCTGATCGTCCAAGGCGGTGATACCGAGACCATTCACCTCCGCGGCGAGGCGTATGTGGAGCGCGAAGGGACGAAGGTCGAATCGGATTCGATCCGTTACCACCAGCGAAGCTGTCGGCTCGATGCGATCGGTGATCCCCGGCTGTTCGACCAGGCGACGGTGATGGTCGGGGAAGGGATGCGGTACGATACGTGCCTCAAGCGTGGCACCGTCCACAACGCGCTCACCAACTTCCAGCAGGGCTCCGCCAAGTGGATCGTGCGCGGCGACCTCGCCGTCGATTCGGGCTCCACGCGCCTGTACGGCTCGAACAGCCAGGTCACATCCGACGAGAACCCCGTTCCGGATTACCACTTCTCCACCGGAGAGATGAAGTGGTTGAACAAGAACGTGATGGTGGCGCGCCCGGCCGTGCTCTACATCCACGACGTCCCCATCCTGTGGCTGCCGTTCATCTTCCAGGACGTTCGGAAGGGGCGCCGCAGCGGCATCCTGGTGCCGCGCTTCGGACTGAACGACATCGTCCGCCCGGTCCGCAGCTACCAGCGTCACGTGCTGAACGTCGGGTACTACCTGGCCATCAACAATTACCTCGATTTCCTGGTCTCGGCCGACTGGTACGCCAAGCGGTACCTGTCGCTCCGCGCCAAGAGCAGCTATAAGTGGCTCGACCGGTTCATCGACGGCGACATCTCGTTCGAGCGGTACGGTCAGCTCGACACCCCCGGCTCCTCCATCCGCCTCGGCTGGGACCACCAGCAGCGTTTTTCTTCACGGACACGGTTCAGCGCGCGGGTCGACTATTCGAGCAACACCAGCGTCATTCAGACCAACACGGTGAACCCGTTCCTCGCGACCGCGACCTTGGTGTCGCAGTTGAGCTTCACCAAGCAGTTCGACTGGGGAACCTTGAGCCTCGGCGGCGACCGGCAGCAGGAGGTGGGAAGCGGTCTCGTGTCGCAGACCATACCGTCGGTGAGTCTCACGCCGTCCCCGATCAACCTCACCCGGTCCATCACGTGGTCGCCCGGCTTCTCGTTCAGCAATAAGCAGACGTTTCACCAGATCCAGCCGTCGGTGGTCCTCCCGGGCGGCGCTCTGGACACGCTGTTTGCCGACCACCGCGAATCCAACCTGGACTTGGAGACGCCGCTCCGCATCGGGCCGTGGAACTGGAGCAACAGCTTTTCCGTGAGCGACGTCATCAGCAACGCGCGGCAGCAGATCGACATTGTGGACACGACCGTCCCGGGCGGGCGCCGCCGGGTGCTGTTCGACCAAACCTTCAGCACGATGGTCAACTGGCAGACGGGCATCAACCTGCCGTCGCTCTTCACGGGAACCTGGAAGCTGCAGCCGGGCATCGCGATCGTGAACCAGACGTCGGCGGGGCCGTTCATGATCCGCAATCAGTTCACGAACGGACAATTCCTCAGGCAGGGCAAGCGACTCCAGTTCAGCGCCGGCCTCAGTCCCACCTTCTTCGGGTTCTTCCCGGGGATCGGGCCCATCGCCCGCATCCGTCATGCGATCTCGCCGCAGATCAGCTACGCCTACGCGCCGGGGTCCACCGTCGACTCGGCCTTCGCCTACGCCGTCGATCCGACGCGCCGGACCTTCACCGCGCGCAGCGATCCCCAACAAACGATCAGCCTCGGCCTGTCGCAGAACTTAGAGGCTAAGCTCAAAGCGCCGCCGGGCGACACGACCCGTGCGCCGCGCAAGCTCCGGATCCTGAGCATCAACACGAGCGCCCTGTCCTATAACTTCGAGCAAGCGAAGCAGCCGGGTCACACCGGATGGCAGACCCCGTCGATCAACAACTCGTTCGCGTCGGAGTTGATCCCCGGCTTCACGCTGAGCATGACGCACGACTTGTGGAAGGGTCAGGTAGGCACCGACAGTGCCAAGTTCGATCCGTTCCTGACGAACGTCTCGGCCGGGTTCGCCATCACCCCCGCGACGATCCGTGGCATCGCCGCCCTGTTCGGGTTTGGGAAGCGCTCCGCCACGAGCCCGCCCGCCGCCACCCCGCCGCCCTCCGGACCCGAGGGCCCGTTGGGTGGCGGCGTCGGTCAGACGGCCTTTGCGGGGCCGGGGGCGGTGCCGATCGGCGGCGGGGGCAAGGGCTTCAACCTGTCGATTACCTACACGCAGAGCCGGGCACGGCCCCAGGCGGACACGGTATTGGTGGGCAGCAGCGCGGGCAGCCAGCAGATGGGGCTGCGACTTTCGTTCCAGCCGACACCGCATTGGTCGGCGACCTGGGATTCGAACTATAATTTCGACACCCGGCAGTTCGGCGCGCACGCCATTCACCTCGAGCGCGACCTGCATCGCTGGCACGCGAGCTTCTCGTTCCTGAAGGCCCCGAACGGCAACTTCGCCTTCAGTTTCTACGTCGCTCTGCTCGACCAGCCCGACATCAAGTTCGACTACGAGCAGCAGTCGTTCGCTCGCTAGACGTCCCCTCCAGATGACACACCGGGCGCGGCTCCGCCGGCCAACTGCCGCGCTACCCACGAGTTACGCTTGGGCACGTTGCGTGCTTCGTCCCGGACCGACCCGAAGACCCTGAGGATTCCATGCGGTTCTCGACCCGATATCTGTTGCTCGTCGCCTCCGTCGGCGCCGTGGCGTGCCAGGACAACACGGCGCCCAGCTCTGCGGGCCCGCTCGAGGCCCCGGCCAGCCTCAGCTCCATATCGCTTGACAGTGCCATCTACCTCGACTGGGCGGACAATGCGTATCACAGCGATTCGACGCGCTTTTCCATCTATCACGTGTACAGCGCGAGCTACGACCTCAACGCCGGGCTGTGCGGCACCGACTGGGTAATGGAGGGCAGTACGGTCGCGCACATATTCCTCGCGGCCCAGCTCCGGAATGGCGTGCCCCGGTGCTTCGCGACGTCGGCTATCAGCGTAGAAGGACTCGAGAGCGATTGGTCGCCGTACTGGCAGGACACGCCGCGGCCTGACGCGCGCAACGTGCTGGTGTGGGCGTTCGGCGTGAACACGCCGCAATCGGGCTTCCGGTTCTGGTTGGACGGGAACGCCAACGGCTACGGCGACGCGGGCGAGCTGGGCCTGGTGCAAGACGGCAACCGCACCGACATCGATTTCTGGGTCTACGTGCAGCCGAGCGATTCGTCCGTGTGGCTCGTGCCGGAATTCGCGGGGGACTCCATGCAGCTATATCAGAATTCGCCGGTGGCCGATCTGACGTCCATCGACTTCGCCCCGGCGACGGGCTATGACCGCGCGATGATCCAGGCGGTGCCCGGTTACGGCTACGTGTTCCAGCGCAACGAGGCTGGCTCCTATCATTACGCCGCGCTGCGCGTCACCGCCGTCAGCCACCAGTACGTGATCTTTGACTGGAGTGTGCAGACGGATCCAGGGAACCCGGAGCTCGCGCCATCGAGGCGGCCGGCGCCGAGCGGGAAGGCGGTGGCCTCGAAGTAGACGCCGGCGTCACGAAACAGCGTCACGAGGGAGCGTCACGGAACGGCGGCGTTTCGTGACGCTTTCTCGTGACGCTTCTCCGTGACGCCCTTCGCGACTTGGCGTCTCGCCACTCGTGCACGTAGCTTTCCTCCCGCATGCCCGCCTCTGTCACCATAGACGGTCGCTCCCTCTCGATCGCGGAGGTCGTCGCGGTCGCCCGCCACGGTGTTCCCGTCGTCATCGGCGCGCACTCTCTGGCGGCCGTGATCGCATCACGCCGCACCGTGGAGGTCGCCGCCGCTCGGGGTGACACGATCTACGGTGTCAACACCGGGTTCGGGAAGCTCGCCCACGTGCGGATCAAACCGGAGCAGACGCGGCAGCTGCAGTTGAACCTGATCCGCAGCCACGCCTCGGGCGTGGGCGACCCGCTGGCCGTGGACGCCGTGCGGGCGATGATGCTGTTGCGTGCCAACGTGCTGGTGCGGGGGACGAGCGGGGTGCGGCCGGCGCTGCCCGAGCTCATCGTCGACATGCTGAATGCCCGCGTGCACCCGCACGTTCCCTCGCAGGGCAGCGTCGGGGCGTCGGGTGATCTCGCACCGCTGGCGCACCTGGCCCTCGCGATGATCGGCGAGGGCGCGGACGGTGCGGCGCTTCGCGCCGGTCGGCTG
>Ga0209239_1000212_pt1 | contig 32999 bp, 26 predicted proteins | sample GraSoi013_2_20cm_FD_185824 | JGI IMG/M metagenome (GOLD analysis project Ga0209239, IMG submission 185824) | Grasslands soil microbial communities from the Angelo Coastal Reserve, California, USA - Sample 10_02_2013_2_20cm (SPAdes) (version 2) | ecosystem: Environmental > Terrestrial > Soil >...
CGCCGCAGCGGCAATAATGCCCACTGTCGCGCATCCCACGATTGTTCGCTTGCGCTTGAACAGAGCGAAGAAGATGTCGTTCAGGTTAATCCCGGAGTGTTGGGGATGCTGGTGCATTTCGCGTCGAATTTGGGCCATGATGGAACCCTTAGTCGAGATGCGGATAGCCAGCGAGCGGCGTCGTTTCCACTGCTTCCGATTGTTCGAGAGTCTTCAAAAAAACTTTTTCCCTAGACAAATGCTTCTACACCCACCACTTCGCTGACGCAGCGAGCGACATATTCGGTTTGCTCTTCGGTTAATTCAGGAAACATCGGCAAGGAAAGAAATTCTTCCGCCAGGTCCTCCGCGATTGGAAACGCGCCCTCTGTGTAGCCGAGACCTCGACACGCCTCCTGAAGGTGAATCGGAATGGGATAGTGCACGCCACAGCCAATTCCTTTCTGCTCCAAGAATCGCCGAACTTTATCGCGTTCCTGCACTCGAATCGCATAGACGTGATAAACGTGCCGCCCATAATCCGCCTCGAACGGCGTAGCAACGCCTTCGATTCCCTCGAAAGCCTGATTGTATTGCAAAGCGCGTTCGCGTCGCAGCAGATTTGCTTCTTCGAGACGGCGTAATTTGAGGGACAAAACCGCCGCCTGAATGCCGTCCATCCGGCAATTCCAACCAACCAAGGTGTGATAATACTTTCGGGTCTGACCGTGGTCTCGAAGGACTTGAATTTTCGCTCGTAACTCAGCGTCGTTCGTCACCACCGCGCCAGCCTCGCCGAAAGCGCCAAGATTTTTTCCGGGATAAAAACTGAAGCAACCCGAGTCGCCCATCGTCCCCGCTTTTCGACCCTTGTACTCGGCGCCGTGGGCTTGAGCGGCATCTTCAATGACAAAGAGGCCGTGCGCGCGGGCGAATTGCAAAATCGGGTCCATGTCCGCGGGTTGACCGAAAAGGTGAACTGGGATGATTGCCTTGGTTCTTGCCGTGAGGCTCTTCTCCAATTCGGCCGGATCCATCGTAAACGTGTTTTCGTCCACATCCACGAACACCGGCCGAGCTCTGCAATAGGTAATGGCCTCAACCGTGGCGAAGAATGTGTTCGGAACCGTGATCACTTCATCCCCCGGCCCTATCCCAAGCGCCAGGAGAGCGAGCCAAAGAGCGTCTGTGCCATTGCCCACACCGATGGCATATTTCGAACGGCAGTAAGCTGCGAACTCCTTTTCGAATTTTTCCACGAATGGTCCGCCCGCAAACGCGCTACCGTCGATTACCTCGCGAATGGCGCGATTGAATTTTTCAAGTAAAGGCGCGTGATGCGCCTTCAGATCAAGAAAGGGGACTTTCATTTGCGGCTTGGCTGATACGCTGACAATCCGGGCAGCTCCGGCCAAAAGCTTCACGCGTTCCGTTGTGCGCAGGTGCCACGCTGGCGCGCCACTCATCCGGCGAATGCTTCAACCTCAAGAACCTCTTCTGTTTTGGCGGGAGCGAAAGCTGGCGGCGGGCGAGTGGAAGAGGCGAATGTCACCGGTGCGCCGTTCATTTTGAGGGAAGCACTAGCCGCTTCGAGGATCCTGACCAGCTCCAGTCCCCGACGGCCATTCGTTAGCGGTTCAGAATTCGTCTTGATGCACTCAATAAAATGCTGGCAGGCCAGCTTTAGAGGTTCCTCCTGGTGGAGGTATGGGATGTAGCTGTCGCCGTAATGATACGAGTATTGAAATTCAGCGAACGTGTCGTAGTGCGGCGGACGTTCTACCCGCGCATCGTAAATGCGGATTTTTTCGCGTGTCCGCAAATCGTCATATACGATCATGCGTCGCGTGCCGACGATAGTCATTTCGCGAATCTTCCGCGGCTCGAGCCAGCTGCTCTGAATGGTCGCAAAGCGCTTGCGCGAGAAGGAAAGCGACATGTTTGTCACGTCCTCTACCCCCGGCGTAATATGAGCGTTTCCCTGGCAGTTAATCGCGGTGGGAAATTCTTCAAGAATATGGAGAATGATCGAGATGTCGTGCGGCGCCAGGTCCCAGGCGACATTAATGTCCTTCTGGAATAGTCCCAGGTTGAGACGCCGACAATTAATATAGCGGATCTCGCCCAGATCTCCGGCTTGAACAATTTGGGCAATCTTTTGCACCGGCGACGAGTAGAGAAACGTGTGATCGAGCATCAAGACCAGACCGTTGCGCTCGGCGATTTCGATTAGTTCCTCGCACTCGGCGGAAGACGAGGCCATCGGCTTCTCAATGAACGTATGCTTGCCTGCGAGCAGGCTTGCCTTGGCCAATGAATAATGCTGCTGCACTGGGGTGGCAATGACGACGGCGTCCAAGTTTAAGCCATTGAGCAATTGCTGCGGGTCGCTCATGCCCTCAACATCCGGATACAACGTGCCAAGATGTTTTAAGCGTGCTGCATTGACGTCGCAGACCGCTTTGAGCTGGCTATCCGGAAGACTTTTGAAGTTGCGAACCAAAAGAGGTCCCCAATAACCGCATCCGAGCACGCCGACGGCGATTTTTCTTTTCATATTTTTGGAGCCGATTCCGCCAGGGTTTGTAAAATCGTCGTCCGTGAGCGAGGGCTTCCATCCTGCCGGCTGCGTTGCGGTGCCTGGCGGGATTCGAAGAGTTGCCCGGCGATAGCGGTGCCGGTCTTAAGCATGATTTTCAGATCGAGCACGATCGACATGTTCTTGAGATAGAATAGATCCATCGCAATCATCTCGCGGAACGTGGTTTTGTTTTTCCCGTTTACCTGCCAGTATCCGGTCAGGCCCGGCAGACAGTTCACGCGTTGCCGCTGCCACTGTTCGTAGTGGGCAAATTCATTTGGGGTGCATGGCCGCGGACCCACCAGACTCATCTCACCGTGGAGCACGTTGAAAATTTGAGGCAACTCATCCAAACCGCTCGCACGCAGAACCCAACCCAAAGGGGCCAGGCGCGTGTCGCCACAAGCATCCAGCTTCGTCATCGGGCAATCGACCCGCATCAAATTTTCGAAATAGCGCTCGTGAGTTTGTGTCTCCGCGCTCAACCTCATGGTGCGGAACTTCCAGATGAAAAAATGTCTCCCGCACAAGCCAATGCGTTTCTGACGGTAGAAGATCGGACCAGGCGAGGCGATTCGCGTCACCAGCATGAGCAAAATCATTAGCGGCAGCCAGAGCGGTAGCAAAAGCAGAATGCACGTAATATCGAGACCGGCTTTCCAGCCAGGCACCCTGCACAGAGACGTTGCCCAGAGTTCACTCGCAACATGAGGAGCGTTTCCGTTTGAGCCGCTGTAGGACAGGCTGCCGCCCTTGGTCGCGCGCCCCGCGTCCCGGAGGTGACCTTCTGCCCTCATCTGGTGAGTTCCTTTAACTGCTGCTATCCCGCTAACTGGCGAGGGCTACTAGAAGGAGGGGGGAACCACATTTGGTTTTTCCGGCTATCAAGGAAATGTGACAACGGAGTAAATTCTGGAAAAACTCCCTCCCAAAAGTGCGAAAACCGGCTGGCCAAAAACCCGGATCGGAAACCAAGTTGGGGCCAGGTTTGTGCCGCTGCCGCCGGAAAGTAAGCGCCACGATATGTCGGGATAGGCTGCTGTTGAGTTCGTTTAATCTCCCGCATGCTTACTTCTACGGAAACTGGAGGGCGAAGGTCCCAAATATTTTACAGGATGTGAGAAGTTATCGGCAGTCGAGAGGCGATCCCGCGGTTCTGGCTGGGCGCCGTGGGCCGCGGCCTTCTACAGGAATAGGCAGCGAAGTTCCAATTAACGTACGCAAAAGGTTCGGATACTTCTACCCACGAAGGTGTCGCGGCTATTTCCCGCGGCTCCTGAGGCGCCAAGTTGGCCTGCCTGTCGAAGCCTCGGCGGAGGATCGCGCCTTTATTCGATTTCGGAGAGGAGTGTGTCGAGACTCCCGCTTCTGGAGTCTTCATCTTCAGTCAGCCCGGCCTGGAGCAAACACAGAAGACAAAGTCCGTTGTTCACACGTAACGCCGTGTCACACCGCGGGCAGTCGTCCGGCTCATGCGTGATCGCTGGGAGCGAATCAGTGGAGCCATGGAGTATCATTGGGGAAAGGCAAATCGTAGGAGCGCAGGGTAAATCATTTATCTGGCTTGCTCCGAACTGGCCGCGAGCGCACCGCAGAGGTGGCGGAGTTCATCCTCAATCTCAGCAGGATTCTCCACTGTCTGGGCCACTTCATCGCGCAACAACCAGCGGTAGCGCTGCCGCATGCGATAAAGTAACTTTTTCACCGTACCCTTGGGAACCCCCGACTTCGTGGCCAAACTCGCGCACGAGACATCGTCCCGCTCCACTGTGAGGTAGGCGCTTAAGACATCGAAAACTCGACGCCGCCCCTTGCGTTCGCATTCCTCGCGGAGGCGTCGAAGCGCGCGTTCCACTACCGTCGCCGCCCAGCGCACATCGAAGAGTCGCTCCGCGGGCAAGGAAGTAAGCGTCTGCGTTGACATCGACAATTCCGACGGCGCCTCAGACATCCAGGCGTCCCACGAAATGAAGCTCACGTCCCCTCCGCGTTTGCGGGCATGAATTTTGTCGGCGGCGTCATTGAGAAAGTTCTTGAGCGACTTGAGCAGCAGCGAACGGAAACGGCCGCGGCTGGGGTCTGCATTCTTAAGCCAATCACCTTCCAGTATCATCACAAAGAAATCCTGCGTGAGGTCCTCGGCGTCCTGGGTCGAATAACCACGTCGGCAGATAAAAGCAAAAATCGGCCGCCAATAGATGCGGCAAAGCTCGGCGAGTGCTGCACGGGTTTCCTGCTCTTTGCTTTTGGAGCCGCCACCGGAAACAATCAGGCTCCAGCGCGTGGTGACGAACGCGCCCGGCCTGACGGTTCCTTCGTTCGCACTGGCTGAGCTCAAGACCGGGGATTTTAGTGAGATTCGCCTTGTTGAGCAAGGCCAAATCACGGCGATGCGCCGGTCCCTCAACTCGCTCCGTTTGTTCATTATCACAAGGCGATCCGCGCGGAATCTGGTCTGCCAAATTACCAGCGGGAGCGGAGCCTCGCGACTGCAAGGCGTCCGCTACCGCATGGATTGTCGCTTGCTCGCGAGCAAGCGGCCCTGCCGTTAACGCGGACTGGGCGGCTTTGCCGGAGGCCTCCGCTGAGGGCAGGGCCGATTCGTTGATTTCGGGCGAAACGTCCGAAATTTGTACTACTAAGCCACTTTCAAATTCCAGAGACCGCGCTTCCGGCAAAAGTCCACCGAGTTCCACCCGGAAGGAGCGTCGGCGCGACATTACGGCGGCCAAGGAGATCAGGTGTAAAGTCGAGAGTTTCACAGCGGATGTCTGATTTATTCAAGAACTTCTACGGAAACTGGTGGGCGAAGTCCCCAAAAACCTGCGCGAAAGAAAAATCTGGTTTCTGTGCTGTTGTTCCAGTTACGATTTGGTCGGGCTAGCTAATGGTCCATGCGTAATTCTTCTAAAATTTTAAAGAGGGCAATCGTTGCGGCGAACCAGACGCTTCAATCGCTTTTGGATCTCGACGCGCAGGTCGCGAAGGCTGCGGATCTGATCGAGAAATCTTTGCGCGCTGGAAACAAATTGCTCGTCTGCGGCAATGGGGGCAGCGCCGCTGATGCGTCCCATTTTGCAACAGAGTTTGTGGTGCGCTTTACAAAAGATCGCCCAGCTTACCCGGCGATCTGTCTTTCCGGCGATGGCGGGCTACTCACTGCTGCGGGCAACGATTATGGTTTCGATGAGGTTTTCGCTCGCCAGGTAGCGGCATTTGGCCTGCAGGGTGACGTGCTGATTTGCCTAACGACTTCCGGTAAATCGAGAAATGTCGAGCGCGCGCTGGAACAAGCGAAAGCCCACAAGCTGAAAACGATTGCCTTCCTCGGTCGCGACGGCGGTTCAACCATTGGCATGGCCGATGTCGATCTTTTGGTTCGCAGCGAATCCACTGCCAGAATTCAGGAAGCGCACCAGCTTCTGCTCCACGTGCTATGCGAGACGATCGAATCCCGTTTAGCAGAAAACAGTCTGTAGAGGCGGGCGTGTCGCCTGCATTGCAACAGAAGGAGGTAGCCCACACGGCTGACCCACAGCGTTACTCGGATTTCTTCAGCAGCCGCTCGCGTTCGGAAGCAAGGAACTCGCTTCCAAATGCGTTCGCGTTTTGCTCCCAAGCGATGACCGGGTGGCAGGTTTTCGATACAGCCAAACATGCATTCGAGTAGCGCTTCGTCCCGCATTCACGCGGCCTGGTTTGGCGTGCATTTCTTCTCCTGACAGCTGTCCGCTTCGCCGGATTGTTCTCGTTGGTCGCGGATGGCACGACCTTATTGCCGTCAGCGCTCGACAAGTACGCGCGCAAGGCTGAGTCGATTGCGGCATTCGTCACCAACATCCTAACACACATGCCTAACGAACAGACCGCGGAGAGAAGCTATTCGCGGGTGTTAGCCATCTAAGCGTCACACATCAAAGGCGTTGGAGTGTAATGCTTTTCAGTATAGTTACCATTAGCGTTAGGGTGCGATGGTCGGGGTTACGAAGTGACCGGACGAGATTTAAGGCTGTGTGACTAGTTGGAACGGAGCCGCCGCTCCAAGGGAAGGAGACGCCGAAGCAAGAGGTAGACCAGCGCTGGTATCTCAAGCAGGCCCGGAAGCTTTATTGACATCGCTCCTTGTCCACTTCTTTGTCCACCGACGATATTTTTTTAGCGCATTTGGGAACGCTTGAGATAAAGCTCGTCCAACGATTTTACCTATGAAAAGCGCTTGAGAGCAGGTGAGCGAACGTGAGCGAAATCGGCGAGTTCTCATTGCGAACGAGACGCTCTACCAACTGAGCTATACCCCCACCGCCGGCAAATATATTACCATGAGCGGCTCGATTCTTCATCAAGCGAAACGGACTTTGTTTTTCCGGCTCAAACACATTACCAGCCGCCGCCGTCGACCCCCGATAATAATACGAGCGATGCGAAAGAACAATTGCAGTGGCCGCTTTCGCGCTTAAGGTGCGCTCTTCAATTCTCGGCATGCTCCAGACAATTCTTGCTCAAGCTCAAAGCGCGGCGCCTCAGGCAGTCCCCGGCGCCGGTATCGGCTCATTTTTTATCCCGCTGATTTTCATTTTCATCATCATGTATTTTGTGATGATCCGGCCGCAGAAAAAACGGCAGCAACAGCAACAACAATTAATCTCGAGCATAAAGACAGGCGACCGGGTAGTGACCAATGCCGGCATTCACGGTCTGATTTCCAATGTGAAGGAAAACACCGTGCTAGTGAAGGTGGCCGACAACGTAAAGATCGAAATGGAGAAATCGGCCATTACAAATGTGCTGAAGGAGAGTTAAATCATTAAATCGTTGGCTTGTTAAAACCGATGACTCCGGCACTTACGTTTTTTGTTGGCCTCGGAATGCTGATCCTCTTCGGATGGTACTTCGCCACTGATCAAGGACCGCGGAAACGCCTGCTAGCCACCACGCTGATGGTGTTGCTTGTCGTTTTCAGCATCGCTGCGATCTGGCCGCCACAAAAAAAGATCGCGCTTGGTCTCGATATTCAGGGCGGCACATCATTCCTGATCCGGCTCGTGCCCGGCGACAAGCAGATCACGAAGGGAATGCTTGAACAGGCAGTGGAGGTCATTCGGAAACGGATTGACACTTTTGGAGTCAGTGAACCGATTATCAGTCCTGTCGGCAGTGATCGGATTCTTGTCCAGATTCCGGGGCTGGACACTGCAAAGATTCAGGAAGCGCGCGACCAGCTGTCGCGCGTGGCGAAACTCGAGTTCCGTCTAGTTTACCCCGATAATGGGGAAAAATTAAGAGCCATCGACGAAGGCAAGGATGTCATTCCGCCTGAATACCGGATCGACACTCACAAACTCGCTGCAGAAGGCGGATCGATGACCAACGAGTTCGGTGAGACCGTCGCCGGCTCCAAGGAAAAACCCAAAGAAGAACGGTTGCTGGTAAAAAAGAAAGCTGACTTGTCCGGCGATCGCGTTTCAAGCGCGGGTGCCTCCTACGAAAAAGATGGCTGGGTAGTCCATTTGCGCTTTGATCCGGAGGGCGCCAAGAAGTTCGGCGACATCACAGCCGCGCATGTTCATCATCGCTTTGCGATTGTGCTTGATGGAGTCATCCAATCTGCGCCCGTCATACAGGATGCTATCTACGGTGGCGACGCGCAAATCACGGGAAGATTTACTGAAGAAGAAGCCCGCGGTCTGGCGAGTGTGCTCGAGAACCCGCTGCAAACACCGGTGAGCATCGAGGAAGAGCGCAGCATCTCGCCGACTCTCGGCCTGGATTCGATCCGCGCGAGTATTCTCGCCGGCTTGGTCGGACTGGTCATCACGCTGATCTGCGTAGCAATCTACTACAAAATTCCAGGCCTTGTCGCAAATCTTGCTCTGATCATCAATCTCATTCTGCTCGTGGGCGCGCTGACGATGTTCCACTTCGTGCTCACATTGCCCGGCATTGCCGGCATCATTTTGACAATTGGTCTTTCAGTGGACGCGAACGTGCTCATTTACGAGCGATTGCGCGAAGAAATGGCCCTCGGAAAATCGCTCAAGGTCGCCCTGAACACGGCCTATGAGAAAGCGTTTAGCTCGATTTTCGACGCAAACGTAACGACGCTAATTACCGCGGCGATTTTGTTTTGGAAGGCGACTGGGCCGGTGAAAGGCTTCGCGATTTCGCTTACTCTCGGGATCCTGGCGTCGTTGTTCACGGCCCTCATCGTGGGGCGGAGCTGTCTCGGCTGGCTTGTCGATACAGGACGGCTCAAGCGTATCTCGATGTTGCATTTGATTTCATCGAAAAACATCAACTTCCTCGGCAAGGGGTTCATCGCCTGCATGATCTCACTCGCGCTGCTGTTGGCCGGCGCCGCCGCATTCTACATTCGCGGCGAGAAAAATTTCGGCGTCGATTTTCGCGGTGGCGATCTGATTACATTGAGCGCACCGGGTAAGATCGACATCGGACAGGTGCGCAACGCGCTTAAGCCAATCGGGTTTGCCGATGCTTCAATCCAGGAATCCACGCAAGGAGGCAAGAGTTACATCACCATCCGCACTCCGCTGAACACGAGCGACAGGGTGGAAAAACAAATCATGCAGACGCTCCCAAGCGCCGGCTTTAATGTGGAAGGTTCGGAACGAGTCGGCGCACTTGTGGGCGGTGAGTTGGCAAAGAGTTCATTGATTGCGCTCGGTCTCGGCATCCTCGGCATTTTAATTTTCGTAACGTTCCGCTTTGAGCTTTCCTTTGCGGTAGGCGCGATTGTCGCCTTGCTGCACGATGTGCTGATGACGGTCGGTATGTTCGCGCTTTTCGGCCGCGAACTTACGCTCACAATGGTCGGCGCAGTGCTAACAATCGCGGGTTATTCCATTAACGACACCATCGTCGTGTACGACCGGATACGTGAAGGGCTGGCTAGCGGGCGACGTGGAACCATCGAGGAGATAATGAACTCGAGCATTAACCAAACGCTCAGCCGTACGATTCTGACAAGCACAGTCACGTTGATCCCGATTTTCTGTCTGTTTTTGTTTGGCGGCGCCGTGCTACGCGACTTTTCCCTCGCCATCATCATTGGCGTGGTCGTAGGCACGTACTCTTCAATTTTTATCGCTTCGCCAATTGTGCTGTGGTGGTCACGTGCCCGCGGGCGCGGCGCTGCTGCACTCCGGCGCGAAGTAACCGAAAAAGCCACGACTGCCGCCAATCCTCTCGCGCAGCGCTAAAGCGGCTACTCCGTCCGCGTTTTCCTAGGACATTTGACGAGGTCGTCCGCTCCGAGTAGGCTCGGGCTCGCCCGTTTAAAATTCCATTCGTTATTCGAGGGAGTGATTATCGATGCCAGAAGTAATTGTTCGTAAAGGTGAACCTGTTGATCGCGCATTGAAGCGGCTGAAAAACAAGCTAGATGCCGAAGGTATTCTCGAGGAGGTCCGCCGTTTGCGTGCCTTCGAGACGCCTTCCCAAAAGCATCGCCGGAAGGCGAAAGCCAACGCCAAGCGCGGTAAAATGAGGTTTCGGTTTAATCCATCGTAACAAGGTTAAAATGTTAAGAAGCTAAAACGTTGGGCCGAGGCAGCAGTTCTCGTTGTAACGATTTAGCTTTTTTACAATTTAACTTTTCTCAGCGTTCTTCTCTGTAAAAAGTTCCCTGATCGCCTGCACCAAGCCATTGATATCGTGCCGGCGCGCCTCGACATCGACTTTGAGCCCCTGATCGCGCACAGTCTTTGACGTGATCGGCCCAATGCTGGCGATTCGCATTCCCTGCGGCCAGGATAGTCCAAGAGCGAGAAAGTTTTCTACAGTTGAAGAACTGGTGAACGTGATCAAGTCGGCTCCGTCCTCTGCCAGTTGCCGACGCGCGCCGCTCGTGTCGCGCGTTTCCGGCACCGTCCGATACGCAAACCCTTCGTCCACGATCGCTCCCAAAGCCGAAAGTTCTTTGGGAAGCGTGTCACGCGCTTTCTCCGCGCGCACTAAAAGAATCCGCAAATTTTCGATGCTTCCCTGCTTTTTGAATTCACGCACTACGGCTTCCGCCACGAATTCGTCCGGCTGAAGATCCACGTGCAGATGAAAGTCTTTCACGCGCTGGGCCGTCGCGGGTCCGATCGCAGCAATGCGCACGCCGCCGATCTCACGGGCATCATCGTACAGCTTGAAGAAAATATCGAAGAACGCTTCGACGCCGTTTGCACTCGTGAAAACGATCCAGTCATAGACATGCACGTCCTGTACCAGCTCCGCGAATTCGCGTAAGTCGCTGGGCGGCTCGATTCGAATCGTTGGCAGCTCGATCACATGAGCACCCAGGGCGCGCAATTTGTTGCTTAACACGCTCGACTGCTTTCGGGTCCGCGTAATGACAATTCTTTTCCCCAGGAGCGGCCGTTTTTCATACCAATTGAGATTGTCCCGCAAGGCCACAACTTCTCCAAATATGACTACCGCCGGCGCTTTGAAATCGCTGGCTACAGCTTTTTGGGCAATGTCTGAAAGGGAGCCTGTGAGCGTTTCCTGTTGGCCAGTCGTAGCACAGCGAACGAGGGCGACCGGCAAATCGCTGCGCACGCCGTGTTTCATCATTTCGCTGGTGATGGATCCGAGACGTTCCACGCCCATCAACATGACCTGCGTGCCACCAAGTTTTGCGAGGGCGGCGTAATCGATTGCACTTTCTGATTTCGCTGGATCTTCGTGTCCCGTAAAGAATGTCACGTGCGAATTGTGCGCTCGATGCGTCATTGGAATACCTGCGTAAGCCGCGCCGGCGATGGCCGAGGTGATCCCGGGCACAACTTCAAATGGGATTCCCGCCTCGGCAATCGCCTGCGCTTCTTCCGCTCCTCGGCCGAACACGAACGGATCCCCACCCTTTAATCGAACGACCTGCTTTCCTTCACCTGCTTTCTCGATTAGCAGAGCATTGATTTCCCGCTGGCCTAGATTTTGGTCCTCGCCGGGTTCCTTTCCGGCATAAATGATTTCTGCATCCTCTCGCGCCCAACTGAGCATTTCCGGATTTGCCAAATGATCGTAAACGATTACATGCGCATTCTCGATGCACTCCTTTGCGCGCAAGGTGACCAAGCCAGGATCGCCCGGCCCAGCGCCAACCAGATAAACTTTCCCACTCTTACTGATGCTCATGCGGCGGGCCGTACCCTTGCGCGAAGGCTGGTGCTCCTAATCGACTCAATAGCTCTGCTGCGAGGCGTTCGGGATCAGCGGGCGCGCCTTCTATTGCGGCTTCACGCGGGTCCATCGCGCTTCCCATGAACAACTGCACACGCATTTTCATCTTGCCGTTATCAATGTTTGCGACGACACCCACTGGACAGTCGCAGTCACCTTGCAAACGACGAAGAAATTCTCGCTCCGCTCGCAAACAAAGCAACGTTTCGCGATGGTTTATGGGAGCGACGACTGCCTTTGCGCTTTGATCTTCGGTGCGAACTTGAACGGCAATTATTCCCTGACCACCGGCCGGCAAAAAAATTTCGTCTGGGAGCATTTCGAGAAAAAATCGCCGGCCTTCAAAACTGATTTCCGCACGACTTAGCAACATACCCAGGCGTTCAAGACCTGCGCGAGCTAACACGACGGCGTCCCACTCGTTTTCGGCCAGTTTTCGCAGGCGAGTCGGCACGTTGCCGTGAAGATCGACAAGCTGGAGATCTACGCGTTTCCACAGCAGCTGATGTTTTCTTCGCACACTGCCAGTTGCCACTATTGCGCCGCGTGGAAGGGCACCGAGACCCTCCGGATGTTTGGAGACCAGCACGTCACCCATCGGCGCGCGGGGCAAAACTGCCGCGATTTCTACGCCCGGGTTTGTTTCGCTTGGCAGGTCCTTTGCACTGTGCACCGCAACATCCACTTCTCGGGCAAGAAGGGCGCGCTCGATTTCTGCCGTAAACAATCCCTTTCGTCCTGCGCGCGGATCGATAACTCTGGTTTTGTCGCCTCTTGTCGCAACAATTTTGGTCTCGATCGTTATGCCCGGATTTGCGCGTCGAATCGCTTCCTCGACCAGCAGAGTTTGCGCGCGCGCGAGTTCGCTGCCGCGTGTGCCCAGCACAATGTTTTTAACCATCGCGGGAATCTAGCTCGCGAGAGTGTGGACGGGAAGCTACCAGCTTCTCCTACAATTCCGATGCCCGCAGCGAATTTTCGCCAGGCAAGGGATGCTCGGTTTTTCGAGCGGCGTCGTTCAATCCTCGAGAAAGCGAATCGACAAAATCCGTGACATGTTCTGCAATGATCGCTTCTGCTGCGACAACCTGTTGGCGTCGAAGCTCGAGCGATTGCTCCGCAACAGATCGTATCGAATCGATGTCGTAAAGATAAACACCTTCCATTTCGTTTACACTCGGGTCGACGTCACGGGGCACCGCGATGTCGATGATAAAAAGCGGATGATCCAAGCGGTCGCGCAGCAGCGGCGCAAGTTTCTCGGTTGTCAGCAACGGAGTTTCCGACGTCGTCGACGTGATGAAAATATCGATCTCACGGCATTGTGTTTCCCACGTTTCGAACGGAATAGAACGGCCGCCCACTGCACGCGCTAGCTCGCATGCGCGATCCATCGAACGGTTGGTGACGCGAAGATCGGTGACGCCACGGGAGATCAGCGCGCGCGCTGTACGTTCGCTCATTTCGCCTGCTCCGAGCACGAGCACCTTGCAATCGCTTAATCTGCCAAAAATTCTTTGCGCCAGATCGACGGCGACCGAGCCGACCGACACCGCGCCGCGCGCAATGTCTGTGTGCGTACGCACTTGCTTCGCCACGCGAAAGGCACGCTGAAACAGACGATGCAAATACGGGCCGGCTGCTCCGGATTTTCTGGCCAGTTCGTAGGCTTTTTTCGCCTGTCCGAGTATCTCGCTTTCGCCGACAACCATCGAATCGAGTCCAGACGCAACCCGGAAGAGATGTTGGACGCACTTCTCAGCTTCGTACCGGTAAAATGGCGGTGCGTAATAATGAGGATCGCGGATGGGGGTTTTTGTGAGGCAACGCGCAATTTCATCCGTCGAAATGCGTTTGTGCGAAACGCCGTAAACCTCCACCCGATTGCATGTCGTCAGCAGCAACGCTTCGGGGCAACCGGCTTCACGCACGATCGATTCAGCTGTTGCGCTACCGGCGAACTGCTCCCGTGTCGCCACGTTCGCCGTGTGATGACTCAAGCCTATGCAGAAAACGGTCATGGTATCGGATGCATTTCCGCCGTGAACGTGATCCCCCACAGAAGTGTCAGCGCCGCACTAAAACCGATGATGCATAATACAGCTACGCGTTTTGGCGCGAACCAACGAAGATGCCGACCCTGTAAAATCGCCGCGTAAAGCAACCAGATTCCGATCGCGGCTACTACTTGCGGGCGTGGTAGTGGATGCCCGGTGAAAAAACCGCTTACGATGCCGAGCGTGTAAAGCGCAAAGCCCCACCAAAGAAGCCGGGTGATGGCAGCAAACAGATCACTCAGCGGCGGTAAGTGATAAAAAATTGAATGTAGTTGATGCGTCTTGAGCTGGCGTTCCTGCACGAGATACATGACGCCAGCGATGCAGGCGAGCGCAAACGCTCCATAAGCCAGGAGGGAAATCGATGCATGAAATTCCAGCCACGGATTTGCCGGCAACTTCACTGGGTGACGAATATCAATCGGCGCGATTAGCGCAAAGACTTGCAGCACCACCACCAGGGGTGCGGTAAAGGCGCCCATCAGTGAGAGGCGATAACCCGGACCGACCAGCATGTAGATCGCCGCTACCGACCATGCGAGAAAGATAAAAACCTCGAATAGATTGGTGAGGGGACAGCGTTCCAGCTCGTGTCCGCGCAGGGACAAAAAAGCGGTCTGAAAAATAAAGCCCAAGCCCACCGCGAAAAAATTAAACCGCAGCGGGCGAAATACTCCGGCACGCAACTCAATAGCCGTGTGTACAACCGCAGCGAGAAAACAAACTGTCGAAACGATAAGAAGATATCGATCCACTCGAAATGCAGTTTAGGTTGACTTGCCGTGTTCGTAAATCTTCTTTCCCTGCTGAAGTTAGGAGCCGACAGCACTGAAAACGTATGCGTTACTGTAATCGTCGAATTGCGATGTCGGCAGGAGTGCTCGTTCACTGGGTTGTCACGCACTGCGTCGCTGGTGACGCGGCTTTCTCAAGGGATGGCAAGCGAATATACGCGTTAGGGGAGATTGATACGCGACCGGCGGTTCAAGAGATCGAGCTTGGTGGAAGAACGATTCGAGACATCGCATTGACACAATTAGCATCTAACGATTGGCTGCGGGGGATTACGTGTTCAGACGAGGGCAGAATTTTCTGCACTACGAAGGGAAGTCTTTGGTCGTTCGATCCAGGATCAGGCGCTCTAACAAAAATTCGGGACGCACCGTCAGGAACTAACTTCTGGCGAGTTGCGTTCGATCCAAAGTTGTACGCAACTTTCGTCACAACGGATGATCGAGAGGCACCTCTGTTCATGTTCAGGAAAGAAGATGAATGGATCCCTGTGCGGATGCGACGTCACCCGAATCCGTCGTGCCCAGTGTTTAGTGCAAGTGGAGAATTATTTTTTTCCGAATACGGTGACTTGTGGCACGGCGAGATCCAAACTGACACATTCGACGGAGAGGATCACTTTTCGGTGGCGGCCTACCGCTATGTTCCTCTTGCAACGCAGGAGACTGAAAACGCCAGCCCATCTGAAATTGGCGTAGCTGATATTGGGGTGAGTCGCGAAGCAATCTATGTCCAATTGTCGCGGATGGGCGGCTCGGGAGATGGGTGGTTTGCGCGACTGCCGAGACCAGTCCCCAAACGTACAAACGAGCAATCCTTGGACCTGCTCTACAAGCCAAACGAACGTCTCCCGGTCTATCAAAAATCGCTAAGCTCACTCAAAATTCTGGGGGAAGACTCTCGTGCGGGTCAGATAGCTGTTTCGCCTGACGAACGCAGAGTTTACTACGTCATGCACGGCAAGCATTGGCTCGTAACTAATGGCAAGACAGAAGAGCTGCGTTTGACTGAAAAATAATCTCCTAATTCTAATGTCCCACTCGTGGAAATGTTCGCAGCACCCAACGCGTGCTTCCTGCCCTGGCGTTTATTCGCGTCGATGAGTGCCGACATTATCGACAAATTGCGCGCCGCCGTGCGGGATGTACCCGATTTTCCAAAGAAGGGCATCGTGTTTAAAGACATCACGCCGGTGTTGAATGATCCGGTCCTGTTCCGTGCGTCGATCGATCTCTTTCTGGAGCGGTGCCGCGGCAGAAGGATCGATAAGATTGTGGGGATCGATGCGCGCGGGTTTCTTTTTGGATCGACGGTTGCATATGAACTTGGTGTCGGTTTTGTGCCGATCCGGAAACGCGGCAAACTTCCGTACCGGACGGAGATTGCGAAGTACTCACTCGAGTACGGCGAAGCCGAAATGGAGATGCATATCGATGGCATAAGAGCCGGTGAGCGGGTGGTGTTGTTGGATGATTTGCTCGCAACCGGCGGGACTTCTGCTGCCGCGGCTGTTCTCATCCGTAAGGCCGGCGGGCATTTGCTCGAAGCGCAGTTTCTAATTGAGCTGCAATTTCTTCATGGCCGCAACCTGCTCGAGCCAACGCCAGTCACGTCGTTTCTGAAGTATTAATTTTTTGTGGCAGACACAACCGCGCGCGCCGCGTCAGTCACGGGATCAGAGCCTTGGTGCGTGGCGCGACTTTGGCTTTTGAATTTTCAACTTTAGATTCAGTTACAACCGAAGTTCGTGATGACAATGCCCCGACATCTGGAACAAGTTTTGGCTCACGCCGAAAGTCGCCTCGCCGCGACCGGGAGCAAACGCCCGACCGAGGTCCTTCCACTTTATAAAAAGTTTCTCAAGGTTGAAGAGCATCGCTTGCGTCTGAAGCACCAGGCCGGCGCCAGCGGTCGCGAAATTTGCGCGCGGCGGGCTGAACTGGTTGACGTTTTGTTGCGATACGTCTTCGGCGGCGCTGCCGCTACCGCTCGCGGAAATGGCGAGACCAGGGTTCCACTGGCGTTGATCGCTCTTGGCGGATATGGCCGCGGCGAGCTCAATCCATTCAGTGATATCGACGTCATGCTTTTGCATCATCAACGGGCGACAGAGATTTCGCCGGACCTAGAGGAAATGGTGAATCAGGTTCTCTATCTGCTGTGGGATAGCGGCTTCAAGGTTGGACATTCCACGCGTTCTATTAAGGAAGCGATTGCGCAGGCGAACCGCGATATGCGCACAAAAACCGCCATGCTGGAGTCTCGCTTTCTGGCTGGCGATAGCGAGTTAGCGCGAGAATTTCGAAAGCAGTTTCGTTCAAAATGCGTCGAGGGACATGAACGGGGATATGTCGAAATGCGCATGCAAGATCAGGTTGCCCGGCACAAAAAATTCGGGGACAGCGTGTATCTACAGGAGCCTAACCTGAAAAGCGGATGTGGCGGACTTCGCGACTATCAAAATCTGCTTTGGATGACCTACTTCAGAGAGGGTTCGCTGAGTACGAACCAACTGGTGGGAAAAGACTGGTTGAGCGAAAGCGACCAACGAAGGATCGAGAGAGCCTACGATTTCCTCTTGCGCTTGCGCACGGATTTGCATTACGCCACCGGGCGCGCCACCGACGTACTGCACATCAACCTGCAGGAACAAGTCGCCAGACGGCTCAATTATTCTCCTCGCAATGGACAGCTCCGCAGTGAGGCGCTCATGCGGCACTACTACGAGCACACGCGAAATATCTTTCGAGTGACAGAACGTATCACGGAGCAATTTGTAAGCGGATATGTCACGAACAAGACACGCGCTCTTTTTAGTTTTCTACCGTTGGTAGGAGCAGCCAAGACTCCCGTTGGCGACTCTTTCTTTGTGCGGAACAAACACTTGCATCCCGCGCGGCACGATCTTTTTCGCAAAGAGCCTGAGCAGATGATGCGGGCATTCGAGCTTGCCCAGCAGCGCAGCCTAGATCTTAGCCCGGAACTGGCGGATTTGCTGAGCAGAAGCCTCCGCCACGTCACTCGCACCTATCAGTACGCTCGCGGTCCGCGCGAGATTTTTAAATTGATTCTGTCACAGAAAGGCCGAGTCGGGCCAATCCTGCGAACGATGCATCGGGTCGATTTTCTCGGTCGTTACATTCCCGAATTCGGCCAGCTCACCTGCCTGGTGCAGCATGAGTTTTTGCATCGTTATACAGCCGATGAGCATACATTAGTATGTATCGATAAACTGGACGCGCTCGCTGAGACCAATGATCCGAAGTTGATTGCCTATCGAAATATCTTTGAGCAACTCGAAGACCCGCTGGTTCTCTACCTTGCGCTTCTTTTGCACGACAGCGGCAAAGCCGTTGGGGCCAGGCCACACTCTGAAGGAAGCGCGCTCTTTGCTCAGCGCGTAGCTGCCCGTTTGCAGTTATCACCCGAGCAGCGCAAGTCGCTCATTCTGCTGGTTGATCATCATCTTACCCTCTCCAGGACCGCACAGCAGAGAAACCTGGATGATCCAGCCACAGTAATGGAATTCGGCCGCATTGTGAAGCATCAGAGAAACCTGAACAAGCTAATGCTGCTTACTTTGGCTGATGGTCAGGGCGCAAGTCCCGAAGCGTGGTCGGATTGGAAGGAGTCCCTCGTTTGGGAATTGTTTCATGAGACGTCGCGCTATCTGGCCGACCAGAAGTCTTACTATGACCAGACAAAAATCGAGCGCGAAAGCTTGCAGAGCGCCGTATCCGAGAATCTTCCGCCGGACTACGCAGACGAAATCGAAGCGCACTTTGAGTTCATGCCAGATCACTATTTTCGCGCGACTGATGTGCCTGAGATTATCGAGCACTTGAAATTGTTCCGATCGTTTCTCGAGAATGTTTCCGACTCGGGAGAATCTCCGCTGGCTGCAGCGATCAAATGGAAGATTATGCCAGAGCAGGGACACAGCGTCGTCACTTTCTGCACGTGGGAGCGTGAACGGTTGTTGGCAAAGGTTGCCGGATCGTTCTCCGTTGTTCCGTTGAACATTCTGAGCGCCGACGTTTTTCCGCGCGGCGACAACGTCGTACTTAGCATTTTTCGGGTGTGCGACACGAAAGCTCGCCCTGTCACTCATCGGCGCGACTTCGAGTTGGTGGAGCAAACTTTGCGACGAGCCCTCGAAGACGAGAGCTTCGAATTCCTGTCATTAATTGAAAAGGCGAAGCGGCAAAGCCGTCGTCTTGCGCCAGGAATTGAATTTCCGATGCGAATCGCCATCGATAACAAAACGCATCCGACCTACACGCTTATTGAGATTCAGGCGCCGGATCGAATCGGTTTACTTTACGATGTGTTGAGCTGCCTCGATCGCGAAAACATTTTAATTCCGCTTTCTCGTATTAACACCCAGGCTGGCGCCGCGATTGATACCCTCTATGTGGTGGATGGCTCTACCCATGCCAAGATCACAGATTCAAACCGCATCCAAATGATTCAGCAGCATTTAAAGAGCACAATCCTGAGCGGAGGCGCCGCGAAGTCGTAGAAAATCCGAGCGCGTTTCTGTTTTACTGCGAACTATTTTGGTCTCATGAATGCTCTGATTCTCGCCGCCGGATACGCAACGCGTCTTTATCCACTAACTCTCGACAAAGCGAAACCGCTGCTCGTGGTTGGGCGTAAACCGATTATCGAATGGGGGGTCGACAACCTTGCGGGTGTTCCTGATCTGGAAACAATTTACGTGGTCACAAACGACAAATTTGCGGGTGACTTCGAGGCCTGGAGCCAGCGTTATCAGGAGCGACATCCGGAATTCAAGTTCAAAGTCATCAACGACGGCTCCACAAGCGATGAAGACAAATTAGGTGCAGTCGGGGACATCAATCTTGTCGTCACGCGCGAGAACCTGGCTCAAAGCAGTCTCTTGGTCGTCGCCGGTGATAACCTGTTTACTGAATCGCTGGCGGATTTTGTGGACTGCGCCAGGGGAACCGACGCAACAGTCGCGGTCTACGACGTCGGCGACATCGAAGCGATCAAGAAGTACGGTAACATCACTGTTGATGCCGAAAGAATCATTACCCGATTTGAGGAAAAACCGAAGAAGCCTCAGGGAACCCTTGCTGCAATCGCTCTTTACTATTACGCGCCTGCGGTTCTGTCTCTGTTAACGACATATCTTGCTGCAGGCAATAATCCCGACCAGCCAGGCCGTTTTGTGCAATGGCTCTACACGCGCAAACCCGTAAAGACGTTTCAGATCAAAGGGAAATGGCTTGATATCGGAAGCAAAGAAACTCTGGAGAATGCAGACAAAATTCTTGGAAATCTTAAGTCTTAGTTTTTTGCTCTGAAGACAGCGGGATTGGAATTTCACCGCTTGGTCGAACATTTCCGAAAACGCGTCATTTTAATCGTCCTTCGTCGAACTCGATCAGATCGAAATAAGTCCGTATGTCTTTGCGGCCTTCGCCGCCCGCCTCCTTGAGAAAATGGATGAAACGCGCCTTTTTGGCGGCGGTGTCGGGGTGCCGCGAAATCATCGCCTGGTTCCATTGTTCAATTGCTTCGGCGGAATGTCGGGCCCCGTTTTTCTGCACCCACTCCAGAATTGCGTCGTCTTCCTCCAGCCTGTTAACAATCTCTTCAAATGCGTCGCCGTCGAGTTTGAGAAACGCGAGCAAATGTTTATCGAACCCAACGGTTTTATAGTTGTAACCGTCAAGCAATCCTTTGCGGTGCAGCCTGGCCTTATCGATCAAACGCGGCAGATGCACGTAACCGCCCAACTTCTCGTAAGGACTGCGCGGATGCAGTCTTTGCATGGAGATCGTTCTTATGTCGCCGGCAGAGGCCGCGGTGCAGCGCCCGGAAAATGGGATTCCAGAATATTCGTTCCTGCCGGTTCTTGGTCCTCCAACAATTCTCCTTGTGTAATGCTGATCTGCCCGATGACAAGCTGACCGGAAAACATTCCGCCTTTTTCCACCGTGATGGCTTTTGCCGTAACGTCGCCTTGTAGTGAGGCCTTTTTTTGAACCGTAACCATCTGAGCAATGATCTCGCCTGACATCCTTCCCTTGATCTCGATGCTTTGGGCACGAACTCTGCAGAAGCAATGAATGTCGGCCTTGCGATCGATTATGATGTGTCGCGCGCTGATACGGCCGAGGATTTTGCCTGAGCAGTGGATCGTGACGGTGTCGTCGCAATGGAGATTTCCGCGGAGCCTGCCTTCGACTAAGGCCGATCGGCAAACCACACTGCTGCTGCCAAGATCACCCTTGCCGGTCAAATGCACGTTGCCCCGTGTTCGAATGCTTCGGCTGAAACCACTGGTGATTTTGTAGTCACGCAGATCAATATGCGCGCTGCAACCCGGGCAAATTGTCGAAGTCGCGGCGCCACAGACTTGCTGTTTCCGGTTACATTCAAAACACTCGATGATCGAACTGCGTTGTCGCTTCCAAAAATCCTCGAATCTGCCGAAGATGGAGTGGCGCTCTGGCGGTGGCGCTTCTTCTCTTGTCCGCAGCTTCAGGTCAGGTTTCGGCGCGAACGGAGAAAAGGAGCGCCCGCACTGGCGGCAGATTGAGCTTTTGGCCGCCACATATTCCTTCTGCTTGAAGCCACAGTGCGGGCATTCCGCATTGACTTTTGCAAGCGACGGATTTGCCACTGGACTCTAAGGCAAGATCTTTTCTTTATGCGCGCGCTCCAAAGGCTGCTTTGATGGGCTCGCTGGGCCGCACAACTTCAGGACGCGCTGAGGTTGCCTTTGCGGATATCGCTCCGCTGGTGACTTCCGACCTGCCAATGAAAGTCGCCCCCTCTTCAATGGTAAGACGCGCTGCTTTCAGGTCTCCCTGCAACACGCATTTGGATTTTAGCTCGCAGCGCTCGGCCACGGTGATGTTGCCGTGTACTTTGCCATAGACGGTGATCGATTTGGTTTTTATCTCACCCCGAATTTCAGCGTTTTCACCGACCGTCAAAGTGCCGTCAGAGTTAATGTCCCCTTCGACCTTTCCGTCGATGAGCAGTTCTTTTTGGAACTTGATCGAGCCTTTGATTTCGACATCGCTCGAGAGAATGTCTTTGCCACCATGATCTGCCATAGGTTTTGGATTTGGATTAAGAATTATTGTTGGTGTTTCTGCTTCTTCGCGACTCGCAGGATGATTGTTGCCATCTGTATCCGGATACCGTGGTTCTTCTTTGACCGGCGGCACCGGCTTTTGCGGGACGAATCTTTTGAGCATCCCGTAGTATTGGGACACTCATAGATGGCTGTCAACGAATTCTCATTCGTGACTGCAAAGTTTTTGTCTTCCCTATTGTTCAATAGCGACCCGATAGAGTTTGCACGCCGCGTTCTGACCTGAAAAAATCAGAAACGGTGGCGCTTGGCTAGGCATTCGATCCAATACGCGGCACAACGAGTGCGGAGGCAATTCGCGGTTTAGGATCGCTGCTGAATTTTGCGCCACACGTTCAGATTCGTACGCAAAAACCAACGCCGCCTTACGTTTGTTGAGAATTTCGCGCGCTTTTTGCAAATCGTCGGATAGGAAAAATCGCGCGCTGTCTGCGATACCGCTTAGACTTTCGTGCGAACTGCCGGCCACTCCAGGCTGTCCCGACCAATAGGCGATCGAGGGCGAAAGCCACCACGGCGCAAGAAATGGACGCGTGTCTGACGATTGTAAATTGAAAGCGAGGTTACGTATTTGTGCCGCTTCATCACGCTGTTCGATGCGCCTGAATAATTGCGTTTCATTCGGCCAAAGCCTTTCATCCCAATCGCGCAAAATTGGAGCGATCGACAATACAAATGCGATCCAAACTGCCGCACGCGATTTGACTGGCTCGAGCAAAGCCGGAAGCGCAATTGCGAAGATCAACGCAAAAAAATATCCCCAACGTGCCTGCCAAATCGTGAGCAAATATGTAACGATCAGAAGAACATAAACTGGTAGGTAGCGATCGTTGGGCGCGCCGTCTCTTCGCGTTTTGATTTGCATCAAAATCAAAAACGGCGTGATAAGAAGAAAATACCCGCACCAGCGGAACCAAATCGGATTTGCCGGTGAGACATGGGCCAATTCGCCGATCGTGCGTGCCCAGTTTTTGAAAATTGCATCAGAAGTCCAGAACAGTAACGCTGGAATCCGTCGCTCAACGAGGAGTGCAAGGGCGATGATCAGGACAAAACAAAGCCAGCCTCTGCGTCGAGATCTCCCCAGGAGCGCCTTTCGGTCTTCGATAGCGCTCACGATTATCACAACCAGGAATAAGATGAGCGATTCGTAAGCAGAATTCCAAATCGCTAATCCCCACGCGATTCCACTGACGACGCTCCATATGTCGTGATGTATAGAGGCAGCGGTCTCGACTGCTTTTGTTCGCGAGCTCCACTCCGCGCAAATCGCGATCATCATGAGCAGGATCGATAAGGATTGGTGATCGGGTCTCCCAAGCTCCGTGCCATGAACGAGAATGGGACTAATTGCGTACAGTGCGTACAGAATCAGCATGACCCCGCGATAGCGGAGTTTCATTTTTCCTGACCACCACCAGAGAAACAAGCCGCCAAATAGTGCCAGCAATGGCGACACAAATGCTCCCGCCAGATCGAGTGGGTGCATCGTGAAGGGCCCTAACAAGAGCGACAGTCCGAGGATCAGATAGTCGAGCGGCGCGGTGGTGTGTGGAGTTGTTCCCTCTGGAAAATTCTCGAAAGCATGGTGCCGAACGATCAGCCCCGGTTTGGCGCCGCACATCTGCACGCGCGTCATGCGCGCGTAACAATCCGCATCAACGAAGTAAACGTTTCCGGCGACAAAAATGTTCTGATGATTCGCGCAGCGTGTTACGAGGATCAGCGCACTGAGCAGTACGATTTGAACGACGTTTAGGAGTCCGCGAATCACCGCTCCATCCCAAATCCGCAATCCACAATCCGCAATCCGAAATTTAAGCTGGCTTTCCAGCTTTCAGGTTGGTCACCGCGGTGTGCTATGCTTGAATCCACTATTAAGCCGGGCCTATAGCTCAGCGGTTAGAGCAGGGGACTCATAATTCGAGAAAAGCTTTTTGCGCACGTTTTCGCAGTGTGGTGCACCGTTGCGGACGCTAGGCATTTCTCCAATCGAGAGGTTGCAGCGCGTTGCAGAGAATTGCGCACTTTTGCAGCAAAATTTTGCCCGACCGTAGAACAGACCGTAGAAAAATCCCCAGGTGACACAAAACTCAGCATAGTTTCGACAACATCAGCCATCTCGTGGCGGATCTTATTTCTCAGCCGTCTTCGGCGTAGTCGATGCGAGTTTCTGGAAGCGCGGATCATTCCGGAGCGGATCGAACATGGGATCGAGCCGGAGCAGCGCGGGAGTGAGCGGCACGTTTGCAGCGAGTGCGCCCTCGTACGGAATCGAGAGCAGTTTCTGTAAAGCGGCGATGGCGCGGTCGGGCTCCCCCATGCGCGCAGCCACTCGAGCGAGGATCTCAATCGGAATGGGACCATCCGCCACGTCTTTCTCGATCGGATTGGCAGCGATGGCCCGCTCTGACAGGGCCAATGCGGCGGCTATGTCACCGAGGCCCATATTGGTCAGCGCGAGATCTCCAATGAGGAGATCATTTTCCGGCTGTTCTTTGAGGAAAGATTCCAGTTCGCTGCGCGCCTGTCGCCAACTTTCCTGGGCGGCGGCATGGTCGCCGGCGACCTCTTGCGCCCAGCCTAAGTAGAAGCGCAGTTCGCCATTGAAGTAACCCAACGCTGGATCAGGCTTGGCAAGTATCTCCTTTAGCCGAGGGATGATTTGCGCAGGACGGCGTTCAAGGATTGTCTGGTAAACTTGTGTTTCCAAGGCGCTGGCGTCGTCGGCGTTCGGATGCAGCGGCGCGAGGAGCGCAGCAGCACGCGGCAGGTCGCCCTCGGCTTGTGCAATACCCGCCTTTGCCGCGAGGGTATCTACGTCATCCGGTATAATATCGAGAACCTGATCGAGCTTTCGCAGGGCTTCGGGGAAACGACGAAGACAGATATAGGAATACGCGTGCTGGGTGAGCAGGTAAACGTTGCGCGGGTCGAGCCGCTCGGCTTCGTTGAAGTACGCCTCGCCCCGGTCCCACTGGCCTCGTCTCCGTGCGACATAAGCGAGCGACTCAGGAATCCGGCTGCTATTCGGCAGAAACTGACGTGCTTGCTCAAAGTAATGCACCGCGGTGTCGTAATCTTTTAGGCAAAAGTAGTGGTAAGCTCCCTTGGCCAGTACAGCCTCGCCAAGGTTGGGCTGAAGGGTGAGCGCGGTTTCGGCTGCCTGCCGCGCCTCTTCACGCAGGGCGACCGTTGGTTGAAGACTCTCTGTGAGGTAGCCGCGCGAATCAACATATGACAGCAGCGCCCAACTAAGCGCGAACTTCGGATCCAACCGCACCGCTTCTCTGAGGTATTTCTGTGCGCCAAGGGCGTTGGCGGGTGTGGTGGCAGTTTTCAATGTATAAGCCAGCCCGCGCAGGTAGGCATCGTAAGCCTCAGGATTGTCCGTCGGTTTCGCGGCGATCTCTCGCTCTTCCCGACCGCTGAGGTGCGCTTGCAACTGCTCGGCAATGGCTTTGGCCACCTCACTTTCGACAGAAAAGATGTCGGTCAGTTTGCGATCAAACGTATCGGCCCACAGATGTGAATCATTGGCCGCTTTGATTAACTGCACGTTCACGCGCACAGTGTCGCCGCTCTTTTGCACCCTTCCTTCCAGAATGTGGGCGACGCCAAGTTGTTTGGCGATCTCGGGCAGGTTTTCAGGCGCGCTTTTATAATGCTGCGTCGAAGTGCGCGAGATCACTTTCAGATCGGCGATCTTGGATAAGCGGGTCAGAATTTCGTCCTGGATACCGTCAACAAAGTAGGCGTTGGCTTTTTCCTCGCTTCGGTTTTCAAACGGCAGCACCGCGATGCTCTTCGCGGGAACTAGTAACTCGACCGTGGCAAGCGGTCGTCTATAACGAAAAAGGAGAAAACCGATAACGGCGATCACAGACAGCAGACTCACCACGCCTAATGACAGCCATCGGAATGCGGCCCGTTTTCTTCGTGCAGCAGCAGCAGCGACACGCGCCGCCTTCAGTTTTTCCGGCACTGCCGGGTTCCCAAGCTCCGCAGTGTACAGATTAACCACGGAGACGCGAACGCCATGTTTGACTTCACACTCACCAAGTTCATGCAGGTGCGGCTGCCAGTGAGGGTATTCCTCGAGATCTTCAGCGACATGCTTCGAGAGCAAAATGTGTCCGGCATCGCCGCAGTCCATGACCCGCTGTGCGATATTGATGCCGGCGCCAGCCACGTTCGCTTTTCCGGTTGCGTCGATGACCCCACTGACGGGTCCACTGTGTATGCCCATTCGCAGCTGAACTTCCGGATGCTGCTTGAGAGCGCGGCTTATTTCCAACGCGCATTCAACCGGCGCTTCTGGGCTATGATAAAAAACCAGCGTGATGCCGTCGCCTGTCGGGATTTTGATCAAGCGCCCCGCCGTTTCCGCGGCTTGGAATTCATCCGTACCTCGGACAATCTCGTTTAAGCGCTCCACTACCGCTCGTTGCTGATTAATCGGCAGCTTCGAGTAACCGACGATGTCTGTGAACAACACATGCGCGATCTCGAGCTGAATCTCTTTCTTGACCTCAGCAGCCATATGGATTCACATGGAAATGCCCGTCGCAAGGATACTCTCAAATAACCTGCCGATAGTCGAGCGGGAAGGTCGCCCTCAAGAAATCGCTGCCGACCGCGAACAGCACCTTGCCCATGTCCATTCAATCAGTCTAATATTTCTAATTCCGTTGGTCGAAATTTTTACCCATGAAAAGCGGGCCTGTAGCTCAGCGGTTAGAGCAGGGGACTCATAATCCCTTGGTCCCAGGTTCGAATCCTGGCGGGCCCATTTTGCACGCCCCGCGCTGATCATCTCCTCTGCATCGCAGCGTGCCGGATGGACGATATCACTCTTCGGTACAACGATGAATGCCGAAATGATGTCCATGCGGCTGAAGCAAACGTACGCGAAGAAATCGATCTTAAACGGCTGGCAGCGTCGCCGCGCTTTCTTGAATCAGCGAGTCGAGCTTGTTTAGGTCAATCGGCTTTACAAGGTGATGCTTGAATCCAGCATCGTAGCTCTTGCGAATATCGTCTTCCATCCCAAAACCGGTGAGAGCGATTCCGAAAAGCGGTTGTTTGGACTTGAGCTTCTGCATCAGATCGATTCCGCTGCCATCTGGCAAAGCCAGGTCACTAATCAGCACATCAAACTGTTCCTTTGCGCTTAGATTAACAGCAGATTGAAAGTCCAGCGCTGATTGCACATGATAACCGCGCCGCCGAAGCAAATTCGTAAGCGAGCGATTTGTGTCTTCGTGATCTTCCACGAGCAGGATCCGCATCCGCTGACGGTCCGGCAGCCGGGGTGATACCGCTGGGGCGAATTGTGCCTCCGCCTTTTGGCAAGTCGGAAAGACCAGCATGAACGTTGAACCTTTATTTCGGCCGGCGCTTTGCGCGGTGATCGTTCCTTTATGTGCTTCCACAAGAGTTCTACTAATGGCGAGTCCTAGGCCCAAGCCTCCCAGCTGCGTCCGGCCGCCTTGTTCGAACGCATCGAAAATCTTCGGCAGCGTTTCCGCTTCAATTCCCAAGCCGGTATCGGCGATCTCAACACGCAATTGATCGTTGGAATCATTGCTGGTCGTAATGGTGATCTGCCCATTCTGCGGGGTAAACTTCACCGCGTTGTTTATCAGGTTCCAAAAAATCTGTTGCAGCCGCGCGGGGTCTGCTCGCATATACACCTTTTTTGCGGCGAGCTTTAGAGACCGCGTCAGGTGCTTGCGATCGATTTCCGCCTGACAGATTTCCAGGGCGCTTTGCAGCAACATGTGCGCATCAACGACCTCGAAATTCAGCTGCACTTTGCCGCGATCGATGCGGGTCAGATCAAGCAAGTCATCGATTAGCCGCGCCTCCAATTCCACGTTGCGGCGAATCATTTGCAGCGATTCTTGAATATCTGTCGGCAACTCCGGCTCGCTCTCCAGTGCGAGAGCAGAGGCGAGCACCGGCGTTAGAGGTGTGCGTAATTCGTGGCTGAGCATGGCCAGAAACTGATCCTTTGCCAGATTCGAGCGTGCCTTTTCCTCGAGCTCCAGGTTTGTTTTCTGCAACTCCGCCGCGAGCGATTGCGACTGTTTGAGCAGGTTTTCCGTTCGCGTGCTTGCTTCGATCGTATTGAGCACAATACCGATGCTCTCGGTTAATTGATCGAGGAACGCCTGGTGTGTCGGACTGAATCGCTCAATGGACGAGAGTTCCATGACTGCCTTTACCTGGCCCTCAAACAAAATCGGCAGGACTACGATGTTTGTGGGATGAAACTCGCCCAGACCGGAACTCACTTTCGCATAGTTGCTTGGTACATCGGTCAGAAGGATGGGCCGCTTTTCCAACGCCGCTTGTCCCACAAGACTCTCACCTATTTTAAAGCGGTTCCTTGCACCATTGCCTTCCTGGAAAGCGTAGCTCGCGAGCAGCTTAAGCTCGGATTCTCCGTTAGAATTATCGATCATGTAGAAGGCGCCTTGCTGCGCCGAAACCAGCGGAGCGAGCTCAGACAAAATCAATTTGCCAACGGTCAGGAAATCGCGTTGCCCCTGCAGCATGCGGGTAAATTTTGCGAGGTTGGTCTTAAGCCAGTCTTGTTCCTTGTTCCGCAATGTGGTGTCCCGCAGATTGCGGATCATTTCGTTGATGTTGTCCTTTACGAATGCGACCTCGCCTTGTGCTTCGACCTGAATTGAACGGGTGAGGTCGCCCTTGGTTACTGCTGTCGCGACATCAGCGATAGCACGAAGCTGGGTGGTCAGATTTGACGCCACTCGGTTCACGTTATCAGTCAAATCGCGCCATGTGCCTGCGGCACCGGGCACGTTGGCCTGTCCGCCGAGTTTCCCTTCGACACCCACCTCGCGCGCCACGGTCGTAACCTGATCGGCGAACATCGCGAGCGTATCGATCATGTTGTTGATCGTCTCGGCGAGCTCGGCAATTTCGCCCTTAGCTTCGAGGAAAAGTTTCCGTTTCAGATCGCCGTTTGCGACTGCCGTCACCACCTTGGCAATGCCACGCACCTGATCAGTCAAGTTGGACGCCATAAAATTTACGTTGTCGGTAAGATCCTTCCAAGTTCCCGAAACGCCTTTCACTACGGCTTGGCCGCCGAGCTTGCCTTCCATGCCCACCTCGCGTGCTACGCGAGTCACTTCATCGGCGAATGACGACAGTTGGTCGACCATCGTATTGACCGTGTTTTTCAATTCCAAAATTTCGCCCTTAACATCGACGGTGATTTTCTTGCTCAGATCGCCAGTGGCAACAGCAGTGGTTACGGCAGCGATGTTGCGCACTTGTGTCGTGAGGTTGGAGGCCATGAAGTTGACATTGTCGCCGAGGTCCTTCCATACGCCTGCCAGCCCGCGCACGTCAGCTTGTCCGCCCAATTTCCCTTCGGAACCAACTTCGCGCGCCACCCGAGTAACCTCCGACCCGAACGAGCGAAGTTGGTCCACCATCGTATTGATCGTGTCCTTTAGTTCCAGAATCTCGCCTTTCACGTCGACGGTGATTTTCTTGGACAAGTCACCAGTCGCGACGGCTGTGGTCACTGCAGCGATGTTACGCACCTGCGACGTGAGGTTAGACGCCATTGAGTTCACAGAATCGGTGAGATCTTTCCACGTCCCGGCCACTCCGCGCACGTCAGCCTGGCCGCTGAGTTTTCCTTCTGTACCGACCTCGCGGGCGACACGCGTCACCTCCGCTGCGAACGACGAAAGCTGATCCACCATCGTATTAATGGTGTTCTTTAACTCGAGAATCTCACCTTGTACGTCCACGGTGATCTTTTTGGTGAGGTCGCCTGTGGCAACGGCCGTGGTGACTGCAGCGATGTTACGCACTTGTGCCGTAAGATTCGCCGCCATCGAGTTCACTGAATCGGTTAAATTGTTCCAGGTGCCGCCGACACCTGGCACCTGCGCCTGACCACCCAGTTTTCCTTCTGTTCCGACCTCGCGCGCCACGCGCGTGACTTCTGCAGCGAACGAGCGGAGTTGATCCACCATGGTGTTGATCGTGTCCTTGAGTTGGAGAATTTCGCCGCGTACATCCACTGTGATCTTTCTCGACAAATCACCCTTGGCCACAGCGGTTGTGACGTCGGCAATGTTGCGAACTTGGGCCGTTAGGTTGGAGGCCATCGAGTTCACTGAATCAGTAAGATCCTTCCAAGTGCCGGCCACGCCCCGCACGTCCGCCTGGCCGCCAAGCCTGCCTTCTGTGCCGACTTCGCGAGCCACACGTGTCACCTCCGCCGCGAACGAACTGAGCTGATCCACCATCGTGTTGATCGTGTTTTTTAACTCTGAAATCTCGCCTTTTACGTCGACTGTGATCTTCTTTGAAAGATCGCCATTGGCGACTGCGGTCGTTACCTCGGCAATGTTTCTTACCTGGCCGGTTAGATTGCCGGCCATGAAATTGACGCTGTCGGTGAGATCCTTCCATGTGCCTGCGACTCCTTTGACGTCGGCCTGGCCACCTAATTTTCCTTCGGTGCCCACCTCGCGCGCTACGCGTGTCACTTCCGACGCAAACGAACCGAGCTGATCAACCATGGTATTGATCGTGTTTTTCAGCTCGAGGATTTCACCCTTCACATCGACTGTGATCTTCTTCGACAGATCCCCCCTCGCGACAGCAGTCGTGACTGCGGCAATATTGCGCACCTGTCCGGTCAGATTGCGCGCCATGAAATTGACCGAATCGGTAAGATCCTTCCACGTACCGGACACCCCTTCCACGCGAGCTTGTCCGCCTAGAATTCCCTCAGAACCTACTTCACGCGCCACGCGCGTTACCTCCGAGGCAAGCGACCGAAGCTGATCCACCATCACGTTGACCGTGTCTTTCAGCTCGAGAAACTCACCTTTGACATCGACGGTGATTTTCTTGGTCAAGTTCCCGTTCGCCACTGCAGTCGTGACTGTCGCGATGTTGCGAACTTGAGCCGTGAGATTGCCGGCCATCAAATTGACGTTCTCGGTAAGATCTTTCCAGGTGCCGGCGACGCCTTTTACTTTTGCCTGGCCGCCGAGCTTTCCCTCCGTGCCTACTTCACGCGCCACCCGCGTAACTTCCGACGCAAATGCGCCCAGCTGATCGACCATGGTGTTTACAATTTTTGCCGTGCGCAAAAACTCTCCCTTGAGCGGCTGTCCTTCGATCTTGGTGGCCATCGTTTCGGACAAATCCCCTTTTGCGACAGCGCCGATCACGCGCGCCATTTCACTCGTGGGACGAACCAGATCCTCTATCAAAACGTTGACGCACCCGATGGCATCGGCCCAACAGTTGGACACGTTGTTCAGCGATGCCCGCTGTGTGATTCGGCCTTCTTTCCCGACCATATGCACGATCCGTTCTAATTCCTGCGTCATGCGCTCGTTGGTTTCGATGACTGTGTTAAACGTGTCAGCGATCTTCCCCGACAAACCCGTCCAGTCCTCCGGGAGGCGCGCGGAAAAATCACCGCGCTTGAAAGCCATTAACGCCGCGAGCAATTGCCTCGTATCAAATTCATTTCCGTTAGGCTGCGAAGGTTTCCGCGGTCGAGTTCTAGTAGACAGAGTTTTCTTCATAGAATAGGGCCTTAGAAAAATGGAGTTCCCTTCGTGGCAAATTCGACGCGAAATACGAGACGGTTCATTTCCTGCGCCGTAGAGTAATCGCCGAATCCGTCACACCAAGCCGCATTTTCTTTCAACAAAACCACCGTTACCGCGTTTTGGTCGCGCAAAAAATCACTCCGTCGCAGAGATTCCCTAATAAGAAACGACGAAGCGGCGAGTAACGTTGTGCCGCCGGAAGCCAAAGAACTCCCGTGTAAGCCTTTTGACGAGATCACTGGATCGGCGTCGAATGCCGATGCGAGAAAGAAAGAGGGAATCTTCCGCTGACTAGCGGACAGGCAATGTCGGTAAGCTGCGCAACCGGAAGCCAAAAATAATCCCCAAAACGCCCAATATCACTGCGTACCATGCGATAATCCAGATCACTGCCGCCGCCCCGGCGACCGGATTCCACAAAAGCAGGAACGCAAAGACAAGTGAAGCCAGGCCCATAAGGATGAGGAACCATTCGCCCTTGATTTCCCGGCGCAGCCTCACTGCCAGAGCAATCTCCGTTGCGCCAATCATCAGCGCCCACGCAGCAATGTAGATGACCAACGCCAGAGCCGTTATCCTGGGGGCATGGAATGTGAGGAAGCCGATGATGATCCCGAGAATCCCGATGATCAGATGGAATCCCCAGTCCGGGTCGGAAGCACGATGGCCGATCGCGCCGATAACGCGAAAGACACCGTCAACCAGTACCCAAGCTCCAAACAGCAGCACTAACACCGCGATTGTTAGCCCAGGATACACGAAGGCAATAATGCCGAAAATAATTGCAGCAACACCCCTTATCACCGGAACCCACCAATGACGTTTTAAGGTCTCGATAAGCATTGCATTCTTTTAAGGATCAATTTGCAGTGACGCAAGCCAGTTTTAAGAGATGGCTGCCGAGGAGCCGGTGGCCGAACGAACACGGCCAGTCAATCTCAAAGCCCGCACTTTGTGCTGGCTTCGGCGATACTGGAACGAGTCCGAAGGAGAGATGCTAAATACGTGTCGACTAAAGGTGCGTTGTTAATTCGCGCCAGATTCGCAGGCGTCTGAAGGCGCGAAAAGATGGCATAGGCAATCTTGCTTCGCGGAACCGCTTTCTCACCGTAGCCCGACGGAATATTGCTTGACCAATAACGGACGTATTGTCCATCCGCACGATTCTCCATGCCGAGAAAAATTGTGGAGTGCCCGTGCTCACTTTTTCCCACCTGGCGCGACCAGAAAATTTTCATGAAGTCGCCGGGCTTGGCCTGATCGAAATTGTCGAAATTGGACCCCAGCTGCAGCTCGTGAAAAAGACGGGCCGTGCCTGGCCCATTTGCATTCCAGCGGCCCCAAATTCCTTCACCATCGTGTTGATCGCGAATGATCAGCTTTTCCAGGGTGGCGTAATCGAGATGAAGGTCGCCTCGTGCACGCAAAGCCTCAATCGTTCTAATGAAGACCAGATATGTTGCGCCCGAGCAGAAACTTGGTCCCGAAGGCAAAATGAAAAATTTCCCGGACTCGAAATGCGCCGAAGATTGCAGGCGGATCTTCGCGAAGTGCGAAACAGAATACCGGCCGCCTTGCGGCATCTGTTTAACCTGCTCCAGGATGAGGTTGTCGTAATCGTTTGCAAAAGATGCGCG
>Ga0209239_1000213_pt1 | contig 32984 bp, 37 predicted proteins | sample GraSoi013_2_20cm_FD_185824 | JGI IMG/M metagenome (GOLD analysis project Ga0209239, IMG submission 185824) | Grasslands soil microbial communities from the Angelo Coastal Reserve, California, USA - Sample 10_02_2013_2_20cm (SPAdes) (version 2) | ecosystem: Environmental > Terrestrial > Soil >...
CCGTAGCGAACGGCTACTACCAGGCAGTACTGTCAGCCTCAACGAAGTACGGCTGGCCTGCTCTCAACACTGAGGGCGGTGCAGATCCACTATGCGCTCCTTGCGCTAGCCCCCCGCCTGACACGGAACTATCCGGCAGCGCAGGCTACACTACCGTAACCCTCAGCTTCATCCAGACACTCACAAACCTGTATGATGCAAATACGCCGGCGAGAATCAGCTGGGTCTGGTGGCCCGCTGGAGACTGGACAGACACTACGACGAGCCCTCTCGGCACACTCGACTGTGACAGCTCACCCCAAGGCTGGGGCTGTCAACTGAAATCACTGCCAGCAACTACGTAAAATCGCATACCAATTAGGATCGCAACCATTACGTTGGGTCGTTACTGGCTATGATTTCTGTGTAATTTTCAAGGGAGTGTCGCCGAGAATCCAGTTCTCCCCCCACGCCTTCAATGATTGCATTATGGGCCGTATCTGCTCGCCCTTGTCAGTCAACGCGTATCGTACGGTGAAGGGTTGTGTCCCGAGAACTTGTCTCTGAACGATTTTCTCTGAGGCGAGATACTTGAGGACTCGGGAGAGTGTCTTCGGGTCGATCTCGCAGGCAACTCTGAGCAACTCGTTGAACCTCATGGGCCGTTCCAAAAGATATCTTACCACTATCAGCCGCCACTGGTCGCCTATCTTTCGCGCTGACTCGACCGCGGCGCAGGTCACATAATCATTCTTCCGGGTCGACATGTAGTCAGAAATTGTTCGTTTTCTTCTTCTAACTGGCATAATGTCTCTTGGTGGCTCGTGAGCCAACAAGCTATTTAGCTATCATTTTGCCAGCGCCGATCGTTTACAATGCCAATGATTGATGTCTACGCGCCAGCAGATCTATTCCCGAGCGGTTCCGATGGTAGGCTTGGCCATGAGCTGACTATGGCTGTTCTACGTGCTGAGGGTGTGTCGACCCCCGGTCCGTTTCACCTCAATAATACTGCGGCTTTCATCCACCGGATGGATCCGCACGCGGTTCATACCGCTGCCACCGACTCCGCCAGGACTGTCCGAGTTCAGGTCATTACTCCTCCAGCCGCCTTGACCCGTGATGGTCAGAAGCAACTCGTCAAGGAAATCACCGAGATTGTCGCCAAGATCTCGGGCGACCCGAACCAAGCCGGTCGCACCTGGGTGATACTAACTGAGGCGGCAGAGGGCGGTTGGGGGCTCTCAGGCACAGCATTCGGCCGTCAGGAGTTCGCCGCGCTAGCCGCTAAGGCCGCCGCGGGGCGCGCGAAGTAAGCTCCGCATTTCCCTTGACTGGCTAATTTCGGTATCTGAGACTGGTTTGTTATCCGAACTGAATTCTGGTCCCAACGCTTCCTTGAACATAGGCTTCAGCCATTTCATGGCTAATGAGGTGAGCGGCCCTCCAGCCCGTGCAGTGTCCAGGAACGATGATGTCAGGATTGATCGTTGCGACATCCTGGATTGTCTGTGGGATTATCTTCTCGAAGATTCCACCGGACAGGTGCATTCCGCCGATGAAGGCGTGGACCTTGTTGACGCCCGTTATGCGCTGCGCGTTCCGGAGCACATTGACTGCGCCTGAATGGCTACAGCTTGACGCGACGACCAGACCTTTACCGTTGACGTTGAAGACGATGCCCTGATCGTCCCAGATCCAGGGATCAGGTTCCCACTCTTCGTCGTCCTTCTCTTCGTACTGGTAGGGGAATCCTTTCTCGTAGTCCGTGACCCTTTCCACCTGCCCGGTAACCAGGGCTTGGTCTGAGAGGAGGAGGCTTGGGACTCGACTGTCGACTAGCCTGACGTCATTCTTTTCGAGTGCTCGTCGGTCTGGGGGAGGCATATGGATTTCTACTCCGGATGGGAACCTGATCTTACGATTCTTCCACGCGTCGGGATGCAGAACTAATGGGAGATTCTTTTTGCCCAGGCTGTGAACTACACCAAGCAAGCCGCCGTGGTGATCTGCATGCCCATGAGACAAGACGATAGCGTCCAGGTCGGATAGTTGGATGCCCAAGACGGCTAAGTTGTGGGTGATAGTATCGGGGTTGAGGCCAGCGTCGTAAAGGATGGCCTTGACGCTGCCTTTCTTGTGGACCTTGAAAAGCAGAGAGTAGCCGTGTTCCGCTATCAACTGGGGCCTGTTAGACCAGTCCCAGGTTAGAGGGGCCCGGATCACGTTGTCCGTGGAAGGCAAGAGGATGTCGACGGTATTGTCGACAATGATGGTCGCGTCCACTGCATCAACAGTTTGAAGATGAGCGATGTCTGGGATTGGACTTGTAAGACTTGGAGAGGCGGGTCTACGTCTAGCTTGCACAGAATTGAGACTGATTCCGTCCGACAGACACAATGTGCTAGCCAACCCCCCTTCCGCGCTCAGGCCTTGAAAGCGCAGTTAATTTCAGCACTTCTTCAGCTCTTTGTGGAGAAGACTACCGCTGGCCGTCGCTTTGATTACCTTTCCTATGTCTTACCGACGCGAAGTTGATGGAGAAGGTGTTCCGAGGATGCGGGATGAGGTCGCGTCCTGTCAAGTCGAATAGGAAAGAAGTTGGTTAGACTCTTAAGACTGATTTAAGTGGGCTAAATACTTGCAGCAAGTCGATCTGGAGAAAACAAAGAAGGTAAAGTATGATAGACCACGTTATTCTCACAGTCAGTGATTTCAAGCGTTCAGTCGCTTTTTACGCCAAGGCCCTGAAGCCGCTCGGGATCACAAACTTTACTGATTACGAAGGGCAAGACGGACATCCGGATTTGAAGGGTTTTGATGACGGCAAGAGAGCTTTTTTCTGGCTCAAAGGAGAAAAGCCCGATCCCCAAGCGGTGCATGTTGGGTTTGTAGCGAAAAACCATGCAGAGGTAGATGCATTCTACAAAGCGGCTGTGAACGCCGGAGGCAAGAGCAAGAAAGCACCTCAAGCTCGGCCCGAATACTATCCTGGCTATTATGCGACCTGGGTGTTCGATCCTGACGGCCACGATACCGAGGTCGTTCACAAAAGCCAAGTTGATTATTGAAATAACCCTGCGGTGGCTAACGACAGATTTCTATCTCTTACTGGCGCGGATTTCGACCTGTCCGGGCACGCCTTCTCTGACGAAAAACGTAGAGATTCACAATAACCACATCAACCAACACGAGTAGGAGACCTTCACTTCCAAGTGAACCGAGCGGTAGGGAAATCACCCCTTGAAAATACAAGAGACCTGCCCACCCCCAGTAGGCCACAAACAGTGTGAAAGCTAACACGATTGCACCAATCCGGTCCGGCTTACGCATCGATAATAGGAACGGGAGACTTCAAGACAAAAAAGGTTGCTTGACGTAGTTCCCGTTAGGCTAAACTGAGAGGCAGGTCGACTAGTTCCGACTACTCAGCGCTTCGTTGGAAAGAGGCGGGCACCCCCATTAGAGTGAGATTGTGTTCTATCTAGCGCAACTGTCCAACCCTCAAGGGTTAATTCTCTCCTCTCCCAATTGTGACGATACAAGAGGATTCTGAACGTCATCCATAGCTTGCCCGCGATGCGGAGCCAGCAACGTGGCAACGGCTAGATTCTGTCTGACCTGCGGCACTCCACTAGTAGTTGCGCCTCCAACGATGCCCCCAGCCTTTAGTGTGCCTCAGCCGCCGCCTTACCCGTACTACGGGTCAGCAGCTGGCTATTGGGAACACCATCTAGCTGGCAAGATAGACAACACAAAAACCGGTCTGCTACTGCTAGTCATCGGCCTGGCAATCAGCTGGATTCCATTCATCGGCGCGATAGGTGGATTAGTAGCCCTCATCGGTGCCCTGCTGGTTATTCTTGGACGTGAGGCTTTTGGAAGTGAACACGCCCGAAACACCATACTGGCACTCGTATTCTTCTTCGTAGGCATCGGCGTTACAGTTGCTGGAGCCTTGGCCCTGTTTTTCGCGGCGTTTTCTTATCGAACTGGTCCTAGCAGTTTAGTTCAGCCAACATTCGCATGGCTTGGTGTTATCACCATTATCGGTGGCGGAGTCACAGGCATCTCTGAGGTCCTGCTGACCTATGCGCTTCAGCTGAGCACTGGCCGGATACTATTATGGACCGCCTATGCAACCTCAATTGCAATCAGCATCGTAAACTTACTGTTCATCGTTCCTTTCCTTAGCGGAACCGGAACCGGATTGCTTGTGTTTCCCACCGTTTTTCTCACCATTTTCCTAGGAATCATACCAGCTCTGCTATACGCAGCGGCGTACTACTTGGCGAGACAGCGCATCGTCCGGCGAGAAATCCCCTCACCCATCACACCGCAACCATTCATGGCACCGTACGGTGGCATACCTCCAACCAGTGGCAGCGGATAACCGAGGCCACTCGTTAGTCTCTGTCAGAATGGTTCAATGATTAGTCTAGGTTACTCAGCACCTTTCTGGAGAAGAGGCGTATCTGTTTCAACAGGTTAGTTGTTGACAATAAGGGTCTCGAACGAATTATCGTCGAAAATAGCACAGCTTCGATAATGTTCTAGACTCGAGAGACTTGGCTCAATAGTTTGAGTACAATCTTTCTCTCTATGACATCGCTTAGATGATTAATCTCTGATTCCCAGTAGACAGACTCTGCTTCGTTCGACCTGATTTTCCCCTTCCAGTCCTTGATACGAAAATAGTGTATTCTCTGTCTCTCTCCATTCGACGCTTTATAATATCGGACCCGAATCGGCGCGACGTTTTCGACTCGTACCCCTAGTTCCTCTCGCATCTCTCTCTTCAGAGCCCGGTCCAGCGATTCGCCCACCTCAACGTGGCCCCCCGGAAGCAAAACTAGCCCCGGGTCCGCGTCGTCATCGGCTCGTCGCTTTTCGACAAGAACTGCACCGTCATCTATCAGAACTCCGCTCACACACTCAGCAGCCCGTTTGCGCGGGACGCGCGGTGAGACTCCACTCTTCATTTGACCTTTACCCAGTTGCTCATGACCTTGTCTGAGAAGAGTCGTATCTGTTCAAGCAAGTCTGTTGTGGACCAGAGTCCTCCTCTAGGGGTAAAGGTCAACATGAATTCCTTGCAGCCAGCTTTCGCATAACCCTGTATCTGTTCGATACAATCGTCAGGGGTCCCATGGACAGCTGTGTTGTAAGCGTCTGATTCCGGAATCTCCGCGGCGATCTTACGGATTACCTCTCGCTGATCTTTAGGGTTTGAAATCTTCTCCCAGACTCGGCCGGGATGATTGGCTGAGGGATCGATCTTCTTCAATGCCTCAGGGATCAAGGCCAGAAAATATCTGGCTGGACCTAAGACGTTCCGGTCTGCTTCCGCGCGATTCCTGGAGATAGAGGATACTGTGTAGTAGGCAGAGCGAAACGTCCCGAAATCTCGACTCGCATTATGGGCTGACCCGATGACGGTATCAAGATCCATCTTGTATGTTGCAGGTGTGTGACAGTGCGGAATCCATCCGTCCGCCGCCTCCCCCGCGAGTCTCAGCATTCTGGGACCGAAGGCTGCCAGATAGATTGGCGGGACCGGCTGTTTCTCCTGGCCGGCTTGCAGGTATGCGTTGTTCAACGAGAAGAATTGTCCCTTGTAGTTCTGTGGTTTCTCTATGCTAGAGTTCCACAACTGCCGGATAATCTTCAGACCCTCCTCTAGTCTACCGACGCGGTGTTCCGCAGAAAATCCGAAGGGTGTCTGGTTCATCGGATCGCCGGCGCCGAGTCCGAGGAAGACCCGTTTTGGAAACTGGTCGGAGAGAGTTGCGAGGGTCTGGGCTATGATAGCCGGGTGCCGCCGGACCATGTCTGTTACTGCGATTCCGACCCGGATCCTACGGGTCCCAGTGGCTATCGCGGCAAGAGTCGTGAAGGGTTCAGGTGCAGCCGCGTCTCCGGTCCCGTAGAGCAGATGGTCGTCTATGAGGACGGAGTCGAAGCCGTGTTTCTCGCAGAACTGTGCACGATGGACGATATTCTGGAAGGGTTCGTGGGCCACCTGAAAGATCCGACATCCGAACTTTGCTGGACTCTTCACACTTCAGCCCACTAGGCGTGTTCGGTTCTCCAAAGTCATATCCAAGCGGGATTTAGTCGTGGTCAGTCATCTCATCTTCCCGCGTAAAGGGGGCTATCCCGCGATCCGTGCCGAAGAAGCTACGCTTGCGGGCTTGTTTTGTTGGTAGGATTCCTCTAAGGATCTCGATTGTGCTCTGCTTTCTCGCCTGGTCGATGATCTTCCGCTTGCTCACTCTTGTGTTTTCGAGTATTGCCGTGATGTCATCCCTGTCCTTCTGGCTCCTCTCTCTTGGTATGGTCGCTTTGATCATTCTGAGCTTAGCGAGGATCAGCGACTCTGGAGATTGGAAGTAAGTCTTGACTCCCTGTACTGTCCCCCTCCTTCGCTCTATAGGACTCTTGACCAGGATCAGGTCTGCGGTGTGGGGTGAGAGCTTGTCTGTCACCGTTATGATATTGTATCCGGATTCTAGCTGTCGACGAATTTTCTGTATGTCCGCCTTTACGCCCGCGTCTTCTATTCCGCGGAAGAACCTGTATGTGTCTCGTGGGGAGATTTGGACTACAAAGTCGGCGTCGAGGGTTGTTCTCGGGATACCGTAGTAGCTTGCGGCTACGGCTCCAGTGATTGCGTAATTGGTCTTTTCATGGTTGAAGTGCTCGATGAGGGCTCTGACGAATTCTTGGAAACTGCGGGTCTTCAGTGGGTTCGACGTCCCGCCTGGAACCGTTTTCTCGCCTTTTCTAACAGTCTCGAGGTTGAGATGTGCGGGTTCTGATTCTTGATGGACTCCAGAGTAATGCTGGTGATTGAGCTGGACAGTTCCAGGGCAATGTTGACGCGCTCCTCAGGACTCATTCTCTGGAACCGATGGTTCCGGCGAGACGGTGGTGCCCTGTACTCGATGCCCCTCAGCTAATCTTCGCCCTCCGCCGAGAAGAATTACAGGTCCTGACTCTGCCCTTCACGCTTCAGCCAGCACGGGGATAGGCTCAGCCATCTCAACAATAACCTTCTCCACCTTCATATGATGAACACGACGATGAACAGTCAACAGCGTAAGACAATCCAGACAGACATGAACAGTACGATGATCAGCCTCCAACACAACAACCTCATCCTCAGGCCGAACCTCAAACCTAAAACCACAAGTCACAGCCAAAACAGACTCATACTCTCCTCTAACCCCCTTCACCTCGCCCTTAAGCATTAACGAGCCAAGCTGGCAAGGCCCACCTTTCTATGGCATTCACGATGAACTGGCGCGAGGTTAGACAGAATCGTAGGCCCGAATTCACTCTCAGGCACAATGTGATGAACATCAAATCTTCCATCAATGGTCTTGCCACAGACCCAGCACTTGCCATCGTGTAGAGCCAACACCTGTTGTCTCAACTTAGATGGAATCTTGAGCTTTGGAGGAGAGACACTTACATTCCAGGGAAAATCTGGGCCGTTGTATAGTTCGCCAAATTCCCTGTACCGACTTAGCGAGAGAGACAGGTTAGGATATGACATCACACATCCAGGATACAACGGCATCCCAGTCTTCCTCCCGATCTCTTCCCCTAGCGTTCGGTCATTCTCATCCCACTTGTCGCGAGTCAAAGAGCGTAGCTTCTCCGCGGCGACCAGCCATTCTGGCGAAAGAGATCTCGCAGAAAGCCAAACCAGCTCGTGCGAGAGGGCAACGTTGAAGGCCTCTCGCCACGATTCTCTATCCCTCGCGTACCAAGACTCAGCATCTGTTTCCCAAGTTATCAAATGCGGGGACCCTCGGTTCGTATTCTCCATAGTCTCTCGAATATGCTCCTTCTTCAAGTCTATGAGAAGAGCTAGCTGATGACTAGCAGTTTCGTTCTCGTGTCTGAGAAATAGCCGAAAGATAGTTCAACCCTACAGATGTCGAGTAAGCGGAGCAACTGGCGCGAACGCCTACACGCCAATCCATCACGCATGGAGCAGGAACTGGCATTCAAACTCCAAGGCGATAGGATTCATCCAAGAAATCCCGACGGTTCTCGGGTAGAAGAATCAGTCTCGGTAGCCATCGAATAGGTCAAACCACGGGATTGGGCTGAGAACGTCTACCAACCCGACGTCGTCAACAACTCACAGAAGTTATACAAGAAACCGGGATACACCATGCGAATGACCTCAAGGAGGGAATGAGATACCATGACTAACAAGAAGATCTGGTTCATTACCGGAGCCAGCCGTGGCATGGGCGTCGATATCGTCAAAGCCGCCCTGGCCGCCGGCCACGCGGTGGTGGGCACCGCTCGGGACCCCGACGCCGTGGCTAAGGCAGTGGGTGACATGGACGACCTACGGGTCGTCAAGCTGGACGTTACCAGCCGCGCCGATGCCGAGGCCGCGGTGCGGGCGGCGGTCGACCGGTTCGGCCGCATCGACGTGCTGGTCAACAACGCCGGCACATTTGAGGCGGGCTACTTCGAGGAGCTGACGCCGGAGCAGGTCGAGCGGCAGCTGGCGACGAGCCTCCTCGGCCCGATGAATGTCACCCGCGCGGTCCTGCCCATCATGCGCAAGCAGCGCTCAGGCCACATCATCTCGATCTCGTCGGGCGCAGGCCTCGTCGGCTTCGAGTTCTGTTCCGCCTATGCCGCGTCGAAGTTCGGTCTCGAGGGCTGGATGGAGTCGCTGCGGCCCGAGGTCGAGCCGTTCGGCATCCACACCACCATCGTCAACCCGGGGTTCTTCCGCACCAAGCTCCTCACGAAGGAGTCGATGACCTTTGCCTACCGGTCCATTGAGGACTACGCCAGCCGCAGGGCGGAGCAGCTCAAGTGGTGGGAGGCGCAGAACGGGCAGCAGCCCGGCGATCCGGCCAAGCTCGCGCGAGCCGTCGTCAGGGTCGCTGGCGAGCAGTCGCCGCCGCGTCGCTTCATCGCGGGCGCCGATGCCATCGCCCTCGCCGAGCAGAAGGTCGCCGATCTCAAGACGCAGATCGACGCCTACCACGAGCTGTCCACGTCGCTCTCTCTCGACTAGCCCGCGCCCGCCGGAAGCTCGAAGTAGTCCGAGATGCGCGCGAGCGTCCGGTACGGCGCCAAGGACGTTCGCATCGAGAACGTGTCCGACGCCCGCCTGATCCAGCCGACCGATGCACTCGTCAACGTCAGCCGCGCCTGCATTCTGCGGCAGCAATCTCTGGCTGTACAACCCAACGGACCTAATTGCGGTTAATCCTCAAGAGAGAATCAGTGAGCGCCAGTCTCGCGACGCAGAATCCCCGGAGAACCAATCTCAATTACGCGCCTTGACGCTTCTTGGATATCGTATGTGATGTTTCCATGACTCTTAACGAGCTGAATAGGCGTCTGCTCTGCTCGCAGTGCCTCTCGGAGAGGCTGGGAGGATCCGATGCCCCTGTTAACGCGGCGGATGCCTGTTGCGGAATCCAGTCTCAGAATTTCCAGGAAAGCCTTTCCTCGTTCTGGGCTCGAATCGACTGGTTCCATAACAACGACGTGATGTCAGAACTGAGAGCGGGAGGCGGGCTAGTCCGGACCCGGGCGGTGAGAGGAACGATGCACACGATCCCAACCAAGGACTACTACACCTACGTCCTCGGTGCAGCAGGTGACAGATTCCATAGCTGGTTGGACCGGATCGCAAAACAGCGGCCAAGGAGCGAAAAGATGCCTGACAGAAAGAGAAGAACTAGAACTGTCAGAGACAATAATTTAGAGATACCCAACTGCGAATTGAATGAAACCGTCTACATCTGTCGGACTTTAAACTCATAAGAAAAATGAATCGAAGGACCTACACACAAAAACGGGGCCCGACTCTCGCCAAAGATTTTCCGCATACTAGGATAAGCTTTTAACAACTGAGACCGAGGCGCTTGCCCGAAAATTCTTGAAAGTGGTCCGACAAATCGTAATCTTTGCAGTCGCCTTTTCTCTAGCTACGATATCCGGCCCAATAGCGACTAATTTCCATCTTCCTGCAATACCATTGGTGAGAGCTGTCGCTGAGCCCTGTCAGACCCACGGCTCGTCAGGAGCATGTGCACAATACTGGTACCCAGCAGGCCCCGCAGAAGACACCTTACAAGCGCACATCTTCACCGACTCAACCGCCGAGCTCAATGATCTCCAGTCGCCGGCACCCCAGATCGACTTTACGGATACTCCCCTTCCCCCTCCTCTCATCCCACCGTTCACCGCAGCCCCCGGCTTTCTCATCACAGCACCAGTAAGCGAGGTTGGTTATCATGAAATCCAGTTCATGCTGGCTAGCAACTTCTGGGGCTGCAACCTCAACTTTGGAAACTCAGCATGCGGAGCTGAGATCCGCCAAGGCATCGCCCACATGATTGACAAGACATCCTTCACCATCAACGATCCACACATAGCTGGCATCTCCAATCCAATCGATAACCCTGTTCCGACAAGCAGCGCAGGCGGACTCCTGCCGCCCAATCCGTGCGCCTACGACGCCTCGTTCCCCCAGGGGGTAACCGGAGTGTCTCCATGCATCGTTGGCAGCCCAGGAGGAACATCATACCACCTTGGAGCGGCCGGCGGAGCAAACGGACATCCTTGGCTCCAAGCTCCAGGTAGCGTAGATCTAAACGCGGCCGCCAAGCACTTTGTCAATGCTGGCATCGCCGCTGGCTTTGTCGCCGCCGCCTCCACTCTAGTCGGTGTCGTCCCAGCGGCAGCAGCCAACGCACCCAACTTCTTCATCAGAACCGACGAACTAGCCTCCCTAGATCTTGGCAACAGTCTTGCAGAACAGATCTGCTACCTGTTTACGGGAGTTTACGCTGTACCCTGCGCCGACCTAACTGTCACTAGGGGTCCCCTTGCCGCTTTCACAGGCTTCCCAACTTCAACCGTCGGAGTCAATCTCAACTGGGGCATGTACACAGCAGCTTACACCGGCCCGACTTTCTTCGATGGGAGCCTCTACTCCAGCTACAACAGCCGATTCGTATCAGGCGTCCCTGCCATCCAAACACCCGCAGGGAGCTGCTCGCCCCAAAGCGTCCCAACCTCGAACGCACCGAACTACATGTACCTCTGCAATCCCAACTATGACAGCCTCACCACACAACTAGAGTTCGCGCCGTGTCTGACTGCTCAAGGCGATCCGGTTGCCGGTGCAGGATCCAACATGCCAACCGCTCCCGGAAATGGGATCTGTGCAGGCACAACATCACCCTCCTCAATCAGTGCCGGCATACAGGCAGAAGCATACTTCGGCACAAACGTATTCACTCTGCCAATATTCGAACGCACAGTACAATACGGCTATCTCAATAACGGATGGATCAGAGCCATCAACGGCGCGGACATAGGTCTGCCTAACCGGTTCACATGGATGAATACATGGAACCCCAACCCCACCTTGGCAGGCACAATCCGCCAAGGCTTCAGCCAGACCACAAGATCGGTCAACCCGTACATCGCAACTACACCCCAAGACAAGTACATCGACGGAAACATCTACGACTCACTCTACATGTCAAACCCCCTCTCACCCACACAAACATTCAACTGGCTAACTTGGACCACAGCCCAGATTCTTAACAGCGGCCTGCCATATGTCCCGCCACCCAACACAGTCACAAGCTTCCGCTTCAATCTCCGGAACGATGTATACTTCCAAGACGGGAAGCCCGTAACAGTATTTGATGTGGCTTTCAGCTATCTCTCCATGCTAGGATCAGGAGCACTTCTCGGTGCCGGAGCCACGCCAATGACCGGAATTACAATCCTCAGCCCCCACCAGTTTGACATCGGGATCAGTTCAATAGGCCCGTTCACTCTGCCCAACCTCACCAAGGTACCAATACTTCCAGGACGGTACTGGACAAACGCTGGCAGCGCAGCATGGGACGGAGCTTACACGAGCTGTTCGACGGGAGCGACTTGCGCGACCTCCCAATACACGCTCAACGGAGCAATAGTCAACTGTACGATGAACTGCACTATCTTCGGCGCGGCCCTAATGCAGGTCGATGCGAACAAAGTCGGGGCCCAATACGATCCCATAGTCAACCACATCCTCGTCGGTTCGGGCCCATTCCAGTGCGGAACCGGAACACTGACCCCGACTTCCGGCAGCGGTACATGTACTTCAACGGGAACGATGAATCCTCCAGATGGGGGCACCTACACACTGACCCGTTTTGGAAAAACCCAGTCCACTTCTCAAAACGGCGCGTACTTTCACAGCGCTGGAAACCTAGCACTCTGGATATGGTCCGAAGAGAACCAAGCTGCCCCTATCTTTCCGGTCAGCGCGGTATTGATGTGCTATGGCCAACCACTAAACTCTGGATCCTGCGCTCACTGGCAACAGGGCATCGGCGCGTCCAGCACCGGAATCGTTAGCATCGTTCAGTTCTCAGTTGTCCTGCGTTTCTTCAATATCGTCTGGGGGCTCTCGCCCTACGACTGGTTATCATCGCCACCACTAGGCATCGGAACCTTCCCGCCTACACTCTACGAAGGAACGCTGACAATGAATCCTGCAAGCGTTGCTGGTTGCGCGGCTCCATTCCCGACTGGCGGATACGACTGCTAGACACCTTCACCTCCTTCCTTTTTTCCAAACACCCCCACGTTGATTATTCTCAATCTGAGTCACTCGCGACCGCGAGATAACTCAAAGAAACCCACCTATGCCCACCTACGTCCCTTTCGCCCTTCTCGCCTTCTTCATTTTCCCGGTCCTCTTCGGAAGGAAACTCTAGAGAATGTCAAAGCGTGTATAGGGAATCTGGCGTTCACTAGGCCCCCTAGCAGGGTTCTCTGTTACCATTCACGGTTACCAGACCCGTTACCATCCAAGAAACATGAAAAGTAGTTCATCCTCGCGGCACAAGACTGTGCTCTGGGAATCAGTTCACCTTCGCCAACTCACCAGAGGCTAGTGCAAGTTTGGTTGCTGATCGCCTACGATATAGTAACCTGAGCTGGCTAGCCTATTGCGTAGAGGTTGCCGTCGCCACTGCCCACATAGATTGTTCCGTCGGAACCGATAACCGGGTCCGAAACCTGATCGACAGGACAGTTGAAGCTGACACACGGAACAGTAGGGTGTATCGCAAACTTCCATGCAAGGCTCCCGTTCGAGGCGACCGCGTACAGGGTAGCGTTCGCATAACCAGACGGTTCGGGTGGACAGTTGCAGAATGCTTCGATCCCAACGCCTAGGTAGAGAATCCCGTTGGACCCGATGGCCACTGAAGACGGTGTTACGATGCCGTAGAAACAGCAGATATCGGTGCCTGGGCCAGTGGGCCTCTGGATCGGGAACTGCCATCGTTGGGTGCCGTCGGGGTTGACTGCGAAGAGCCCGGGTGCGAAGGATCCCTCTTCGGTTGTTCCATAAATTGTTCCGTCAGCGCCTATGGATGGCGATCTGAACGGGCGCTCCATCCATTCCAGCGTTCCATTCGAAGCCACAGCGACACCCTCGACATAGACCGTCCCATCCGAGCCGACGGCGGGAGAAGAGAACCCTCCACCGGCTTGCAGAGTCCACTTAACAGAGCCGTCCGGATTTAGCGCGGCGAGACACTTGTTGAGAACCCGACACGCTCCAACAGGAGGACCAGGATCATCGATCGTGGCATACACCGTCCCATCAGGAGCTACGGCCGGAGAGCCGACAACCTCGCCGTGAGTAAACAGCTGCCACTTGAGAGTGCCGTCAGGGTTCACGGCGATGACCCGAAAACCCACGTCCGACACGTAGATTGTTCCATCAGACCCGATCGTCGGAGAAGTGAGAGTGTCGATTCCTTCTCCACTGTTGGGAATTGTAAGATTCCATTTCAACTGACCCGCCGGGTTGAGAGCGTAGAGTATTCCCTGGGGCGGCGCAGTCCGGTTGTAGTTGTTGCATTGAATGCAGCCGGCAACATAGATTGTTCCGTCTGAACCGATCGCTGGAGAAGATGCGTGAAGGGCTAGGTTCACGTGACGTCCGGTCTGGAATGTCCAGAGCAATTGTCCCTGAAGATTCAACGCGTACAGGTTACCATCTGCATTAACAACGTAGACCCGTCCGCGGCCGACCACAGGAGACGCGTAAATTGGAGCGCCTGTTTGGAACGTCCACTTCAGAACGGGTACAGCGGGTCCTGAGAAAGGCGATAATCCAGTGTGCTGCGGGTTTCCATGAAACATCGGCCACACACTCTGCGCTCCGAAGCCAGCTGACTGGACTGAGGGAGAGGCTAGGAGGGACAGAGCGACAAAGGAAAGCACTCCCAGAACGGACAAGGTGGCTCAAAAATCCAGCTTACTCCAGATTCTTATTTCTACCGGACCAGTACCATACGTTCGGAATAGGTCGGAATATTCTGATATAGGAAAGAATACGCAAGTCAGGCCCGCCACGTCGGACAACTCTGGGTTGAGGAGCGAGGTAAGACATACTTCGTAAACACTGATTAGGAACTATCAAGAATAGCTACAGTATTACTTTGTCTTCTGATCCTGTCGACTCGTCTACAGAACTATGGACCACCGCTTTGAAGTGCCCGGTATGCGGAGAGCCGATATCGACGGAGAAGCCACCTGAATCACCCTGGCACGGCAGAGTTCCGGGAACTGTTCTCCGGCAAGAATACCAGGTCCATCTTCAGAATTATCACCCGGACTATTTCGCCCTGAACCTGAAGCTTTTCTTCGCGGTGGCTATCCTCGTCCTTGCAGGTATTTTCACTGAGGCAATCGTATCTCCGCTGGGAATCTCTGTCTTTCAGATCTTGCCGGTTGCGATTCCGCTACTGCTGGGGCTTCCCCTCCTTAGATCGTATCGCAAGAGAGTTGCAAACATTAGAGCAGAATGGACTCACGGACAACGGCCCGTATCCGTTTCTCCGAAGGACTTCTGGAAGACTCCTGGGTACAAGTGGCCTATGAACAAGTGCCACATCTGTGGTGAGACTGTTCCTCTTAGAAATGGTCTCAAAGAAGACCTAGAAGAGCATCGCAAGAGCAAGCACCCAGAATACTATCGCTGGAGCAGACGTGCATATTGGGTTCTTCCACCAGCGCTCGTCCTGCTCGTGATTGAAATGGTAGGTCTGGTTTTCCGAGAAAGGATCTTATCCTCTGCCGGATTGATAGGACTGGTAGTACTTTTCGTAATTGTAATTACCCTGGGAATATGGGGAGAACGGAAGTACAGTCGATTGACCCATGCATAGGAAGGCAATGAATTTTCTCGGAAAAACCCAGATGTTGAGTCCTGTCTGGCAGGGAGGTCACAGATTCCTCGCGACGCGTGAGTACTCTTTGCGAAGTTCTTAGGCTAGGTTTACAGAGTTGAGTTCTGTCAGATCAGAGAGACTGTTCACCTTGACCATGTTGTTGCTGATCGTGTAGAGTACGCTGCCGATGTAGAGAGCGCGCGTAACGAAGAAGCCGCTGTTATTCCAGGTTGGAAGCTGACCGGTTGGGATCTGTGTTACGTTCCCACGCAAGACGATTCCGTTTGAAACGCTAACGTTGAACACGTAGGCTCCCTGCCAGACAGGAGGATTGTAGCACCACGTGCAAGTTGCAGTCGTCTGATTCAGCGCGATCGAGAGAGGAATAACCAGCAGGTTGAGAGACTGGTCGAAGAGCACCGACCTGTGATCCGTCAAGGCTGGAGAGTCACTGCCCCGATCTCCGACGAAATAGTCGCTTGCGTCAATAGGGTGACCGGGGTCTGTGACATCGAAGAGGCTGAGCTTGAGACCCTGGAACAATGCAGCGTTCTCCCACGTAACATTCTGCGAAGATTTTCCGAAACCGATCAAGTGTGTCCCATCGTATGGCTGCAGATAGTCAGAGACGCCAAGAATGTTCAACTGCCCTAGGACCTTGGGTTGGTGAGGGTCTTGCAGACCGATCACGAACAACGGGTCCACCCTCTGAAAAGTGACAAGGTATGCTCTGTCGCCCATGAACCGGGCCGCATAGAACTGTTCACCCGGGGACAGCCCTTCGAGCTTTCCGACAATATGGAGACCGCTGTCCAAGACGTACAGGTTGGTCCGTTGCACATAGGAAGACAGCATGTCTCCCGTCGAGGTTGCCGGAATTGGACCATAGCCGGTTGTGGCGATGCGGAAGTTGCCGTTGAGCTCGTCCATTGAGAACTGGTTCAGAACATGGCCAGACACAGTACCTGTCGCTTGATAGCTGATGCTTCCACCATCAATGCTGATACGGTGGACAGCAGTCTGTTCCGCTTGACTCCAGATTGGCTGAGTCAGATAGATCTGATGAGTTGAGACGTAGATGTTGCTGCTCGTCCCGATGAGGAAGATCTTGGCTGCTGGAGTAGGGTTGATTTGGGTTACGTTGATTCCGACAACCGTGGTGAAGCTGTGAGCAACATCGGCGATATCAGAATGATAGACGCTCGCAATCCCCATCATCATTGGGCGTCCGTCAACCACATTCTCGGGAAGGACAATCGGGCCAGTGCAATAGACTGGCTGCGTCGCTACCAGGTAAGCGTAGTCTCCAATCAGCCGGGCTCCGGCAAGAGTCCCATTCACTACCAGTGTAGTTGTCAGCACTGGATTAGAATGGTTGGAAATGTCGAAGATCCATAGAGACGTGGTCTGGGGATAGTTGAAGAATACTGGGTAGACGGCGATCGAAGCTCCCATTCCAGATTGAAGAGTAGCATATGGTAGAGGATATTGCTGGTATTGCTGACTGACAACGACTAGCCTGTTGCCGTCTACAAAAATTCCTTGGAGAGAACCGTTCACGGATACATGGGCCATCAGTTTTGCTCCATTGAATGGGTAGGCAAGGACAATCGCGACCGTGTTATTGGTAACCGTGTAGATGTAGGTCCCATCGTTCTTTACAGTGTCAAGTTCGTCAACGCCGGCCACCTGAGCGTTTGTCTGAGAGTGGCTAGGGGTTGCGCTCGTCGACGCCCCCGCTGCGGTGGTAAAGCTGGCAGAAAGGCCACTGATTCTGAGATCGTTCGTGGTCGTGTCCGGGATTACCGGGGCGGGGGTGGGATTGTAGAGGTTTCGAACCTCGGTGCTGTTGCAGCTCTTGGTAAGAATGAAGTTGTGCAGCTCCTCGTAGGTTGTGAATGGGACCATCACATGCTGATTCGTAGCGGTAGTTGGGTGAGTGTTCAAGACCACTATTCCGGGAAGAAGGATAAGCGCGAGGCCGGCGATGATCCCCAGTGTAAGACCGAAGACAGTTCTGGTTTTGGAGCCGAGCTGCATGGACTTGGTATACGAGGCGGCGGACCATAAGGCCACGGTTTAGAACGGGGTGTTCACCGATCAAAACACTTCATCAAATGAGCAAGCTTGTATTGAACTGACGCTATTCTCTTACAGGAGACCGCTTTTGACGGAAGATCGGGACAGGATCATAGAGTCTGAGCTGAAAGGAGTTACCTTACGTGTCTACTGGCATCTTCTAAAGACCAAGAACGAAACAATCGGTGTAAGGTCCGTGCAACGTGCTTTGGGAATGAGCAGTCCCAGCGTCGCGCTACATCATCTGGAGAAGCTGCGATCACTAGGGCTGGTGGAGAAGGACCCGACAGGCGAGTATCATCTCGCCGAACAGGTGGAGGTGGGGGTTTTACAGAACTTTGTCGGCGTTCTAGGCTTCTTACTGCCTAGGCACCTTTTCTTTTCTGCAATGTTCACGGTCATGCTCGCTCTCTACCCTATTCTCTACCCTCCCGATTTCTCAACTCATAATATTGTAGCGTTCATCTTCGGAGGATTCACTGTGGCGATATTCTGGTCTGAGACTTATCGAGCCTGGCGGCTGAGACCCTTGTGAACAGTCTTAGAGGTCTTCTTGACCCGATCGTCCCGTTTCCGTTCATTGCGAGTCTCGTTGGGACGTTCGCGTATGTCTAGTAGCCACATTGCTTGTAGGCTTGTCAACAGTCTTGGCACGCCGTCCCGGACCCGACCGGTTCGAAGATTGTCTCACCACAGTTCTGGCATACTAGTAGTCTGCCTACGAACTGGAAGTCGGATCGGTATCGGAGTTCGCGATATGTGAGTTCCTGGCAGGTTCGGCAGAAGACCTTGCTGTCGAGGCTTTGCATAGAGCTTGGTGTGTGGTTCGAAGTAGAAGAGTGGGAGAGTGGGACAAATTCTAGAATGAAACTATTGCGAAGGTGACCTACCATAGCGTAAGCAAGTTACTGTCTAGGAACTCCGTTGTTTATCTACTCGGAAGAGTGGCTGATTGTCTGAAGTGCAGTGGACGCCTTTTCTTGCAACCTGTCAGCCCTCGACCAAGAACAGAGAAAACGGCACGACATCTTAGCGAAAGACCTGTTTCCGAAACATCTTGAAATTACGGAGCTACCGGACGGCTATGGTTTTCGCTTCCCGAACAACCGCTCGCTTTTCACAGCATTATCGGAGTGGGCCACCTTGGAACAGCTCTGCTGTCCCTTCCTTACACTCACTCTAGAATTGCAGCGTGATCAAGGGCCTATCTGGCTTAAGGCAACTGGGAAGGATGGTGTCAAGGATTTTCTCCGGTTAGAACTGGGGATTTAGCGCAGATACCCCGCGTTGTCACTTTGGAATCCGCGATAGAGTTACACGGGTTCTAAACACGGACCGGCTCCGATTCAGCGAGCATGTTAGAGACCGAGAGGGATTCTGAGGCTGAGACTTCAGAGGTTGTCGTAAAGCGAAGGGCAATCCTCTGGGATATGGCGGTCGGCGAACAGATACGATACGAAGTTGCGACGATTAGAAAGTGCATGGTTATACTTGGCAGGCTTAGCTCTTTCTTCGGCGAGGACGACCCGGAGACGGGGAAACGGCTTGGAGAGTTGGGTGCTCATCTGGCGGATGTTGTGGAGCTGGTTGAGAACACTTGGAAAGGTTCAGCGGCAGAGATCAGTAACAAGAATCATAGTTCTATCGTTTAGCGGACCGAGACTCTCAGCAGAGTCCCCAGGGCAGCACGGGTGCTCGGAATTATCGTCTACCGAGCCTCTAGAGTTTACAGGCTAAGAGATGGAGCCCAGACTGCGTTGAGTCAGATCATGACTGCTTCGGGGACGTCTTTGAAGTGAGGGTCTCCGGTCAGAACCTTAGAGGATCTGCTCCTAGCGGTGGCTAGGACGAAGGCGTCTGCTAGGCCAAAGTCTTGTTTGCGCTTCTTCTCTTCAGCGTGCACTTCCCCTGCTAGCGTCGCTAGCCCGGGAGTGATCGTGTGCAAGGTTGAGTTGCTCTCGACTGCCGTGATCGCAACTTTAGGGTCCCGCTTCGTTCTGAGAGACCTGCTAACAAGCTCCGCCAGCGTGACTGCTGAAGTGAGTATCGTATTCGCCGGATTCTCGATATGGTCTCTGACTCTGGCTCCTCTAGGGCTACCGTCGAGATACTCTATCCAAGCATAAGCATCTACGACATATCTAGTCGTGGTCTTTCATCTCATCCTCGACGGTGAAGGGTCCGATTCCCCTGGCCGCTCCGAAGAAGCTTTTCCGGGTTTTACGAATCTCTACATTGACAAGCTCTCCGGCCTTGACTCCCTCTTCCTCGGCGACCTCGCGGGGGATTGTTACTACGAGGCTTCCGCCGACTTTTCTGACTCTCGCCAGGGCCAATAGTATCACACCTAGTGTTATTTTGTGTGCTACTCGATATTTCAAGATTCCCGTCCCGAGCAAGGACCATTTTTCAGAAGATTCTGAGCTGCCAGGCGGTTGTTCCATCCCAAGCTGGGGAGCAGCCACGGCGAGACCAGTAAGGTCCTGAGAGTGCCAAGGAAGTCGCCTGGAAAACGCCTGAGGGTCCGAGTCAATGACAAAATCAGCATGACGCTTGAGAAGATGCGAACGGGGTTCTTGCTCGGTCCCTGTTAAGATCCGGCTAGCAATAGGCTAGCTAGAAAAACAAGGTATGAAGGCCTGTCTCGCGACGCAGAAAACCGGATGATTCTATATCCCGTTCTAGGCTAATGTTGTTCCTTTCTGAAGTCTCGGAGCCAACCGAGCGTCCTTCCATTCCGGACAAGCTTCCGCCAGTCTTCATGAAGAAACATTTCTTGCTCGTCCGACCTGGGCACAACCAGTAGATCAGCACCTATTCTCCCGGCGAGCGCAACCATCGGCTCTACAATCTCGAAGGGTGGGTGAATCGAGTAGACTAGCGACGCATTCTGATAGATCGGCGTCTGCGGAAACATCACGTCATCAGCAACAGCCCGAACACGACTCGTCATGTGCTTCCGGACCCATGCTTCATCCTTGTCCGTGACAAGAACCTCGGCCATGGGAAGATGCTTCTTGATTCTCTCAGCAACGTCTATTCGGCTTCCTACTCCCAGCTCAACAATCTTCGAAGCCCGAGAATAATTTTCCCGGACATACTCGACTAGATCATCAAACATCTATGACTAGCAGAACTACTTCGGCCAGCGGGGCTGGAGAGCTCCCGAATCACCGTTATTCTGTCGCATCTTTCGCATACCTTCGAGGATGAGTTTCTGCTCGATCCCGGCGACCAGCTGCTTCGTCTCTATGACCTTGTCAGGATTCACACTCATACTAACCGCGCCCTCTCTAACAAGGAACTCTACTACCTCGGGATAGTTCGAGGGTGCCTGGCCACAGATAGACGTCGTAACACCCGCCTCGCTACAGATCCGGATAACATGACTCATAGCCCGCAGGACCGCCAGATTCCGCTCATCGTAAATCTCCTGTATAGACGCATCGTCCCGGTCGATCCCGAGAATCAGCATCGTCAAATCGTTCGTCCCGAACGAGATCCCATCAATCCCCTCCATAACAAACTTGTCGATTAACAGCACCGTCGCGGGAACCTCGCACATTATCCAGAGCTTGAAATCCGGACTCCTCTTCAACCCCTCCTCCTCCATAATCTTCTTCGCATTCCGGAAATCCTCCAAGGTCCGGACGAACGGCAGCATAACATGCACATTCGTCAATTTGAACTCCTCCCGCACCTTCCGAATTGCCCGGCACTCCAGCCGGAACACATCCGGCTCCTTCACATACCGGAACGCTCCCCGGAAACCCAACAATGGATTCGGTCCGACATGCCCCGCCTCCCGCTCATACTTCTCACCGCCTGGTAGTCCGAGAAACTCGTCAGGCTTGAAATCTAGACAGCGATAAACGACTGGCTTCGGTGCAAACGGAGTAGCGACCTTCCGCACACCCTCCGCAAACGCGTCCACCATCTTCTGCCCGCCACCCTCCTCAATCAACAGCCGAGGATGCTTCCCCACGGAGAGCATCATGTGCTCCGCCCGCAACAATCCCACACCGTCAGCGTGGGTCTCCCGCGCAACCTTCTCCGCCAGCTCTGGTAGTGAGATGTTGACGTAGATTCTCGTCGAAGTTACAGGAATTACAGTGGGAATCTGTTGACCAACAACACCAGCTGGCTTGAGAACGTCCTCGACAAGACCCTGATAGACAACCCCCGCCTTCGCATCAACCGTGTACTCCTTGCCGGTCTGCAAGAGCTTCGTGGCGTTCCTCGCCCCGACAATACAGGGAATCCCCATCTCACGAGAAACAATCGCGGCATGACACGTAGTCCCGCCATCTTCTGTAACGATCGCGCCGGCGATCTTCATGTAAGGAACCCAGTCCGGATTCGTCATTCTAGTAACGAGAATATCCTTGTCCTTCATCATCCTCCCAGCATCCTGCAAACCTACCACAATCTTCGCCCGTCCCGCATGCAGACCCGGACTAGCCGCAAGACCTTGAACCACGACAACACGATCAAGCACAGGACTTTTTCCCGACTCTGAGGGCGACTTCATCCGCGCCCAGAAAGTCTCAGGCCTAGTCTGGACCACGTACACCTTCTGACCAGACTTTGAACGCTCAACTGCGAACTCGACATCTTGCGGAGTCTGATAATGATCCTCAATATCCCGAGCCAACCGCGCAAGCTCAACAACCTGCTCATCCCCAAGACTCGCAGCATTCCGACGCTCCGCCGGAACTTCCCGTTCCATTGTGAGTCCGGTCTCATGGTTCGGAACATGCTCAACCATCTTCGGAACGATCTCCTTGTGAACAATCTGAAGCGTCCCCTTGTCAACAATGAAACGGTCCGGCCGGACAACTCCCGCGACAAGCGCTTCGCCTAGTCCCCAGCTCGACTCGATAATGATCTTCGACGGGTCCCCGTTGACCGGATCGAGGGTGAATATGACTCCTGAGACTTCTGATTCAACCATCTTCTGGACCCCGACGCTGATGAGCACCTTCTCGTGCGGGAATCCCTTCTCCTCCCGGTAGAATATCGCGCGGGGAGTGTAGAGGCTTGACCAGCATTTCTGGACGTAGTGGACAAGCGCGTCCTCTCCCTTCACGTTAAGATACGTATCCTGTTGTCCAGCAAAGGAGGCGTCCGGAAGATCCTCACTAGTGGCTGAGGATCGTACTGCCACTTTGACCTGAGGACTATTCGTTTTCCGTTCTAGATCACGATATGCGCTTCGAACCTCGTTGGCGATGTCGGACGGCATTGGGGCTGACTCGATGATCTTCCGGATCTCCTGCGACGCTTCTTCATACTGTTTCGGATCTCGTGGACCATTAGAGCTTGTGAGGGTTTTCTGGATGACCTCTCCGATCTTCGTCTCTTCCAAAAAGCGACGGAACGCGTCCGCGGTGACAGCAAAGCCGGGTGGAACAGTGACGCCTTTTGCTGTCAGTTCTCCGAGATTGGCGCATTTTCCGCCGACGATATGAATGTCGCCTTTTCTTACATTTTCAAGCCAGACGACGATGGCGTCGGAGCTGACCATTCAGACTAGGCTCCCACGGTTACAATCGGAGTAACTTCTTCCGCGGCCTCGGTAGGCTCGACTTCTTCTGGAGGGACCGGAGCTTGAATGGGAACTTGAGCTTGCTCTTCCACAGGAATCTCTTCAATGGTTATGCGGCTCCTCATCGGGAATTTTGTCGACGCGGTGTCTAACGCTTTTCGAGCAGTATCTACACCATCTTCTGGAACGTAGACGATGAGTATCGACTGCCCATCATGGACCCGCGCGGCCCTTCCGGTGGGTTTTCCGAAGGCCCGCCTCATTCCTTCTTGGAGACGGTCAGCCCCCGCAGTGGCTATCATCTTGTTCTCTCTGAGAATAATGTGAGGATAAACGCACAACTGCAACCTGTAGCCTGTCTCTCCGTACTTGTCGAAGAGAACCTTGTTAGCAGAAACACGCGCCGACTCGAGGGCGTTATGGCGAATCTGGACATTCTCTCTGGACACAAGATGGACCCTTCGGGCAAAATGAGTCGAGAGATCCCCCATGTTGAACTTCGAGACTTTCGGGGTCGGGGATCCATGAATGTACTTCAAACGGGTGTAAGCCTGACCTGAGGGAGAGCGATAGTTCCTGCCTTTCAAGTGAGATACCTTTGAAACCTACAGTCCTTCCGGCTAATATACTATAGTATTCTCGGGATGGATTTCTAGATAGAAGCTAAGCAATCGGCTTCAGAATGTATCGTGATAAACGATTCGACCTATCTTCTGACCATTCGAGCATGGTGAAGGTCGCCTACTTGGGGGCTGAAGTAGAGAGTAAAGACAACATTTGCTATTGTCAGAATTGTTAGCAAGATTCCGACTGGAAGACTAAGCGAGAATCCGGTAGGGATCACGAGCCATGGTAGAAACATGGAGGAGATTACCCCTGAAGCGTACATCGCGCGCGCCTTGTTCGGAGAAGCGGATTTCAAACTTGACTTGTCGATCTTCAATCCTAGCACCGGGAACATTCTCAACAAATTGGACACAATTGGCAGGCTCAGTTTCGTTATCGACGATCGTCCCAGGAAATAGTAGCGGAAGCCAACTCCGACAATTCTTCCGATCACATGATGCGCAAGATCGTGCGAGAAGAACCAGAGACAGAACCAAGCAGCAAGCAGGAACAACAGATCGACCGGAATCGATCTGATATGCGGAACTACAACGAGCAGAGCAAGACCCACTAACACTCCCACGGTGCAGAGAGACGAGCCCTGAGCCAGGCTTAGCCTGCGAAAGTGCCTAGACAACTTTCAGGCTTCTCTGCTCTTAGTCCGCAGCTGATCGAACAGCTGAGGCTCAAGATCCTTTATCGTGGGTATGAAAGCTCGGGCCCGCGAGACCTCGTCCAAGTCAACCTTGCAAGGCTGGTAATCCTCAACGTCATACTTGCACTGGACTAGGACTGACCCATTTGGAGCGACGACTCTGCTGCCGCCCCAGAACTGGTTTCCATCCTCAATTCCGACCCGGTTTACGTACGCTAGATAGACTGCGTTTTCCATGGCTCTGCTTAGGCAGAATCCTTCGAAGAATCGGCGTCTCAGACCTGGGCTGGCTGAGATGCAGACTACGAGCTGTGCTCCAGCTAGTGCTTGAAGCCGTGTCAGTTCGGGAAAGTAGAGGTCGTAACAGATAGTCAACCCGATTGTTCCGAGAGGAGTCGAGAAGACTGGAGCCTCTTGCCCCGGACGATAGTAGCGCCTTTCTTCAAAGACCGTGTGAGTCGGAAGGTGGATCTTTCGATATTTGCCGACGATTCCGCTAGGCCCCACGAGTACGGCCGTGTTGTGGATCACCCCCTTGACAGCGCTCTCTTCAGGCATCCCAAACACAATGTGTAATCCATGTTCCCTAGCAAGCTTCTCGACCTTCTTGACGCTGGGTCCTGGAATCGGCTCAGCCAGATTGTACACTTCGTCTTGCATTGTATAACCTGTTAGGTGCAGTTCAGGCAATACTAGAAGGTCGATGTTTCTCTTCCTCGCCGCGTTTGCCTGCGTGGCGATTGTCTTCAGGTTCTCTTCCTTCTTTGCTAGTTTAGGGCTGGTTTGGGCTAGAAGGAGAGTTATCGGCTTCGTGACTTGTCCCTTGTTTTGAAACTGTCCCTTTTTCGTCTTATAGATGTGCCTAGAGTCGGGTATTAGCCGTTCTCGAACGTTTCCGAGTTACACCACGACTTTATGGCCGCGGTCCCGGTTTTCAATCGTTTCAATCCTAAAGAGGGCCAACTGTGCTATTCACGAAACTAGCTCGCCTCATAATCCGGCATAACAGGGCCGTGTTCGTGATCTGGCTCGTAGCCCTAGTCCTCAGCATTCCCGCGATACTCCAAGTTCAGAGCGTCATAGTATACAACGAGACTGCATTCAATCCGAAAAACTCCGAGTCCAGCATGGCTCAGGACATTGTAACCAAGGAGTTCAGCATCGACCAGGGCAGCAGCGTCATAGTCGTCATCACAGCCAGTGATATCAGGGGCAACGACGTCCGAGACTTCACTCTAGCCCTAAACAAAACCCTTCACAACGACGGAAAGCTCTCAAACATCAATAACATCACAAGCATTTACGACATCTACAGCCAGCTGCTCCTAGGCTACACCAGCGTAGTGCACCTGCAACTATACCAGACTAAGAACGCGACAAGCCTTGCTTCGAACATCGAGTTCGGCGTGCCTAGCACCTACGTGAGTCAATGGATATCGCTGGTGAATTCAGGTTCGGGAACCATCGACCAGGCACAGCTTGCGGCCTACAACAGCCAAGCATACAACTCTAGTTGGCCTATCGTCTCGTCTCAGACGGCTGCGGCTTATCAGACGATCGCTTTCAACTATCTGACCCTCTTCTACAAGTCTTGGAATCAGACTTTCACCACCACAACCTACACCCCGCTTGAGCTTTTCGTGGGAGCGTTTGCCCGGGCACAGAATGTGACAAAGGGCAGTCCACTCTTGGCTACGCAACCTTCTTACTACAACATAACGCTGCCATTCGTTGAATCGCTTCCTTTTGATGCTCAGACTCTGAGCCTCTTTGTCTCTGCCGCCAGATTCTTCAATATCTACGGTGGCGGCTCGGGCATTGGATGTTCCAATAATAATTGTTGGAATGATCAGAACGCGATAAGATCGTTCACCATAAACACAGTTGCCCAAGGTGCGATGGCCAACTCGGTCCAGCTTACGATAACGAGCGATATCTATGACCTAGGCGCTTCAGCCACCAGCTCCGACTTGTCTAGTCTAGGGCTGCAGATTCTTCGTAACTACAACATGTTGACATATCCTGTGCAGCCGAGCAGGGACGTGTATTCCCAGTTCTCATCAGCCAAGAACGATACTATGCTGGTGATTCTCGATTTCAAGACAAACGGTCCCGACCCGATGAATAGCGTGCCAGAGATCAGGCATGATGTAGGGATAGCGGATATCATTAGTAGTGGGAGTAGTACTGAGAGCCCGGTTGTATACGTCACTGGCGCGCCAGCCTTCAACTACGACATTCAGACACAGACCGTAACCGACATCGAACGTATTGATCCAATCACGATCACGTTGATCCTCGTGATTGTTGGAGTATTCTTCGCCTCTCTTGTGGCGCCTCTGATTCCGATCGCGGCTATCGGTCTCTCGATAGGAATAGCCTTTGGCCTCGTCTACCTTGTCGGTTCGTACGTTACTAACGTTCACTATCTGGTTCTGACTCTGCTTCCAGTCTCAATGCTTGGCGCGGGATCCGACTACTGCATCTTCCTAGTCAGCCGCTACGCCGAAGAGCGCAGGCTCGGTAGAGGAAAGAAGGACGCCGTGGAGAGATCTGTAACATGGGCCGGTGAGAGTATTGCGACCAGCGGTGCGACTGTAGTCATTGCCTTCGGCACTCTAGCTTTCGCCAGTTTTGGGCTTCTCCGGTCTGTGGGTATTGCAGTCATGCTGGGAATATCGATCGCGTTACTTGTGGCGCTAACACTGGTCCCCGCGGCTCTCTCGCTCTTCGGTGACCGGATCTTCTGGCCTCGCGGGCTGGGTCTGTGGAGGAAGAGGAAGCTCGTCGGTGCTAGTTACTATGCTCGGGCGGCACAGTTCACTGCGAAACATTCGAAACTGGTTCTTCTGCTAGCGTTAGCCATCTCACTCCCCGCAGCTAGCACTGTTCTGTCGTCCCAGACGAGTCACGATCTGATTGGACAGATTCCATCTTCTCTGGAGAGCAAGAACGGATACAATATCATGAGCCAAGGATTTGGGGCTGGAACAGTTACACCAACCTACACGATAGTCTGGACGCCAGTCATGCTAGTTTCAGGCGGCTGGATCAATGTCACAGCCCTGAAAGCAATCTCTCTCGCAGAAAACTCGACCTACACAATTCCTGGAGTCTCGAAGGTGTATGGACTGACTCATCCTTCTGGAAACCCTATTCCTTTCGCGAATTTCGGCCAGCTGAACACTGCCGAGCAGCAGGCCATGATCCGAAGCATGAAGCCTTTCCTAGGTAGCGACGGGAAGTCAGCCATGGTCTGGGCTGCATTCGATAGTGAGCCCTATTCTGATCAAGCCATCGCAACAGTTGCTCAGATTCGTGCTAATGTGAATGTCCTGAAAAGCCAGGACCCGCTGCTGGCTTCATCCACTATGTTCGTAGGTGGAGCGACAGCCTCGGTCAGTGATCTAGCTACTTCGAGTGGTTCGGATTACTTCAACCTCACAGCATTAGTGCTCGTAGGAGTCTTCATCGTTCTACTAGTCGCTTTGGGCTCTGTCTTTACCCCTATACGGTTGATCTTCACAATCCTCCTCAGCATATCATGGGCAATGGCCGCAACGATCTACTTCTTCAAGACGTACTTCTCGGTGGAACTGATCTGGATACTGCCCATCATGCTCCTGGTGATCATGGTCGGGCTTGGACTCGATTATGATATTTTCCTAGTGACTAGGATCCGCGAGTATGTTGCGGGCGGTGCGAAGGATGAGGAGGCGATTGAGACTGCGGTCGAACGAACTGGAGGCATAATCACTGTGACGGGTCTAGTTACTGCGGGGGCGTATGGGACGATGATGTTGTCACAGATTCCTATGCTTCAGCAATTGGGATTGGCGATCTTCATTGTTGTTTTGCTGGATGCGACACTGACGCGGATCTATCTTGTCCCATCGATCATGATGATGATGAAGAGGTTGAACTGGTGGGCACCAGGTCGACTACGCCGGGTCCCGGTTAGGCCTGAAGAGAAGCTGATCCCGCCGATACCGTTGAAGACGAAGTTTGGAGTGATATTGGAAACTAGTGCAATCATTGGACTCTTGGCAGCGCTCTACCTCGACTATTCCAACAATGCGTATCTGCAAAACTATGTTGGCAGAACAACCACGGCCATACTATCGGGTATCAATGTCTGGACCGGCGTGATCCTTGGAGTTACATCATTTCTAGCTACGTACTTCCTATTGCAAGATAGATCCAAGCCGAAGGGTTCGAGTGGCACAGCGAATCGGTTCCGCCAGTGGGCTGGAAAGATACGTATTCGGCCACGAAGAATCAGCAAGATAGCTCCGACATTATCGGGAATAACTCCTGGATTGCCATCCATGGAGCCAATGCCGGCGCCTCCCGTCCAAGGATCGACAGGGACCGTTGTCGAGGCGCCAAGCAAACCGGTTCCTATTAACAAGGAACAGGAAAGCTAGTTGTGTCGCACGAGAACGAGTCGTATGCTTTTTCTCGCGTTTGCGGACTTAGAGGATGTTTAAGAGCTACTTGGCTAAACGACGAGAAACGCTGAGACTGAGATGGAATCCAGTAAAACCGTCACCAAAACGCCTCCTAGGTACCACACCGTCGTCCACTTCGAAATCCCCGCCAACGAACCATCAAAGATAGCCCGGTTCTACGAACAACTCTTCGGCTGGAAATTCACCAAGATGGAAGGCGGGAACATGGACTACTGGCTCATCAGCCACAAAGACGCAAAGTCACCGTACGAGACACTAGGAGGAAGCAAGGCATGTCCCAGCAAGGAATCCTCAACTATTTCAGCGTCAAATCCATAGACGAATCCTTGAAACAAGCATCAAGCCTTGGCGCGACAATCGTCATGTCTAAACAGGAAACGGGCAGAGGACACTTCGCAATACTCACAGACCCCAACGGCAACACATTCGCCCTCTTCCAAGGAAGAATGTAACAAAAACCCCTTCAAACACTTCTTGAACGTGTTCGAATAATCCTGTAGAGGTCAACCTCGACTCTCTTCTGTTTTTTCTGGTGGAATTCGAAGAGGTGGGGAATCTCCATCCTCATGGACCTTACCTGGTCGACCTTCCTATCCGACCTTTTCACAAACTGGAGCAGGAAATCTCTTGTTGCTGATTTATGGATGGAATAGGCCACGGGGGCCAATAGGAAGGCTTTCTCCAGAAATCTTATGTCCGCGTGAGAAGTCCGGGTCCCATATGGGGGATTCATTATCACAGTGTCGAATCGCCCGTTGAACTTTTCTATATCAGAATGGACCCATTCTACAATCACTCCTGCCGTCTCGACGTTTTCTTTGGCGAGTGCCAGCGCTCTCTCATCCATGTCTACTCCGACAGTCTCTCGTGCACCCATGAGCGCGGCGCCAATCGCGAGGCGTCCTGTCCCAGTGCCGAGGTCGATGATTCGACCGCCGAGGTCGTCGTGTTCGAATCCTGCCATGTAGAGGAGTTCGCTTGCAGCTTCAGCGGAGACAGGATACTGTTCGAGCTCTAGATTGGGTTTATCGAGAATTTTCAGTTTGCCGAGCAGGATTTCTAGCTGGCGTTTTGAGGGATGCTTTTTGTCGGCCATTTTAGAGGCGGACCAGGCCGCGCTCCAGAAGCTGTTCCCAGGTCCACGCGCCCATTACGACCATGATCTCGTCCCGCGTCACGATGGGTTTCTGAAATCTCTCGGGATCGTCTAGAGCGAGTCTCGGACATGCGGTGTCTACAAAAGCGTCTACATCTGTGAAGTCTAGCAGTTTTTCGGGTCTTATTTCGTCGGCGTAGAGGAGGACTGCTTTTTTGCCGTTCTCCTCCAGCTGGTGCTGAATGTTCAATGCGATCGTCGGGTTGGACTGGCCGGGTTTCGTGGAGATGATTATTCCGAAATTGCTGGCTTGTCGAGCCTTTTCGACCATCGCGTATCTCTGGCGTATGATTCTTGCTCGGTCCTGATCGAGTGATTGCACAGTTTTGTCGTAGGGGTCTGCGAGGATTGTGGGTTTTTCAAGCGAGAGTGCTGCTCCGAGGCCGTGGAAGTAGCTTCCTACTATCAGGAATGAGTCTACTTCTGGCTCGATCCTTTTGAGTCCGAAATAGTCGCAGCCTAGGACCTGGCCTGCTTCGTGCGACCAGGGTCCGCGTCCGGGAACCTGGACTTTGAATCCTTTCTCTTCTAGGAACTTGACAGTGTCTGGAAGATTGTGAAGGTGTTGGACGACCGTGGCCAATCCTATGCGTGGTCCCCGTAGGAACGGTAGCGCCTTGTCCACGACTGGGATTATCTCGTGTCTGCTCTTGGCGGGAATGTAGACGACAGGTATGCCGTTGGACCCGTCGCGGAGAAATTCGTTATGACCGTAATGAACCAGAAGGTCGGCTTTCAGACGCGCAGCTGCGTCGAGGGATAGGTCGCAAGCGCCCCAAGCGGAGGATGCTGAGACAAAGACTTCCGCACCAGTTTTCTCTCGGACGAGGCTGGCGAGTCGGGGTCCCTCGTTCTTTAGCCCGTCGGGTAGCTGTATGAGTAACCTTCGGGCACCTCTACCCGTTATCTCCGCTACGAGCCTATCCTCCTCCAGATCATACATGGACATGGCGAAGCCCGAGGGAATCCCTGGTGAGGCTTCTGTTCGATATAAACGTCCAGAATTCGCTCACGAGTTCCGTGTCTTTGCGGGACTGAGTTACACGAGTGTTAAGCCTGTTCTTGCAGGCGGTCAGTCATCATGACAGAGAACGCTTCCATCCATGGGCAGGGAGCCTACGATCCGTTGTCAATGGCAGGCCTCCTAGACTCTTCACTCAGGCCGGGGGGAAGCATATCGCTGACTTTCTCTGATGGAATCGTACATGTCATGCTTGACCAGACAGGTGACTGGACGATAACTGCGGGTCTCTCAGTCCTCTCGGATCGGCTTCTATCATTGACAAGGTCTCTCGAGGAGTTGGGTTTCTTCCAGGCTGCGGAGCAGGGAGGAATGGTCTACCATCTCTGGACCTCAGCTCTAAAGGAACACTACTCCGACCGGAGCAAAGCCGAGGAGACCTTGCTGAGAGTTCTCAAATCCTTCCAGTCTTCAACTGTCCCAAGCTACATCGGCTAGGAATCAACTCACCTGGTCGGAGGCTTTATCCATCTTGGCGGAGATCATCCTCTCTGCCGGAGGGGCCCAAATGAGACTTGTCCAGTGGACTTGTCATAAGGAGAGCGTTGATGATAGATGCGGCCCGCGTGGATAATCTTCTATCCGAATGGTTTGACTGGAAACCTATCTCAGGACGCCTAGAATCGGTACAAAGAGCAGTTAGGAAGAAGGAGCTGCTTGTTGCAGAAGCCAGCTCTAGAGACGTCGGTTTCATCCACTATGTCCTGAATGAGGATATTATCGATGGAGGGCCGAACGCGTTCATATCTGCTTTCTACGTCTCGGAGGCAGAGAGAGGAAGAGGAATAGGAACACTTCTACTAGAGAAGGCGATTAGCGACTCGCTCGCCAGAGGCGCCGTCGGTGTGGAGACCTCAACGATACACATGCGCGCAAAGCAGCTCTACGAAAAGCATCATTTCAAACAGACAATGGGAGACATTGGCGAAGTCTTCCTCGAACTTGACATAGCCGAATACTTGCAAGCCAAGAAGAGCCAAGAAAAGGCGCAAATATGAATAGCTAGAACGGAGAGGAATTGTTTTTCCACTGACAGAATACGGTGGGTTTCTTAGCGAATTGTGCGAGTTATTTCTTGCCTATTAGAGTGGCTTGGTAGCTCTTCTTTAGGAAAGGCAGAATTGTCCGCAGGTTGTCTCGCGTTTTCAGCGCCCATACTGGTTTCCTCATAGTCTTGCCACCCATCTTGAAAGACATCTGCCTGCTCACTTTCGACAAGTCTTTCTGCTCCTGTTCAGTAAGCTTCGATATCACAATCCCATCTGTTACGAGAAAGGCGATCATGCTCTTGCCATGCAAATAGCAGAGGCATCCCATCATCTCCCTAGTCGAGACTCCTGGCCACTGCAGAATCTCCTTTTCCAGCTCGTCTCGAATCTGTCCCATCTTCTCTGTATCGAAGTACTTCATTCAACCAACGCTATCATTAGCCTGCCTATGTTAGGCTGACGCGAGACACGATTCCAGAAGCGCTCGCCGAGAACAAGCGCAGAACAAGCCCTGATCCCGAATCAGGGCAGGCGATTTGAGATCACGCATTATGCAAGTTGACCTGCACGTTGAGCTACACGTTATCAAAAACAGCTGACCCGCTGATTCTGCGCCCTATTTCACATAACTCGCCCGGTTCAGCTTCAACTGGGGAGACCCTCCGTCGAAATGTCAAAAGCAGTTCGTCCCCGCGACACAAAACTCGACTCTGGGAGGGAATTAACAAAGAGTAATCTCCTCACTGAATTCGTAGGAAGAAATCCGCAGACTGTACCGTTTGAAACTGGAGAATCCCAGAATAGGCTTAGACCGGAAATCTGGGCAGGCGTTTTCAGATCACGAGACTTTCACGAAGGGCCATTGGCTCGATTTCCACTCTGGAAAAACGGTCAACCGTTCCATCCTGCGCGTCAAAACGGGAGACTCGCCCAGAACAGTTTCAACCGGCGAGAGCCCTCTAGAAAAAGGGGGGTAGGTATTTTTTTCTCGCGACGTGGGAGTGTCTCTTTGGATAGTCCGTTAGTGATTTGGGCTTTTTGCAGTGTGCAAGTAGGTCTGAGCCATGTTGTACGGGTCCACGTATGGTTTGACGTCTACCTTGGTGAATCCGTTTTTCTTGAGCATGTATTCGATGATCCATGGCGCCCACATGTAGATCTTGTATGCGTCGTGTCTTGTTCTACCGAAGTAGAGACGTTCGAAGTATCCGTGTCTCGGGTTGAATTC
>Ga0209239_1000219_pt1 | contig 32587 bp, 25 predicted proteins | sample GraSoi013_2_20cm_FD_185824 | JGI IMG/M metagenome (GOLD analysis project Ga0209239, IMG submission 185824) | Grasslands soil microbial communities from the Angelo Coastal Reserve, California, USA - Sample 10_02_2013_2_20cm (SPAdes) (version 2) | ecosystem: Environmental > Terrestrial > Soil >...
GGAAGCTGCTTCCGATATCCAGGTGGCCTTGAAAAGCTATCTGGCGGCGATCCCCGAAGGCGACGCGAAGTCGGGCGGCATCAAGCTGGGCGAGGCGGTTGCGGCCAAGACTCTCGAGGCGCGTGCCAACGACGGCTCGTCGGCCGCAGATGCATATCGGCCCGTGACCACGGCCGGCGTCTATATCCCGACGGCGCTCACCGTCGCCCCTCAATGGCCGGACCTCATGCCGTTCGCGATGACGAGCCCGTCCCAGTTCCGGCCAAAACCACCAATCGCGCTCGAAAGCGAGCAATGGGGCAAGGATTACAATGAGCTCAAAGAGCTCGGCGCGAAGAACAGCAGCAAGCGAACGGCGCGACAGACGGAGGATGCTCGTTTCTGGCTGCTGACCGGGCCGCTAAGCACGCATCCGCTGCACCGTCAGATCGCTCTTCGGAAAGAGATGTCGGTGATCGACAGCGCTCGCTTCATGACGGTGGTCACCGCCGCTGAAGCGGATGCGATGATCGCGGTTCTGGATGCCAAGTACAAGTATGCGTTCTGGCGCCCGATCACGGCCATCCGTAACGGCGATATCGACGGCAATGCCGCGACCGAGCGCGACGCAACTTGGCTGCCGATCGACAACACGCCTATGCATCCCGAATATCCATGTGCTCACTGCATCGTCAGCTCGGCCGTCGCAAGCGCCGTCGAAGCCATGCTTGGGACGGCCGATATTCCCGAGGTGACCATGACCAGCCCTGCGGCGCCTGGGGTGACCCATCGCTGGACCAACCTCAACGCCTATGCGGACGAGGTGGCTGTCGCTCGAATCGCTGCGGGTTTCCACTACCGGTTTTCGACCGTTGTGGGTCAGGACATGGGCCGACAAATTGGCCTCCATGCGGTCAAGGCGATCATGCAACCGTTGGGGCCCACGTCAGCGCGGTGATCTGGGCAACTTCGGCACAGAGGGACGTCCCGCCGGCGTCACGCGGCGCTAACGGCCGAAACGCACGTTGAGACCGGCGCGCACGACGCTCTTGGTCTCTGCGACATCGACGAATGCCGGACCCAGCCCGGCGACCTGCGGCGTGAAAGCAATCTGGCGAGTGCCGAAGTCGTAATAGTTGTATTCGACGAAGCCGGACACGACATTGGTGAAGGCGTATTCACCGCCGACCCCGATCGTCCATCCCGACCGCGTCACGCGCGCGGTATACGCGGTCCCGAGGATGATCGTCGTCGCCCAATAATCGTCGCGCTCCCAGGCGCCGCCGCCCTTGACGTAGCCGAGGAGGCGATCCCAGGCATAGCCGATGCGGCCGGTGACCGTCGCCAGCGACCTGACCTTGCTGTGATAGGCCACGCCGATCTCGCGCGCGCTGTCATGGCTGCCCTCGGCATCGGCCCAGGCATAGTCGCCCTGGAGCCCGACCACGAAGCCGCCCGCGAATTGATAGTCGCAACCGCCCTGCACGCCGCCAAGCCAGCCATGCGCCTCATGTCCGCCGAGCGACTGGCCGAAAAACGCGCCGCCGGGCGTGCGCACAATCCAGTCCTTCTGCTTCGCCCACAGGCCGCCCGCATGACCGCCGACGTAGCAGCCGGTCCAGCTCCAAAACGGGACGGCGGACGGAGGTGCCTTGTAGAGCGGAGCCCGCATGTCGGCCGACACCGCTGGAGTCACCAGTGCAATGAGGGTGGCCGCTCCGAGCAAGACTTTCCGCATGATCGCACCCCCACGTAGTGACGAGGGCATTATGCAAGGAGCCTGCGTCGAACGCTGTAGCTCATCAGCCACATGGGCGTGGAGTTTTCGAAAGGGCAAACGAACGCTCGGATCAAGGCGTCTCGCTGCCCGACGGCTCTTTGACTTGACGGCGAAGGTTCTCGATCAGCGCGGCGAGGCCGCCATCGCAACTGGCGCCGCGCGGGCGAGTCGCTCGGCGTAATCGAGCGCGGTCCCGAGATCCCCAGCATCGCGAAGCCGTCGCCCACAGGTCAAAGTCCGGGCCATCCGTGGCAAGGGAGTCGAACATCGGGGCAATAACAGGGAATTTGAGGCTCTCTTGAGCAAAAAATGAGAACTATTCGTCGAGATCTGCAATCCGGTTGAGGCACTTACGCCGTAATTCCCTGTTCTCCATGGAACAGGGAATTTCTCAAAGCAAAACAGGGAATAAATGGGAAAATTTTCTGGGATTTCCGAAAGGGGCCTCTCAAGGCGGAGCTAGAAGCCTCTCTCATTTGTGCTAGCCAGAGAGCGGTTGTGAATCTCTCCAAATTCTTAAGTGAGGCGTCATTCCATAAAGGCGCTCGGCGTTCGTAGGCCAACGCTTGGATGAGAGCATCAACCTGGTCATCGTAGCGGCCGTTGGGAAAAGCAAAAAGTTCGTTCTCGAAGCCCACGAGCCAAGGCGCTTCCCTGGGAACGAACACTTGCCTATTTGCGAACTTTTCCAGCTGGACGGAGACGCGCGTCAGCTTATCGCCTTCTGGGATGACCCCGACCGCCTTGAGACCGGCGGCTTTGAGATCCTTTATCAGCGTTCGTCCGAGCCCGGCTTCTTCAATCAAGATGATGTTCGGTCTGTGCTTTTTCGCCTGAGAAATGGCGTGCGCTTTCAGTTCGGGATAAAGAAGCCGATCCCTTAGCACCTCTACGACGTAGTAGTTTCGTCGCTCGTCAACTTGCAAGGTGGCGCAGACGGAACAATCGTTGTTAGCATCCACTTTGATGGCAGTATCCCAGCTTTGAATGATGTAATGTGATTCTTTGCGAATCGGCAGATAGCCGTAGCGCTGGATGGTGTCCCGTTTGATCATATGGCCGGTGGGTTGGCTTGGGCATTGTTGGTATTGCGCGGCAAAGATGTCCTCGCCCAGCTCCGAACGTATGTTGTCCAGAACGGATTTCGACTCTCGTTCCGGGTGAAGCACGTCGCCGATGTGACGGTCATGGAATCGCCCATCGCCGATTGGGATCTGTTCTTCCTCGAGTGCTATGGCAGGAAAGCTAAGCACGACCCAATCATGGCTATTCTTTAAAAGGAACCCGCAGAGATCGTCGTCGTGCAAACGTTGCATCACGATGATGATCGCGCCTTTTTGCTTGTCATCCAGCCTCGAGTAGAGCGTATTTTTGAACCAGGCATTGACGTGCTCGCGCTTGGGGTCAGAGGAAGCATCCGACGGTTTGAGCGGGTCATCAATAATCATAATATGGCCGCCGCGGCCGGTTAGCGATCCATCAATAGAAGTTGCGAGCCGAAATCCACCCCGAGTGGTGGCTATCTCGGATTCCGTGTTCTTCATGCGTGAGATTTGCAGACCTGGAAATATCGATTTATAGCGAGGTGAGTTTATGACTGTTCGGCAGTCATTCGCGAGCTTCACGGCGAGGTCAGAGCCATACGAGGCTACGATCAAGCGTTTCGTCGGGTCGTGACCGAGCACAAACGCCGGAAACGCCACAGAGGTAACGACCGATTTTAGATAACGCGGCGGGAGATTAATGATCAGGCGTTTTATCCTCCCGAGTCGTACCTGTTCGAGGTGATATGCCATCGCCTCAATATGCCCGTTCATCGACAATGGTTCGCCGTGCGGGAGTAAATCATATGACATTCGAATGAAGCTTACGAAGTCCTGTCGGCACGCTTCATCCCGAGCACGACTGATTGTTAGCCCGGTCGGCAAACGGGACGGATGTTTGAGCGATTTCATTTGTTCCCCCTTTCCTTCGTGCCGGGTCCGCGCTGTTGATCATCGTGTCGCGGTAAGCTGGGGCGCCGACGATCGAAAAAATCTTGAAGGATCGCGAGATCCTTCGCGGCTGATCTCTCGGTCTCAGCCTGATCAGACCCGGGCGGATGCTCTTCGCTCTCCAGTGATAAAAGGTAGTCCAGCGCCTTTGCGTCACCTGCGACCGCCCTGTCGCCAAGGCGCCGGTATGCCGCCTTGCGCACTGTCGTTTTTTTCCAGCTCCCCTTCACCTTGAGGGTAATCGTGCGCTCGAGGGCATCTCGCGCCATCGACGAAGCGTTACGCACGCCCTTCGGCCGCCCCTTCGGGTTTCCGCTGTGCCCGGCCTGAAATTGCGAGGAAGTCGGCGGACGGCCGTAGCCGACGGCGTAGCGGGCACGTCGGTTGCGAACGTTCTTGCGCATCTAGAACATCGCTCTCAAACGCCGTTCCGAGACATTTGGGGGAAGAGCGCGCCCGCGGTGCGTTTCGTCTGAACCCCTACGATAGGATCATAGCTTCTCCTATGATAAGGTCAAGCGCATCCCTCAACTTTGTCTGCAATCTTGGGTTGCAGAAGCACCAGTTTTGTCCTAGTTAATCCGGCAAGTGGCCCGCATTTGCGTGAGAGTCATAAGAGACCTCCCTCAACGCATCGGTAGACCCGATCGACATCATCGATGAAATTTCATAGCCGATGTAGTGGCCTCTGGAGGGGGAGATCTTGCCGTGGCGGGCCACTTGAAATTGAGCCCCGAGCGCCGCGGATACGGGCGAGAAACTCGTCATAGGCAGCGGCGTCTTCGCCTTGAAGTAACGGCCGGCTGACCAAACAGTGTCAATTGCGCCCCGGCCGATATCACAGACTCGGACTTCGATTTCGTTTTCAGATCGGACTGAGTGCGCTTACTCACGGTGGACACACTCCGATTTACGGTGGGGGCTCATTTATATTGCCGGGTGAATTGGAGCATCGCTCAACCTCGCAACTGCCTTGATGTCCTGACGGCTCATCAGAGCCTGGTGTCGCCGTAATTTCTTTTTATTTCGCCGTAAGCGCGCGATTCGCGCCTCGCGCTCCTGTTTGAACTCGGTGATGATCTGGGAGAATCTCTCGTGCTCGGGGGGAAAAAAGAATGGCTGAGACAGATCAATGCCTGCCGCACGCGCCTTGACGCGTAGGCGCGCAATGATATCGGTGATGTTAACCGCAATCACGGAGCTAGCGTCGCGCAGGTCCGAGATGATTTGCTCGCTGGTACCGTTCGTCACCCAGATCTCGCGGGGACGTCTTTCATCATTTTCCCGAACAACAAGACCGATCGCAAAAAAGTAGTTTTGCGCTGTGTCGGCATCCGCGTGGCCGACGGCCGAGACCCACTGGTTAAAGAACCCCAACACGATCGTTGTGGCGGCTTGCCGACCCAGCGTCGGCGTGAGCCCGGCGGCGGTCACCATAGCCACGAGGTCCAAATCGAAATAGCGGCCCGGCGTCGCCGGGATGGGGGTTGTGAACGCGAGCGCAACATGGCCGGCGCGCTGCAGCGCATCAAATGCACCGGAGGTTAGCCCAAGGATTTTTAGAAATTGGTCCCGGGTCAGCGACCTCATCGAGGCTCCTCCTGCACTACGATAGGACCGTAGTAAGCTCTATGACTTTGTCAATCGAGACCCTAGGAGACTCAACTAGTTTCGCCAACCGCATGCACGGGCCACGGCCGCCGTTCTCATCGATGAGTATTGAGGTCGCGCCCGGAGTCCAATCACCGGTGTTTCCGATTCGGCTTCCGAGTCACACGCCAAACTGCCGGCTTAACGCGTTGGGATCAGGCGCCCCGCGAGGCAACAAGAACGCGCTTAAGCGTGGCCGCTTTACTCGCGAGGCTATTGCGGAACGCGGGCACATTCGAGAACTGGTGCGGCAGGCGCGCAAGCTGTTCCTGCAGATTGAGTAACCTGCATCGCTGACCACCAAGGCAGCGATCGGCAGCCCCGCAATCCGGCAATCAGCCGAGACCAAAAGACGCGGAGTTCAGACGAAACGTGTGGTCTGATCCAGGGGTGATCTGGCATCGCGGCTTCGAGGCGTCATACTGCTTTTATCCCCGCAGCACACAGACGGCCGATTTCCCTAGCTCGACGTGTTGAGTCGGCCGCCCGACTCAGGCAAGCGAGCCCCTGGCATTATATTGAATCACTTAAGACCATAGCCAGGGGCGAGGAGCCGATTGCGAACCAACCAATTGAGCGTGCGTGACCACGACTCGTCGGTATTGCCGCGCATGTCCGCGCTCATGGCTGCAATCGTTGCTCCCGACGAAACGTCTCGGACGTAGATGTTCATGTTGAGGATCAGATTCGATACCTTTTGCACCGTGCCGGTGATCGCGAGTTCAGCTCCTATACGGCGGGCCAAGCGTATATCGCAGCCGCCGCAGGCTTGCAGGTTGCTTGCCTGCGCCTCGCTTGCGATTGGCGCGATATCGACGAACGAGAACCGGCCCGACTCCCTGAGTAGCTGCCGCAATTGATCGCTCAGCCGGGCAAGCCGCTCGCGCTCGTCAGCGCGAGCGCCCCTGATAGCGCCTTCTAGGCTCGTATCAATCAATTCGAAATCAAAGACTGCAACCGACTGCGCAACGGTGGGTCCGCAGCTAAGGAACAATAAGGCGCACAACGTCAAAAGGTACGATGGGATGATCATGCTTCGTCCGGCCAACTGCTTGCGCTCGGGTTTCCCGGTCATTTCTGGCTCCTCGCTGGCGCCGAGCCGCTCCTTGGATGTGCGGGTCGGCTGCGGCGCTGCCTCATCAAGGAATCATGCAATCTATTTTTGGCGACGAGTCGGGCGGGAAGGCGTGCCAAACATCCGCATGTGTGTCTCGACGGCCACATTGCCAAATGTTCCAACGAAAATTGCCAAAACATCATGGGAAGCGGGGCTGGGAATGTTCGACAATCGGTGAGGACACTCGTGGGGTAGTGGCATGCGTGCGGGGGGTGAGCGTGACCGAGGTGCGTTGCTTTACGCACGCCAGCGTCCCCTACTCCAGACCTTGGCAATCGGCGCGTTGATGTTGCCGGAAGCGGCCTGGGGGCAGGTGGCGGAGACGCTGCCCGAGGTGACCGTCACCGCCCCGCGCCCTGCGCCGGTCCGGCGACCAACCCAAGCCGCCACACGAGCTCGCTCGGCTCCATCAACGCGTGTCTCAGCACCGGCCGCACCTGCCCCCCAAATTCCCGCATTTCAGGTTGTCGCCACCACGCCGGTAACCGGGCTCGGCTTCGACCGCGACAAGGTGCCGGCCATGGTACAGACACTCCCGGCCGAGGACTTCTCGCGCGTCTATTCGCCAAACGTGACTCAAACGCTGGAGCAGCGCGTTCCGGGCGTGTTCATTAGCGACGTCCAGGGCAACGAGTTCACCTCGGATTTGCGCTATCGCGGCTTCACCGCCTCGCCGCTGCAGGGTACCCCGCAGGGGCTCGCGGTCTACATGCAAGGCATTCGCGTCAACGAAGCCTTCGGCGATACCGTCAACTGGGACCTCATCCCGAACATTGCCGTCGGGCGGGCCGACGTCTGGACCAACAACCCGGCCTTTGGTCTCAACGCACTCGGCGGCGCGATAAGCTTCCAGATGAAGGACGGCTTCACCTATCGCGGCACGGAATTCGACGCCTCGGGCGGCTCCTACGGTCGCGTTGGCGGTTGGCTGCAATACGGCATCAGGAGTGGCGAATGGGGCCTCTACCTCGCCGCCCAGGGGCTCAAAGACGATGGCTGGCGCTACCAATCGCCATCGCGGATCGCCCGCTTCTACGGCGATCTCGGCTGGAAAGGCACCGACGCGGAGGTCCATCTCGTCGCGAGCGCCGCCGACAATTTCTTTGGCGTCGTCGGGCCGACGCCCGTCGAACTCCTCAACAACGATTACCGGTCGATCTTCACCTGGCCGCAGACCACGAAAAACCAGGCGCAGCTGCTTGCCCTCAATGGCCGTTACGCCGTCACCGACCACTGGACCGTCCAGAGCAATCTCTATGTGCGCAAGTTTCAGCAGGCCCACGTCGACGGCAACGGAGCCGAGATCGAGCGCTGCAGCGGCAACCAGGCCAATCCACTGTTCAACACGCTGTGCCTGGAAAACGACGGATTCCCCACCCAACCGCAGGCGAATTTCCAAATTCTCAACGCTAACAACCAGCCGATCAATTGCCCCCCAGGCAGCGGAAACACATGCGCCAGAACACCGTGGGGAACGGTTGACCGCACCTGGACCAACGCGCTCACCACAGGCGGCACCCTGCAGGCCATCAACGACGACAAGATTCTCGGTCACAATAATTATTTCACCATCGGTGGCAGCATCGACCACAGTAAGATCGGCTTCCAGGCCAACAGCGAGCTTGGCTACATCTTCCCTGACCTATTCGTCGGACCAAATGCCGCCGTGCCGGGCACCGGACAGATCATCCACACCGCCGCGAATCTCGGATTCAGCCCGGTCAGTCTCGATGCACAGAATACGTATTACGGCGTCTATGCTAATGAAACGTTCGACGTCACCTCGCGGCTGTCGCTGACCGCGGGCGCGCGTTACAATCTCGCCAGGATCGCGATGGGCGATCTGCTGGGCACCAGTCCCGACATCAACGGCAATTACACGTTCAGCCGTCTCAATCCCGTGGTCGGGCTGACCTATAAGATCCTTCCGGAACTGACGTTCTACACCGGCTATTCCGAAGCGAACCGCGCCCCGACCCCGCTCGAGCTCGGCTGCGCCAATCCCGCGAAGCCCTGCCTGCTGGAAGGATTCTTGGTATCCGATCCGCCGCTCCAGCAAGTGGTTGCGCGCACGCGCGAAGCCGGGTTGCGCGGCAACGCGAAGGTCAACGGCGGAGGACTGGACTGGAAGCTCGGGCTGTTCCGAACCGACAGCCAAAACGACATCATCGAAGTCTCAAGCATCATCCAGGGCCGCGGCGTGTTCCAGAACGTCCCGGGTACCCGTCGACAGGGTTTGGAGGCGGGGGCGAACTATCAAGCGTCGCCATGGCTCTTCTACCTCAATTACGCGCTCGTCGATGCCACCTATCAGTTCACGGGAAAACTCGCCTCACCTAACAACCCTTCGGCCGATGCGGATGGAAATGTCTTGGTTACGCCTGGCAAGCACATTCCCGGCATCCCGCTGCACCAGATCAAGAGCGGCGTCGACTATGCCGTCACGCCGGCTTTGAAGCTCGGCAGCGATGTGATTTGGGTCAGCAGCCAGTGGTATATCGGCGATCAAGCCAACCAGAATGTCAAATTGGCGGATTACTGGGTCGCGAACCTGCACGGGTCGTATCAGCTCACGAATGAGCTGCAGCTCTACGGCTTCGTGAAAAATTTATTCAATCGGAAGTTTGCGACCGTTGGCACCTATTTCGATCCGCAGGTGATCGCGAACGCGATCTCCAACCCACCGACCGATCATCGCATGGTCACCCCGGCGCAGCCGCTCGCGGTATACGTCGGCCTGCGGGCGAAGCTGTGATGAACTTCAGGACAGAGATCATGAAGCCGATGTTGCTGATCGTCGCGGCCATCGTTGCTTTCGGGTCGATCCTCGCACGTGCCGACGGGATCGATACCGAGCATTTGTTCGGCTTCACAATCGGAACCGATGTAGGCGAGCTTGGAGAAAAGGAGCTCGAGAGCAATCTGCTGTCGCGCCTTGGCAAGCGTGCCGGCTCCTATTCCGCGCTGTCGCAGGTACTTTCCTTGGAATATACGACGAACCAGAATCTTCGTCTCGAAGTGAGCGCGGTCGGCGCTTATCATGACATCGCTGGCGTCCCGGGACTTGATGACCGACGACGGGGGGCGTTCGATGGTCTGTCGTTCGATATCAGATACCGCATACTTGATCGCGCAAATGCCCCATTTGGGCTGATGATTGACGCCGAGCCGCGCTGGAGCCGGGTCGACGAGGTGAGCGGAGAACCGGTCGACCGATACGGCGTCGACCTGGCGCTCGTGGCGGACAAGGAGCTGGTCCCCAACTGTATCGTCGCTGCCTTCAATCTTATTTACCTTCCCGAAATTGCGCACTCGCGAGTGACCGGGATATGGTCGCGGCAGGCGACGATTGGTTTGGCAACCGCACTCATGGCGCAGATTGGCCCTGATCTTTTCGTTGGGACCGAAGCTCGATATCTTCGCAGCTACGACGGATTGGGTCTCGACGGCTTCGCGGGCCACGGCTTTTTTGTTGGTCCAACAATATATGCCAAGCTTTCCGAGCGCTCTTGGATATTGCTTGCCTGGAGTGTCCAGGTCGCGGGTTGGTCGGTGGACGATCCGGGCCCCCTTGATCTCAGGAATTTCGAGCGGCATCAGGCAACGTTGAAGTTCGGCTTCACCTTTTGAACTGCGTCGGCCGACATTGGGATCGTCGCCCCTTCCTCGGGAAAACACGATCGTGTTTTTCGAGCACTAACCGGCGCGGCCAGAATGGGCAGCGATCTGCCAATTTCTTCGTTTCAAAATAGGTTCAAAAGAAGTTTGCCCAACACGGCACCAGCCGGGGCGGGACGGATCAGGACGGCACCACCGTCACGCATCTCGAGCGGTCCGCACGCGATATCTTGCATACCAACATCACATTCCGAGAGGCGGGTTTGTGAACCTCAGCGGAAGTTCAAGGGGGCGCCGTGATCCGAAGGACGCTCATCGCGCCTTAAATCAAAAGGCAATGCCATAGGCCAGTGCCCGCAACACGCAAGCTTCTCGAGCTGCTGCGGAAGGCGCTGAATGAGATTGACATGCTCGACGTTATACGCACGGGGGACAAGGAGAGCCAAACCTTGAGGTAGGCTGGCGGTTGCGGCGCACTCTCGAAGAGTGGCCAGTCAGAAGATTGTAAGAGTAACGGGCTGAGTGATGCTCGATTTACGCGTTGTTCGGGAAAGTTGGAAGGCAAGAGAGCCACTGGGCGTGGCAGCGCCAGCGGCTCGTCTCACGTCAGTGTTGGGTTGACTGGCCTGCTCAACCCTACCTGAAGCCAGCGCAGACTATCTAGACCCTCTAACCATCGTCGCAGGAGCCGATGGACCGAATGGCGCGCCAACGACGTTAAGTGGAAGGATGACACGCGCCCACCCGCGAACATCGTGCCCACCATAATTTCTCTCGTACACATCGCTGGTGAGCCAGCCTTGCAGGATCACCGGGCCGAAATCGTAGCCGAGGAGGCCGCCCATCGCGAACTGGCTTTGCTTCTGATAGCCCAGAACTGGCTCATTCAGATCCCAGGAACCGAAACCGACCCACGCCACCTGCCACTTGCCGAAGCTACGGCCCGCCGTCAGATCAACGTTGATGAAGTTTGGATTACATCCAAGGCCGGTGGGGAATGTCACTGAAACCGGAATCGGACACGGCGACAACTGAGGCCTATCCGTCACCGAATCGGTATGGATGCCCCAGATGACGTTCGCGGTTAAAGCCCAGTCGTTGGCGGTATAGCTCAGCGCAAACCGCTGATTGATCGAGGTGTCGCTCCACGCCACCGGGCTATGGTAGTCGAAATAAGCTCCAAGCAGGTAGCTAAAGCCCCATCCATAGCCGAGGTCCCAGGCCAATTGGCCGAACACCGCCGGGTTGTACATACCGACAAAGTAGGTGCCTGGCAAACCGAGGCCTGGGTCGCGTATCACGCCGGCTTCCACCGCGGGCCACGCCGCCAGCAACTGGAATCTCGCGCCCCAAAACGTCCACGGCGTTGACCAAGCGACGACCGGAATGGTGAGACCCGTACATGTGTGCTGCGGGTTGGTGTTCCGGCAACCCCAATCGACGGTGTTGATGGCGTACCAGCCCGGAGGAAGCGGTGCGCCAGCGTTTAGCCCCACCGTTTCACCTGGCTGAGTCACAGATCCGGCAAGAGCCGGGATGGCTGTACAAAGCGACAGGGCACCGGCTGCCGCCCATTTCGTCAATGTCCTGTTCATTTGTAGTCCTCCCCTCGCATGGCCCCAAAGGCGTCGTACGGACCATTCCGCTAAAGCTGGTCAGAGCCACAGCCAATCAATTATTCGATGGTGACCCAGTTGAGGCAATTTGCCTCTCGCCCCGCGCACGATCGACTTTGTTTGAGAGCTGTTGCCGAAATGCCATCAGGCCCCTCTCGCCTGACGCATGGCACTGGTCCATCACGCAAATTGTCGAACATTGCCTGCCGGCATGTCACGGTGGTTTTGCCAAATTCTCATTGGAATGTCTTGGCAATGTGGCCGTAGCGACACACCCTTTAAGCCACACTGTTTCATTCCCGCCGATGTCGCCAACCAGGACAGCGCACTCAAAATTTAAGAAAACCCTTCAAGGATTGCGGCCGGAACCACGCGCCCAATTAGCGTATTATGTGATCTCTATCGAAACACAGGACGTGAACATGGGCATCCGAAAAAGAAGCATATTAACTGCTTTCGCCATCATGCTAATCGCCGCCGCACCGGCATGGTCGCAGAGCCTCCTAAAAACGCTCGATCCCGATAATGACGGCACGGTCGACCTCGCCGAAGCGAAGAGTGCTGCTTCGAAGCTGTTCGACAAGCTCGACCGCGATCACGACGGCACCCTCGACAAGCGCGAATTGCGCGGTCGGCTCAACGCCAAGGATTTCGCCGCCGGCGATCCCGACAATGACGGAACTCTAGACAAGAATGAATTTCTTGCGCTCATTGAGAAACGCTTCAAGGCTGCCGATCCCGACAATGACCGCACGATTGATTCTAAGGAGCTCAAGAGTTCCGCAGGCCGTTCCCTCGCACTACTCTTAAAATAATTGGGCCTGTTGCTGGCGGCGCAGTCGTCGGCGCAGCCTTTACGCGCCCTTACGATGCTGAATGCGTCCTGCTCAAGCCTGCGGATGGAATGTGTCTGCTGGACCTCGGATGCGGATCGGGCGCCGCGGCCGATTATCTTGCCAGCCGGTGCAGCCTCGAAATCTTGTGCGTGACCAATTCTCGGGCGCAAGCGGACATTTGCCAACTGAAATTCGAGAAGTTCGAGGGTCGCGTACGCGTTATCGTTGCCGACTTCGATGATCTAGACCTCCCGGCCGAAAGCTTCGATGCCATCTATGCGCTTGAATCGATCGGCTACACGAAAGACCTGGAGGCTTGGTTGGCACGTTGCTGGCAATCACTCAAGCCGGGTGGACATCTGTTGATCCGTTCGCCAGGATCGCTGGACCATTGTCACCGGGAGCAAGACTACCGGAACGTGACCGCGTTCTTCGAAAATTGGCGCTACAATTTTCTCGGCGCCAATCTTCTCGCCTTCAAACTGCGCCGGCTCGGTTTTAGTCCGATCCGCCTGACCTGGAACTTCATTCAACACCTGCTGTTGTGGAAGTTTCGGCTGCGGATGCGAACTATGGTGGAGTTGGAACGTATCATTTGGCGCACGTCGAAGGTCTTCGTATTCGGCAATGCCTACAATGTCGTTCTTGCCCGCAAGCCCGTGGCGCCCTTCGACATCAGTTGCTGATGAGCCTTCGCCGCCGATCGCTGTCCGGTCGAGTAAGGGCCGGGTAGCTGCTTATGACCTATTTTGCGATCGAGTCCTCCGTGATGGCTCGATCGCTGTCATCGAGTAGCGGCACGCCGAAGCTCAGCAGCAGCTTGTTAATGGCAGGTTGGCTCTCTTGAATGGTGCGATTGAGTTGGCGTTTCCACTCCTGGTCGGAGTAGCGCACGCCCATGGCGATGCGATAGATGAGACGAGGACCGGTTGTCTCCTTGACCAGTGGCGCGACAGTCACGGCCGGGTTCGTCCGTCGGGCGTAATAGCCGGCCATTGGACCCCAGAGGATTCCCGCATCGATCTCACCGGTCGCGAGATCATGCATCATCGCGGCGGCCGAGGAATCGACACGAGTATCGATGACCAGCGGGTAAGGCTTCGCATGGGCCATGAGACCGTTGGCTGCCATGTTGTTCCCAGGGGGCGTCCCGGCCACGATGCCGATGCGTTTGCCCTTGAGGCGCGGATCACCCAGCGTGTCCACGCCCTCGAGACCCTGCCCCTGTTTGAACACGAGCGCGTAAGCGGTGCGGTAATATGGATTGGTGACCTGCACCAGATCATCGCCCTGTGGGACCCCCATAATGACATCACATTTGTGCGCCGCGAGCGTATTGCGCACGAAGCCTGTTGCCTGTGGATACCAGCTATATGAAAGCCCCTTGCCGAGCTTATCGGCCAGCAACTCGGCGAGCTTGTTTTCAAAGCCCTCACCTTTGTCAGTCGAGAACGGCATGTTGTTCGGATCGGCGCAGACCCGGAGCACCTTGGAGTCAACGAGTTCGATCGACAAATCCGGGCGGTCCACGGCTTGCGCGAGCAGTTTTCCGGCTAGAAACATGGCAGCGGCTGCTGTGCATGAAACGTACAAGCTCAACCGTAGCCGCTCTCCGTTGGCAAAATTCCTCATCGATTTCTTCTCGTCGAACCTTTGAGCGTCGGGACGCGCCGAGTTCCACGCGCTGCCCGGCAGCGCTCAATTCTTATGTCCGAGACAACTGTTTTCCGCTTGGGTAACCGCCTCGGACTTGTCTTCGCGCTTTTGCGGCCTTCCGCGTGGAACTGCGTCATTAGCGCGCGCCCGCAAATAGACGAATATCTCCTCGATGTAGCACATGACGTTCGGATTGGTGCCGAACGATGGCATGACGCTCTCCTGCGCGGTGTTGACGTTCTTGCGCCCATTCACCACGACGTTAGCGAAGTCGGAATAGTTCTTCGTCTTCAAGTAATTGCTGAGCGCCGGGGCGTAACTCGATCCTTCGCCGTCGGGGCCGTGACAGACATGGCAATCCGAGTGGTAGCGGCGAAACCCTGAATACGTGGACCAATCCACCGTCCCGTCGCTCTGCACCTTGAACGTCGGATTGCCCTGCTTGTCGTAATACTTTCCGCCCTCGTTCTTGACCGGGGCCGGATCACCGGCGCCATCGCCGAGTGCAAGATTGGCGCCGCTTACGAACGGCCCTGCGGCCAACATGATAGCCACAACAACGGATCTGACGGCCATATTCTTTTGCGCTAATTCATTGCGTGTCGAGATCAAGCTCTCAGACCCCGGCACGCGCCCCGACACGCGCCACCCGGCTTCGCCGTTTGGCAGGGAGGATTATTCCCGATCTCGGGGTAGACCCGAGATCGGGAACAGAACGCGCTGAGCGACCGCTCGGTTTCAGGGCAGCGCAAACACCGTGAGCTGGCCACCGAGCGATGTGTAGTTCTTCAATGCCGCATAGCCACCAACGGCGCCTAGGCCCTCGGTGGGTGCCGTCAGACCGGCGGCAAGCCCGATACCTGCCCAGCCGCCGACGCCGGACAGGATCGCAATGTACTGCTTGCCACCATGCTCATAGGTCGTCACGTTTCCGATGATGCCGGACGGTGTCTTGAACTTGTAGAGTTCCTTGCCCGTCTTGGCGTCAACAGCCTTGAGATAACCTTCGAGCGTTCCGTAGAACACCACGCCGCCGGCGGTCGCCAAGGCGCCCGACCAGACCGAGAACCGTTCCGGCAGCGACCAGACGATCTTGCCGGTCTTAGCGTCCCAGGCAATGAAATTGCCCATGATGTCTTTGCCGGGGGGCGGGTACATGGACAGCGTCGCTCCGACGTAGGGCTGACCTGCGGTGTAGCTCACCCGGAACGGTTCATAGTCCATGCATACGTGGTTGGTCGGTACGTAGAACAGGCCGGTGTCCGGCGAATAGGCCGCCGGCTGCTCGTCTTTCGTGCCGAGCGCCGCCGGGCAGATGCCCTTAGTGTTGACATCCTGCCCTTGGTGCTCGGTCGAGTACTGGGGCACGACCTGTGGGCGCCCATAGGTCCTGGAATTCTTATCCATGTCGACCTTGGTGGCCCAGTTGACGGTGGGGTCGTACTTTTCGGCTACCAGCAACTCTCCGGTAGCGCGGTCGAGCGTGTAGCCAAAGCCGTTGCGATCGAAGTGAACGAGAATCGTGCGGTTGGTGCCGCCGATGTTTTGGTCGGCGAGGATCATCTCGTTGACGCCGTCATAGTCCCACTCGTCGTGGGGGGTCATCTGATAGACCCACTTAGCGACGCCGCTGTCGGGATCACGCGCCCAAATGGTCATTGACCATTTGTTGTCGCCGGGGCGCTGCTTCGGATTCCAGGTCGAGGGATTGCCCGAGCCGTAGTAGAGGAGATTCAGCTGAGGATCGTATGAGATCCAGCCCCAGGTGCAGCCGCCCCCGGTCTTCCACTGGTCGCCTTGCCAGGTCTTGAGGCTCGAGTCCTTGCCGATCGGCTTGCCGAACTCAGTGGTTTTTTCTGGATCGACCAGCATATGGTCGTCCGGCCCTTGCGAATGGCCCCGCCATACCTGCCGGCCGCTCTTCAAGTCGTAGGCGGTGACGTGGCAGTCGACGCCGAATTCGCCGCCCGAGATGCCGATCAGGACTTTGTCCTTGATCACCATGGGGGCCGACGTGCCGGTCTCGCCTTTCGCAGGGTCGCCGTTCTTCGCCTGCCATACGACCTTGCCGTCTTTGGCATCGAGCGCGACCAGCGTGGTATCGGCTTGATGCAGGAAAATCTTACCGTCGGCATATGCGAGGCCGCGATTGACCGTGTCGCAACACATGACGGGAATGACGTCTGGATCCTGCTTGGGCTCGTATTTCCAAAGGATCTTCGCGTCATTCTTCAGATCGAGCGCAAAAACCGGATTCGGGAACGGCCCATGGACATACATGACGTCGCCGATCACGAGCGGACCGCCTTCATGGCCGCGTAGAACGCCCGTCGAAAACGTCCATGCCACCTGCAGCTTGCCGACATTATCGGCCGTGATCTGCTTGAGCTGAGAGTAGCGATGGTTGGCATAATTTCCGGTCGGCATCACCCAATCCTTCGGGTTCTGCGACATTCTGATGAGTTCGTCGTTGGCATGAGCGGTGCCCGTAGCGAAGACCGCTAGAGCGCCCATGCAGGTGGTGAGCAGGAAATTGCGCATCGGTATCCTCCCTGCGACAGTACCGCGGGTGACCGACGCACGCGCACACGCTGGGCCGCGGGGGCACCCATTCGATGGGAAGACTTCCGGCAGCGTGTCACAGCGCAACGGAGGCGTAAGGGCACGTCACTTTTGATACCTAAGCCCCGCCTAGCTTACGAGGAACGTCAGGTTTCCCGGGGCCGACGTTCTTGAAGCCGGAAGCCGCGAAGAGCCTATTCCCGCGACTAATCGACCGCAACAATCATTTTCGGCATTTGTTGAGCCAACTGGACTTGACGTTCGCCAAGAATTTCGACAAGGCGCACAATATCGACCGGCTCTGCGCGAGTAAGCGCCGCTTGCTTGCACCCATGTATGGGAGGCGCGGAACCGCGTCTGCATCGTAAAGAACGTCGATGTGAAGGAGGGTGCGATATTCTCGATCGAGGAAAGGCAACTGACGGAATGCGGGAGGTGATGCCTCTCTCCTTCGAAAAACGCTCCACTTGCGGCCGGGGCAAAGGAACCGGCCGCCAATTTTCGCGCTGCGGATGCGCTGTCAGACAGTCGATTCTTAGGGCGCAGCCAATTGCGATCAGGCTGCAAGCTTCCCCGACGCCTTGGCAACGTGGGTGGCGATCGCATCCATCAAGGCCGGTGACAGGCAGTCGTAGGGTTCGAGACGCAACTCCTTCAATCGAGACCGGACCGCGCCCATCTGGTCGGGCGGAGTGCCGGACTCGATGATCGAGGAGACGAATGCTGCGAACTCGGGAGGTGCCCAGCCCTCGTCCTTTGAAAGCTCGGTGTGGATAAAATCGAACCCGTAGAACGGATGCTTCGTGTTCTCGATGCGGCCGTACATGTGCACTCCGCAACCGGTGCAGGCGTACCGCTGGATCGCCGCATTGGCATCCGCGACTTTGAGCTTTTCGGCATTCTTGGAGACACGCAGCTTGTCGCGCGGCACAACGGCGACTTGCGAGAACAGCGCGCCTGCGGGCTTCCAACATTTGGTGCATCCGCATACGTGATTATAGGCGCACTGGGACGTAATGCTCACTTCGACCGGATCGCTCGCGCATTTACACGCGAGCGTTCCACCAGCGAAATTCGGCGAGCCGGGCTTCACGCCATTGTCCACTGCCGGGTGAATTGAGATTTTCGCCATAGCTTGTCCTCCCAAAGTTACTCGGTAATGACGCGCCGTAGGACGGATCAGTTCTGCTGAGCCGGTCGCTCCGATATTAGACCGGGCCTTCTAAGCGGCCGCGCTCTTGCGAGAAGGCTTACTTTCACTCACATTTCTTTGTGTAATGCTTTTCAATGAATACTTGAAGTTTTTTTTCTCGAACTGGGTACTCGCATCGTCCCGGAAGTCGGAACGACCGAGCAACCGCTATCGTGGGACGGGTGAGTGGGAATCCGCTTGAGGTTATTGCCTTCGCCGCCATTGCAACATTTGCGGGGATACGCTCCCGGAGGCGATCTTTGCCCTGCCGGCCAAGATGCAGAGGAGGAAAAGTGCCATGAAAACCCGTGCCGCCGTTGCATTCGATAAGGCCAAGCCGCTCACGGTCGCGGAGGTCGAACTGGACGGGCCCAAAGCTGGCGAGGTGCTGGTCGAGGTGAAAGCCACGGGCATCTGCCACACCGACGACTTCACGTTGTCCGGCGCAGACCCGGAAGGTCTATTCCCGGCCATCCTGGGCCACGAAGGTGCAGGGATCGTGGTCGATGTCGGACCAGGAGTGACCAGCGTGAAAAAGGGGGACCACGTCATTCCGCTCTACACGCCGGAATGCCGGCAATGCCCGTCGTGTCTGTCCCGCAAGACCAATCTGTGCACCGCCATCCGTGCGACGCAGGGCCAGGGCGTCATGCCCGATGGCACCTCGCGCTTCTCGCTCGAGGGCAAGAAGTTGCACCATTACATGGGCACTTCCACATTTTCGAATTTCACCGTGCTGCCCGAGATCGCCGTCGCCAAGATTCGCGAGGACGCTCCGTTCGACAAGGTCTGCTACATCGGCTGCGGCGTCACCACCGGCATCGGCGCTGTCCTCAATACCGCCAAGGTGGAGCCTGGTGCGAAGTGCGTCGTGTTTGGGCTCGGCGGCATCGGCCTCAATGTCATCCAGGGGCTGCGGCTTGCCGGCGCCGACATGATCATCGGCGTCGATGTCAACAACAGTAAGAAGCAATGGGGCGAGCGCTTCGGTATGACCCATTTCGTCAATCCGAAAGAGGTCGGCAGTGATCTGGTCGCTCACCTCGTCAACATGACCAAGCGCGGCGCTGACCAGATCGGCGGCGCCGATTATACCTTCGACTGCACCGGCAACATCACTGTGATGCGCCAGGCATTGGAAGCCTGCCATCGCGGTTGGGGCCAGTCCATCATCATCGGCGTCGCCCCTGCCGGCGCGGAAATCGCGACGCGCCCATTCCAGCTGGTCACTGGCCGCGTCTGGAAGGGCACGGCATTCGGCGGTGCGCGCGGCCGCACCGACGTGCCCAAAATCGTCGACTGGTACATGGAAGGCAAGATCGAGATCGATCCGATGATCACGCACACCCTGCCGCTGACGGATGTCAACAAAGGGTTCGAGCTGATGCACGAGGGTACGAGCATCAGGAGCGTCGTTGTGTACTGAGCGCCCGTTGTGCCCTGAAATCTCGTACAGGAGTACGGAACGGTCGACCACGTTCGAGTCGAGCGCCGCTCCCGTTCATCGTCGCTCGACGATTCTCTCGAGTGAGGGGCTACCATCCCCAGCGTGGCAGAACATCCAAGTACCATGATGTGATGGACCATCGCGCTCTGCATGCCCGCCTTCGTGAGCATAACAGTCATAGACAGGTCTGACTGAGCCGCTGCGCGATCTTGTCACGCAGTGCTGCGAGCTCCGCCGCCGTATGCGCCGCGCGCGGGCGCACGACCGGAACGTCGGCGAGAATCCGTGCAGGACTGACCGATAGCAGCAGCAGTCGGTCGGCGAGTCCGATGGCCTCCTCGAGGTTGTGCGTCACCAGCAGCGTGGTGACGGGCCGGCGGTTGACGAGCTCGGCGAGCTCTTCGCGCAGTCGTGCTGCAAGTGCGTCGTCGAGCGACACGAACGGCTCGTCGAGGAGAAGTAGATCGGGCTCGACCGCGAAGGCGCGCGCTAGCGCCACCCGCCGGGCGAGCCCGAGCGAAAGCTCGCCGGGATAGTGATCACGATGGGCCTTGAGGCCAAGCACCTGGAACAGCGTGTCAAGCCCGGTGTCGGTCGCCCGCGGGGCGGCAAGCCGCACGTTCTGCTCGACCGTGCGCCACGGTAACAGCCGCGGCTCCTGGAATACCATGCCTAGCGTGCCGTGTGCGGGAAGCGCAACGCCGCCCTCGAAATCGCGGTCGAGCCCCGCGACGATCCGCAGCAGCGTGGTTTTGCCGCAGCCGGACGGCCCGACCAGAGCGGCGACCTCCCCGCTGCCGAGGGTGAACGCAAGCTCGCCGAGGACCTGGAACTTTCCGCCCGAGGCAGTGCGAAAAGACTTTTGCTTGATGTTGAGGTCAAGCTGGCCTCGGGCGCCAGCGGGCGACATGTCGTTCAAGCGGCTGCACCAGAAACGTTTCGATTGCCAGCATGACGGCGATGAAGGCGAGAGCATAGGCCAGGATGCGCGTGACGTCGAACAATTGGAACGCAACCCCGATCTCGAAGCCAACGCCGTTCGGGCGCCCGAGCAGCTCGACAATGAGGACGATCTTCCAAACCAGCGACAGGCCGGAACGGGCGGCCGCGGCGAGATAGGGCGCGAGCTGCGGCAATATGACGTGGCGCAGGCGCGTCCATGCCCCCATGCGAAACACCTGCGCCATGTCGTCGAGAGCGTGATCGAGCGAGCGAGCGCCTTCGCGCACGGTCACAGTCGCGATCGGAAGCTTGTTTAGCGCCACGGCCGCGATCGCTGCGGTTTCCGTGAGCCCCGCCCAGACATAGGCGAGCACGATAATCACCAGGGCCGGCAGGTTGAGCAGCACGATCAGCCAGGGATCGCCCAGTCGGTCCGCGATCCGCGACCGACCCATAATCAGGCCGATCACCGAGCCGAGCATCATGGCGATGATGAACGCCACCGCGACGCGCGCGAGCGTCGCGCCGAGATTGAAGGCGAGCGCGCCCGAACGCCCTTCATCGAGGACGGCCAGCGCCACCGCCTGCGGATCCGGAAGCAGGCGCGCGCCGGCCAATTGCGAGCCGGCATACCAGACCGCGATGAGCAGTGCGAGCGAGACGAGCCTGGCGCCCACATTCACTCCGCAGCGGCCGGCCGGTAGAAGGTTCCAGCGGCGAGCTCGCGTGCCGGCCCGACGAGCTCCGCGCCGCCGATCTCGGCGAGCACGAGATACAGAGCCCGTGCATCCGCCTCCTCCTCGGCGAGCGGCCGGCGCACGATGCCTTCGCCGTAGCGTTGGCGGTAGATCGCAAGCGCGTTCGCGTCGCCAACACGGATGCGCGGCGCCAGCCGCTGCCATTCAGCCTCCGACGAGGCAAGAATGTCCTTGGCCTGACGGGCGGCGGCGAGGAAGCGCTCGACGGTTGATCCGTTGCGCGCGGCCCATGTGCTGTCGAAGGTGTAGCCGACGAGCGCGACCGGCCCCCTCGCTCCGAGGCCTTTCATGACGTCGTCCATAGCAATGGCACGTTTGTGGCCCTTGCTTTCGAGGTCGGCGCAGAAATTCCAGAACGTCAGCGTGGCGTCCATCTCGCCTTGCAGTGCCTTCTCCGACAACAGCGGCGGCGCGCCGTAGACGATCGTTGCCTGTTTTTTGAGATCCACGCCCTCGCGGCGCGCTAGCGCCTGCAGGAGCAACCAGCTTTTGTCGAGCGGACCGCCGGCAACGGCGAGCTTCTTGCCTCGGAGACCGATGATCTCCCGGATCGGCGATTGCGCCGGCACCATCACCGCGCCGAGCGTACTCGACGAGGGATAAAAGACGAGATTATCGCCGAGCGAACGCTCGCGCGCGACCCATAGCCAATCCGAGAGCATGAGGTCGGCTGAGCCGCCCTTGAGCGCGATCTTGCCGGCTTCGGTCGAGGCGAGCTCGATGGTTTCGATTGCAAGATCAAACTTGCGATCGAGACTATGCGCCCTGATGACGTCGAGCTCCCACGCTAGCGTGCCCGTCCTCTGCACCGCCAACCGGATGCGATCGGCGGCTGTCGCGCTCGTTTGAGCGGCAAGCGTGATCATGGCCGCAAACGCAAAACCCAGCATGGGCACCATGTGCAGACGATGCCATAGCTAACGGCGGATGCAAGTGCCGTGACCGGTGAGGACAGATGGGGACCCTGCTTCCACGTCACGTGTGTGACAAAACGTCTTTGGGAAATCGCAAAAGCATCAGGAGCGTCGTTGTGTACTGAACGATCGCATGCGCCGGTAATCATAGGCGGCGTCGGTCTGGATGGCCGCAAGCCGGGCGACTTCTGCGTGGTCGGGAGCGAGGTGGCATACCGGATCGGTTGCGGTGGCGTCGCCGGTGAGCGCGAAGGCTTGGCAGCGGCAGCCGCCGAAATCCAGCTCTCGACGCGGGCAGCTTGCGCACGGCTCCTTCATCCATTCGGTGCCGCGGAAGGCGTTGAAGGCCGGGGAATTCGCCCAGATGTTCGCGAGCGAACGCTCGCGTACGTTCCAGAATTCAAGCCCGGTAATCGATTCGGCGGCGTGACAGGGCAGCACCTTGCCCGCCGGCGTGACGTTGAGGGAGCGCCGACCCCAACCGCCGACGCACGGCTTTGGATAACGTGCGTAGTAGTCGGGCACCACCGCATCGATGACGATGCGGCCGTGGTGACGCGCGCGCAATTCCGCGACCGTTGTCGCCGCCCGCTCAACCTGCTCCCGGGACGGCATCAGCGCGGCGCGGTTCTTGAGCGCCCAGCCATAATATTGCACGTGCGCAATCTCGATCCGGCTCGCGCCAAGCGCGCGCGCGAGATCGACCATGTCGACGATCCTATCGATGTTCGCACGATGCACGACCGCATTCACCGTGAGCGGGAGCTTGCGTCGCACGACCTCGGCAGCGAGTGCCCGTTTCTTGGCAAACGCGCCCTCGTAACCGGCGATGTGATCGGCGGATTGAGCGCCGCTGTCTTGAATCGAAATCTGCACATGGTCGAGCCCGGCCTCAGCCAGTGCGCCGAGGGTCTTGTCGGTGATCCCGACCGCGGAGGTGATGAGATTGGTGTAAAGGCCGGCCGCATGGGCGCCGGCGGTGATGTCCACGAGATCGCGCCGCGCACCGGGCTCGCCGCCCGACAAATGCACCTGCAGGACGCCAAGCTCCGCCGCCTCGTGAAACACCCGCGCCCATGTCGCGGTGTCGAGCTCGTCCTCTCTCACGTCGAGCGCGAGGGGGTTCGAGCAATAGGGGCAGCCGAGCGGACAGCGATGGGTCAGCTCGGCGAGGAGCCCAAGCGGTTTATGCATTGCGGAACCTCAGAAGGCCGCATGCCGGCGGATCCCGGGCCCCCGGTGGCTTGTATCACAATTCCAGAAGCCTTTTGTCGGCCAAGCCGCGCACAGCGTGCCGACATCCGCGATAGTTCTCTCGCGCGGGGCCGCGTAGCTTTTCGCAAGGTCATCGACGAGTTCGCCGAAAGTGACCTCGCCGGTGGCATCACCCACTCATGCCAAACGGCATGTCGGGCAGCGACAATTCCACTGCGGAAAGCCCCCCCGAGCTTAGGGCACGGGCGGTCAATCGTCCCATTCAGGATCGACGAGAGGGGCCGGATCAGAACTCGGCCGGCAAATACCCGTTGATCTCGAGGCCCATGCAGATCTCAACGAGGATCGGGGTTGTCCAGGCCATTGATCGTCTTCCTTAGAGAGTTTCTGAACAAGATCAAAGTAAAGTATGGGGGGCCGGCACGCAAGCCCTGCAACCACTCGCGAGGGAGCACAGACGCCGCATAGTCAGAAAGGTGCGACTCCCGCCGCCGCGCCGAGTGGCGTATCATTGTGGCGTATCATTATGGCGGGAAAACCCATTCGATCCTGCCGGCGGCGGCCATCTTGTTAAGTTAGCCGTCGCAGGGGCGTCCTCTTGTCCCATTGAGGGAAGCTCTGATGGTCCCTGAGATCATGGGAAGGGTAGCCATAATCTGCTTGGTGTCCGGTTGCCTCTGTATGCGCACGGTTGCGCAAGAAGGATATTACGGGGTCGACCACGAGCGGTGGCATAGGGACTTTTACTCAAAGCTGAACAGAAACGACGGCAGAGGCAGCTGCTGTAACCTCATGGACTGTCGCCCGACCCAAAGCCGCATGGTCGGCGACCATTACGAAGTCAAGGTGGATGGCGAATGGACGCCAGTTCCCAATGACAAGATCAACAATGTGATCGCGCCGGATGGTAGCGCTCATGTCTGCGCTCCGAGGCAAGTAGGCCCGAATAAAGGTGTGGTGTTCTGCGTCGTTCTTCCTCCTGAGGGCTGACGGCGGATGGCGGGCATCGTTTTGTCGCGGGGCTTAGCCCGCTCACACGTCCCGTCTAGCGGTTGCGATGCCTAACCGCTGCGCGTGCCAGCGGAGATGGTCCTCGATAAACGTGGAAATGAAGAAGTAAGAGTGATCATAGCCTTCGTGCATGCGCAGCGTTAGTGGCACACCGACTTGGGCGCAGGCACTTTCCAGAAGCTGAGGCTTGAGCTGGGTTTCCAGGAATTGGTCTGCCGCGCCTTGATCGACAAGTAGTTCCCTCAATCGCGCACCATCCTCAAGCAGAGCACAGGCATCGTATCTTCGCCAACTCTCCTTGTTGCTGCCGAGATATCCACTCAGCGCCTTCTCGCCCCACGGGCAGTTCATCGGCGAGCAGATCGGCGAGAAGGCCGATACTGATGCGTAGCGATGTTGATTACGCAGGGCGATGGTGAGGGCGCCATGTCCACCCATTGAGTGGCCCATGATGCTCTGGCGCGCGATATCGGCCGGCAGTTCAGACTTTATTAGTGCAGGAAGTTCGCGCTCAACGTAACTCGCCATTCTGTAGTTCCGGGACCACGGCTCTTGCGTTGCATCAACGTAAAATCCGGCGCCCAGGCCGAAGTCGTATGAGCCCGCCGGGTCGCCCGGTACTCCATCTCCGCGCGGGCTTGTGTCGGGCGCAACTAGCAGAAGCCCGAGTTCTGCCGCGATCCGCTGTGCACCTGCCTTCACGGTGAAGTTTTCCTCGGTGCAGGTCAGACCGGACAGATACCACACGACCGGAACCGCACCTTGATCGGCCTGCCGTGGGATGAAGGCCGCAAATCGCATCGCGGTTCCTGTTTCGGACGACCGGTGCCGGTAAGTGAACTGTGTCCCGTCGAAGCAACGTGACTGAGAAACGACATCCAGTGCCATGATATCTCCAATCGCTCACCATCGATCCTCGTACCGCAGCAAATCGACTTGGTGCGCCATACCAGACGATGCTGCACAGCACATTTCGGTGAGGACCGCCGCTCTCGAACTTGGACTAGCAGTTGGGACCGGGGAGCCTGCGAGCTGTTCGGCCAGACTGCTGATCACGCTCTAGACGCGAATGACTTTGATAGGCGTCTGCTGCTGTCGATCGGATCAAGCGCAGATGCCACATGCAAGGTCTCGCGTGCATGCTCGTTAACTTTTTAGAATGCTGAAAGACCGAACAAAAAGAGATGTCGGATAATTTCGGTGCAAGCCTGCCGATGGCAGGCTTGCTGCCCATTGTCGCTTCGGCACTTCCGTTTGAAAAGGGCAGCTAACAAACATACTTCACTCACTGCGTCGTAGGAAGAGGAAAAAATGGAGCCTATGGATGAGGTCTTCGATGACGAATTAGGTTTTCTCCTTGGAGCCGCCATAGTCGCACCGCCACCGCACGACAACCCACTTTGGATGCTCGTTGATCCACTGCGCGATGTAGGGCTGCGCATTCATCACGCACTGATGGAGCGACATATCCGCCGGGAACGAAAAATGCTGATCTTCGCACTGACTAGACGCCGACAATGCGCAGACAGTCACGATCAATTCGATCAGACCCATCGCTAAATTCTCCGTTAGTAACTACGTAGCACCGCTCCCTCGGAGTTTCATCCTTCGGAGACAATATTTCACCCTTTTGCTCAAGGCGCCTCCGAGGCGCTCTGGCCCTGCCGATTGCGCCCCGTCCATTGCGCTGACGCACAAAAATGCGCTTTTGCCAAAAGTTCGCTGTGGCCCGGTTACTCGATCACCTCATCGGCGCGGGCGAGCAGCGTGGGAGGGACGGTGACACCGAGTGCCTTCGCCGTTTTAAGGTTGATCACCAGCTCGAACTTTGTGGGCGCCTGGACCGGGAGCTCAGCTGGCCTCGCGCCTCTCAGAATGCGATCGATGTAGGTCGCCGCCCGCTTGTGTTGGTCTACATCATCCGCGCCGTAGGACATCAGCCCACCGCTGGCAGTGAAGTAGCGCCTGTAGAATATTGCAGGCACGCGGAACCGAGCAGTAAGTGCGAAGATCACGTCACGATGGAGGCATCCGGCATTACGAGGAGCCCACCGCCCGGCTGTGCTCCAAGCTGAGCAATAGCGGTTTCCATCTCGGTAGCGTTGCGAACGGCAGCGCTAATGAGCTCGACGGAAAAAAGCTGAGCAGCAGCCCTGATCAAGGGCAGGTATACCGAAGAAGGAGCGATGTCAGGGTTGAAGAGGATTGCGACCCGCGCGATGGTAGGCGCACACTCCTTGAGCAATTCAAGCCACTTCCCCGCCATAGCTGGATCGTGACTGCTGAAGCCAGTAATGTTGCCGCCGGGTTGCGCTAAGCTCGCCCTTCTGCACCCAAGCTAGACCGCGATTATGACGGCACCCTCGACAGACGCGAATTGCGCGGCCGGCTCAATGCCAAGTATTTTGCTGCGGCCGATTCCGACAACGATGGAACTCTCGACAAGAAAGAGTTTCTCCCGCTCGTCGAGAAACGCTTCAAGGCTGCCGACCCTGACAATGACGGCACGATTGACGCCAAGGAGCTCAGGAGTGCCGCAGGCTCCCTGTGCCACTCCTGAAGTAACCGGCGCTCGTTCTTGAGCTTCAGCCGCGCAGACGCCGCGAAGCACCAATCGACCATTCAGGGACTGGGCCGAGACCGGCTGAACTGCGACGCCGATCAACTCGGGCAGGTTCTCGGCGTTGAGCTTTTACTTGAGCTGGGAGCAGAGCAGGCAAATTGACCGCGGTCTTGTAGCTGACGCGCGACAGGCAAGTCGGCTTTCGCCGACTAACATGGTTAGTCCCCGATCTCGGGTAGACCCGAGATCGGGAGCAGGGACGCGCAGAGTAACCGCTCGGCTTCAGGGCAGTGCAAACACCGTGAGCTGACCGCCGAGCGATGTGTAGTTCTTCAACGCCGCATAGCCACCAACGGCACCCAGGCCCTCGGTGGGTGCCGTCAGACCGGCGGCAAGACCGATACCTGCCCAGCCGCCGACGCCAGACAGGATCGCAATGTACTGCTTGCCGCCATGCTCATAGGTCGTCACGTTTCCAATGATGCCGGACGGCGTCTTAAACTTGTAGAGTTCCTTGCCCGTCTTGGCGTCAACGGCCTTGAGATAACCTTCGAGCGTTCCGTAGAACACCACGCCGCCGGCGGTCGCCAAGGCGCCCGACCAGACCGAGAACCGTTCCGGCACCGACCAGACGATCTTGCCGGTCTTAGCGTCCCAGGCAATGAAATTGCCCATGATGTCTTTGCCGGGCGGCGGATACATGGACAGCGTCGCCCCGACATAGGGCTGACCTGCGGTGTAGCTCACCCGGAACGGTTCATAGTCCATGCAGACGTGGTTGGTCGGGACGTAGAACAGGCCGGTGTCCGGCGAATAGGCCGCCGGCTGCTCGTCTTTCGTGCCGAGCGCCGCCGGGCAGATGCCCTTGGTGTTGACATCCTGCCCTTGGTGCTCGGTCGAGTACCGGGGCACGACCTGTGGGCGCCCATAGGTCCTAGACTTCTTATTCATGTCGACCTTGGTGGCCCAGTTGACGGTGGGGTCGTACTTTTCGGCTACCAGCAACTCTCCGGTAGCGCGGTCGAGCGTGTAGCCAAAGCCGTTGCGATCGAAGTGAACAAGAATCCTGCGGTTGGTGCCGCCGATGTTCTGATTGGCGAGGATCATCTCGTTGACGCCGTCGTAGTCCCACTCGTCATGAGGCGTCATTTGATAAACCCACCGGGCCATGCCGGTGTCGGGATTACGCGCCCAAATGGTCATCGACCACTTGTTGTCGCCCGGGCGCTGCTTCGGATTCCAGGTCGAGGGGTTACCCGAGCCGTAGTAAAGGAGGTTCAGCTGGGGATCGTAGGAAATCCAACCCCAGGTGCAGCCACCTCCAGTCTTCCACTGGTCCCCTTGCCAGGTCTTAAGGCTCGAATCTTTGCCGATCGGCTTGCCGAGTTCGGTGGTCTTCGCGGGATCAACGAGAAGCTGGTCGTCCGGTCCCTGCGAGTACCCCCGCCATACCTGCCGGCCGCTCTTCAAGTCGTAGGCGGTCATATGGCAGTGCACCCCGAACTCGCCACCCGAGATGCCGATCAGGACTTTGTCCTTGATCACCATGGGGGCCGACGTGCCGGTCTCACCTTTCTTAGGGTCGCCGTTCTTCGCCTGCCACACCACCTTCCCGTCCTTGGCATCGAGCGCTACCAGCGTGGTGTCAGCCTGATGCAAGAAGATCTTACCGTCGGCATATGCGAGGCCGCGATTGACCGTGTCGCAGCACATGACGGGAATGACGTCTGGATCCTGCTTGGGCTCGTATTTCCAAAGGATCTTGGCGTCGTTCTTCAGGTCGAGCGCGTAAACCGGATTCGGGAACGGCCCATGGACATACATGACGTCGCCGATCACGAGCGGCCCGCCTTCATGGCCGCGCAGAACGCCCGTCGAAAACGTCCACGCCACCTTCAATTTCCCGACGTTTTGGGCGGTGATCTGCTTGAGCTGAGAGTAGCGATGGTTGGCGTAATTTCCGGTCGGCATCACCCACTCTTTCGGGTTCTGCGACATTCTGATGAGTTCATCGTTGGCGTGAGCAGCGCCCATAGCGAAGACCGCTCCGGCGCCCACGCAAGTCGTGAGCAGGAAATTGCGCATCGGTATCCTCCCTGCGACAGTACCGCGGGTGACCGACCCACGAGCACACGCTGTGCCGCGAGTCGGCACCCATTCGATGGGAAGAGCGCAAAAGAGCTGAACCCATCAGGCCTTTCAATACCGGCCTCAGCGCAGCTAGCTAGATTGTTCTTCGTTCTGTGTTTCTGCGGTGAAGAGCACGTCAGCACCGTCAGCACAGCAGCCGTGATGAACACGTCCTTAGCCTCTCCTTTGCGGCTTCCGAAAACGTACGCCTTCACCGCCGCCGTTATCCTCAACGAAAACAATGCCGGCAGCTTCCAACGCTTGGCGAAGCGCTGCCCCATTAGGGAGCGTAACTGGGGTCTCCCCGTCAACCACTTCTGCTCTCCGGATCGTCGCTACCCCGACTTTTGAAGCGCTGGCTGCGTGCCGTAGCAATGGCTCACTCCTTCGATGGCGACGGCGGGCGGCTCGGCGGTCGTCATGGCGAAACGTCACTGCTGTGAAATTGCGATACCCCAAGGAAGCTCGCCGACTTGGATCGTCTTGATGACCCTGAGATTTGCAATGTCGATGACGGAAACGTCGTTCGATACACCGTTGGTTGTCAGAAGATATTTTTCGTCCGGGGTGAACGCCATGTGCCAGACACGTTGACCCACGAGAAGATATTTCTGAACCTCATGTGTCGTAGCGTTGATCACGGCGATGCGATTGGCAGGACCGAGCGCCACGAACCCTGTCTTGCCATCCCGAGTGATGCTGATTCCGACCGCCTGGATGGCTTCCTTCCGCAGCCCTGGAATATCGAAGGTGATCTTCTTCTTCACCTCGTGCTTCACGGGGTCGATGATGCTCACTGTTCCACCGATTTCGGCTGAAACCCAGACCTCCGAGGCGTCGCGCTTGAACTCCGCGAAACGCGGCCGCGCATCGACGAGCACGTTGGCGACGATCCGGTGCATCTCGGTGTCGATGAAATGCGCCATATTGGACGTTTCCGATGTGGCGACGAGGATCTTGCCGTCCGGACTGAGGCCCATGCCTTCCGGCTCAACCCCGACCTGTACCTCCCCCAGCGGAACCCTCCGTTCCAAGTCGATGATCGTGACCGTGTTGTCGTTTTCGTTGGCCACATAGAGAATCTTGCCAGCGTGATCCTGCGTAAACAGCTCGGGATCTGGACCAGAGGGCAGAGTGGCGACGATCTCGTGCGTTCTTACGTCGATGACTTGTATCGTATCGTCGTCTCCGACGGCCACCAGAATGAATTTTCCATCCTTGGTCAATTCGATGCCGCGCGGTCTCTGGCCGACCTTGATCGTCTTCACGACGGTGAATTTGTCGGTATCGACCACACTGATGGTGTTGCTCTTCTCGTTCGAGACATAGGCGGTGAAGGCGCTCGCTTGGGCGCCGACCAGGACGAAGACGCCCACGGCGAGCAGCCAATTGCGCGTCCCGGCGAAGTGGAAACTCCGTCGCCGCAGAAAACGCCCGGGGCTGGTCTTCGCCGTCATCAGCTATTTGAGCCTGCATTGACTTTCGGGACGGTCGATCCCGAGCGTATCCAATTCAGAAACCTGGTGCAGAAATCCTTCCTGCGGAGACACTGAAACGATCATTCTGCCATCGCTCAGAAGGATGGGCTGACGAAGTTGAAGATTCCAGTCGCGTAGCGTCAACCGCTGGCCCTTGAACGCGGCCAACGCGAAGTCGGGCCCTTTGAGGAAATCGAGTATGACTTTTGGGTCGCTTGAACGCGTTCTGGACGAACTCTCGCCGATCATCCGCACCGCGGTCCAAGCCTGCAAGTCGCGTGCGCTCATCCGCCGCGAGAACTGCTTCATGAATCGGTCCTGCAGCTGTACCGCGCCCCATTGGTCGTGCGAGCCGTCCCAACTTGTCGGAACGAGGCCGGCGGATCCTGCGACCGGCCTCGGATCCCAGGTCCTGTACGGCAAATAGGACGCAAAAACCTCACTTTCGTCCGCGGCCACAAGAACATCGTAGGCGGGCACGCCTTGCGTGAAAACCGGCAGTTGGCGCTGAATCTGGACGACGCCGCTGTCCGTCCTCCGCGCGCCGCCGGTATCCTCGAATACTTTCTCTTGGACAATTCGCGCGCCGAAGCGCTTAGCCGAGCGTCGCAGCGCATCGCCGTAGAGCTTGTCCTCGGCATGGGAACCGACGACCAAAAGCCATCTGCGCCACTGCTTCCAGACCAGATACTGCGCCAGAGCGTCCGCCAGCATCGACCGTGTTGGAGCAACATGAATCACATTGGCGCGACAGTCCCCCTCCCGCAATCGATCATCGATCGCACCGACATTGAAGAGCAGAAGTTTACGCGGAGCTTCTGCGTCGGCGGCCTTGAGGAGTGCGTCTGCCGGTAGATCAGTGATCACCAGCGAGATGCCGCGCTCCGCCAGCGCAATGGCCACGGCAACAGGATCGGCGCTTCCCCCGAGTGGGAAGTCCTCCAGCGAGAACTGCTGGTTCAGGAACCTCCCCGTCGTGTTGTTGTCGTCGATCGCGAGCCGCGCACCCGCTATTCCATCGTTGTTGGCTGGCGTTTGGATCAGTGACAGGGTCGGCTTGGGGCCAGTGCCGCGCAGATAACCGATGTTGATCTCGACAGCATCGGTGGAAGCGGACATCCACGCAAACAGGAAAGTCCCGGCTAGCAGGAGACGGATCAGTGAAGCACTCCAGTCGGAGTCAGAGAACTCGAACAAACAGCCATTCTTTATTTAGATCATGATCTTGTGCTTTCGTCCATCTAGCCTAGGACCTGAACGAAGTCAGGAATCAAATCAATGAGCGGGAACTCATAGTCGGGAGCGATCACAGCTTCGCCCGCAGGCCGACATAGACCGAGAGCGGCTGCGCCGGCGTAATCATGCGATGGTCGGTCGGTGGATTGGGAATAGCGTTTGCGATCACCTGCGGGTCGAAGTAAGTACCAAAAGTCGCGAACTTGCGATTGAACAGATTGTTCACGAAGCCGTAGATCTGCAGCTCCTTGGTGAGCTGATACGACCCATGTAGGTTCGCGACCCAGTAATCCGCCAATTTGACATTCTGGTTGGCCTGGTCGCCGATATACCACTGGCTGCCGACCCAGATCACATCGGTGCCGAGTTTGAAAGCCGGCGTCACCGCATAGTCGGCGCCGGTCTTGATCTGGTGCAGCGGGATGCCGGGAATGTGCTTGCCAGGCGTAACCAAGACATTTCCATCCGCATCCGCCGACGGGTTGTTGGGCGAAGCAAGCTTGCCCGTGAACTGATAGGTGGCGTCGACGAGGGCATAATTCATGTAGAAGAGCCATGGTGCCGCCTGATACTGCGCTCCTGCCTCCAATCCCTGTCGACGGGTGCCGGGGACGTTCTGGAACACGCCGCGGCCCTGGATGACACTTGAGACTTCGATGATGTCGTTTTGGCTGTCGGTTCGGAACAGCCCGAGCTTCCAGTCCAGCCCACCGCCGTTGACCTTCACGTTGCCGCGCAAGCCGGCTTCGCGCGTGCGCGCAACGACCTGCTGGAGCGGCGGATCGGATACCAAGAATCCTTCCAGCAGGCAGGGCTTCGCGGGATTGGCGCAGCCGAGCTCGAGCGGGGTCGGGGCGCGGTTCGCTTCGGAATAGCCGGTGTAGAACGTCAGT
>Ga0209239_1000220_pt1 | contig 32497 bp, 36 predicted proteins | sample GraSoi013_2_20cm_FD_185824 | JGI IMG/M metagenome (GOLD analysis project Ga0209239, IMG submission 185824) | Grasslands soil microbial communities from the Angelo Coastal Reserve, California, USA - Sample 10_02_2013_2_20cm (SPAdes) (version 2) | ecosystem: Environmental > Terrestrial > Soil >...
ACGTCGTTGTTCGTCATAGCTACAGCCCTGCAGATTGATGAGATGCCGGTGCACCAAATCGCATCTGCGAGATGGACGGTAGGTTTGTTAATGGCCAGTTTCTTAGTGGTAGATGAATGTGCGTAGACGCATGCTCGCTTCTCTCGTCGCAACCGAAACCAGGGGTAAGAAATTAGCGAACACTGTACGGCGGCAGATGCAGGCTGCGGGCCCGCCCAGGGCTCGGACCCGCAGGAGTTGAAGAGACACCTTTAAGAAGCCCGTTTCAAATGGAACGCGAAGCTTCGCAATCGTGATGCGATTCCGTCATGCGCCGTTTGGGGGCGCTCAGGTCGTCCATTGCCGTGATTAGCCGGCGTCGACGCCGCAGTTTTGCGTTCTTCGGCTGCCATCATCTCCACCTTCGCGATGATTTCATCCGTCGGCAGCACCCAATCCATCGGAATTGAGTTACACCGCTCGGTCGGACAATTAAGCCGTAGCGGTTCGTTGCCGCGTGTTGCACCAGCTACCTCGATTTGCCGCCCAGTAATAATCTTGCCGCAGACCAGACAATAACGTTCCTCATCCAGCGAAGGCCACTGGCGAAATTGATCGAGCCGGCGCAGCACATCCAGTTTATCCGCGTCAGACAATGTAACTGGAGGAGATAACGCCACGCTTCAAACATATACGTCCCGTGCCAGTGATAGCACAATCGGGCGCGCGGTGGATTTCAGTATCGGTGAAAATCTTACCGGCGTGGGAGCGCTCTAGCCGGGATCGGTGATCCCGGCTCGTGCGAAAGGAGCGCGGCCTTCATATCTGCCGGGATCACCGATCCCGGCTACAGCTAAAAACCACATCCAATTCCGCACAGGCATGCGTTCTACACACAATGAAGAAAAATAACGGTCACATTTCGCGTGGACGTCACGCAATGGATTACGCTGCCGCAGCAATGGAACAATTGGAGCTTTATTGCGTCGTTCATCCAGGCAGTCCGTCGGCCGTTCGCCGTCCACAATTGTCTTTTCGCAGCGATCTTTGGATTGCGTTGCTCGGGCCAAGCGTGGAGGAAGGGATCGTAGGGATCGGGCCGACTGTATCGGCAGCTTTGCGCGCGTTCGATACGCAATATCTGGCGGGTCTCCGTCCAGCGGTTGAGCCCGTCGGTAAGTCGGGCCCCCCGAAAGCTTTCGCGTCAGCGCGGCGGACCTACCGCAATTCTACGTCCGATTCAAAATCTCACGCAGACCCTTCAGGTCTTGCCTGGCCGGCATAACGATTGTTCGAATCGCTTGAGCAATTCGGGAGTTTAATTCGCATAATAATGCGAGCGCGAGTTGCCGAACGGTTTGGCACAACCGCTCCGAGACCGTAATGCGAACTCACGAACAGAAAAGGATTCACAAGGGGGGAATTTTGATGGGAGCAGCACGACGAAGGCGCCGACGGTGGCGAACGTCGAAATTCAGACGCAGAGGACAAAACTCGAGCAAACCTTCGGAAGCATGGTGGCCGCAAATGATGAATGGAGACGAATCTGTCGAGCCTGAAGAAATCGACAGGCTCCTACTTTCGTCGCTTAGGTTATGGGAAGTGGAGCGTGATCTAATCGAAGAACGCATGGCCACACGAAGCCGTTGAGCGTTTCGTTGTAAAGACTGCGAAATAAAACATCAATTGCCGCGCAATGACGTTTTCCTGCACCATGGAACCAGGCACGCCGCCCTACAAATTAATCTGGAAGTCGTCGGCGTGCGCATCACACCTTTGCTTATCAGAGACCGCCTTCGTTCCAATTCACATCTTGTAGGACGCAGAAGGCATGGCTAACATACCGAGGGCCGATGCCTGCCAAGCGCAAAACCAACAGAGCCGCACCTCTCGGGCGGAGAAAGCCGAGCAGCACAAAATCCTCCCGATCAAAACCAGCCAGAGCGAAATCTAGCTCAAAGCCAGCCAGGAAGGATTTGCATTGCCCGATCGTCGGCATCGGCGGGTCTGCTGGCGGATTCGAAGCTACCATGGAATTGCTGCGGCATTTGCCGGCCAGGAACGAGATGACTTTCGTAGTCGTACAGCACCTCGACCCGCATCATGCCAGTAAATTGGCGAGCTTGTTAGGCAGAGCGACTGCCATGCCTGTGATCGAGATCGCAAAGACAACGAAACCAGAACCGAACACCGTTTATGTGCAGCCGCCGAATAAATGCGTAATTGTGCGGGATGGCGCGCTCGTGCTCGTTGGCCGAACCCAGCACGTTAATGTCGCCATCGACCAGTTTTTTGAATCGCTCGCCGAAGCATGCGGTAGCCGCGGGATCGGTGTGCTTCTCTCTGGTACGGGCAGCGACGGGACGGCCGGACTACGCGCGATTCAGGTGGCCGGCGGCCTGACCTTCGCACAGGACGAACAGACCGCGAAGTTCGCGGAGATGCCGCGCAACGCGATCCGCTCCGGCTTCGTCGATGCAGTGCGTTCCCCGCGCGAGATCGCGCGTGAAATCCATCACATCGTCGAGCATCCCTACATTCGGCGATCGGCCGAGAGCGAAAGCGAGCGAGCAGCCAAATTGGATTACCAGAAAGCGGACGATCTGGGCCGTATCTTTTTATCGCTTAAAAAACAGATGGGCGTCGATTTCACTGGCTACAAGCTCGAGACTCTTAACCGGCGCATCCAACGCCGGATGGCTCTGCATCGAATGACGAAGCTTAGCCAGTACGCGCGTTTTTTACGCAATAACAAAAAGGAAATCGAAGCGCTGTTCGACGATCTGCTGATCAACGTAACGCGCTTTTTCCGCGACCCGTCGCTCTTCGCCGCATTGCGCAAGCGTTTTCTGCCGGCGATTCTGAAAAACAAACACCGTCAGGATGAACTGCGCGCATGGGTGCCGGGGTGCGCGACTGGCGAAGAAGTTTATTCGATCGCCATTTGCATTCTTGAAACGCTTGGCAAGCGCGCTTCGGAGCTGCGTATCCAGATCTTCGGTACCGACTTGAGCGAAGCCATGATCGATCATGCCCGCGCCGGGATCTATCCGGGCGCAATCGAGAAAGACGTAACGCCAAAGCGTTTGAAACAGTTTTTCGAGAAGCGCGACAGCACTTACCAGATCAGTCGCCGCGTGCGGGAAATCTGCACGTTTGCGCGGCAGAACGTGATAACCGATCCGCCATTTTCGCGGCTGGATCTAATCAGTTGCCGCAACGTGCTCATCTATCTTTCGCCGGAGTTGCACAAGCGCTGCATCCCGCAATTTCATCATGCGCTGAATCCCGGCGGTTATCTGATTCTCGGACCGGCTGAATCGGTCGGCATGTTTGATGAACTTTTCAATTTGGTGGAAAAGAAGAACAAAATCTACACAAAGAAGATGGTCGCGACGCCCCGGCCCGAGCTGGCGGCTTACGAGGGCGCGCGTTTTGCACTCACCGCCGTAAGATCGACAACCGTCGAAGCTGCCACGTTCGGTGAACAATTAGTACGGGCAGCCGACCACATCATGCTCAATGCGTATGCACCGGCCGGAGTCGTAATCGATCATGATCTTCGGGTGCATCAGTTCCGCGGCCGGACGGAGTTTTATCTGCAGCATCATCCCGGGCCAGCCACACTCAACCTCCTGCAAATAGTGCGGCCAAGTCTGGCAGCCGACTTGCGCAATGTCGTTCGGCGCGCCATCAAAGCGAACAAGCCCGCCCGGACAGAACGTTCAGTTATCAAGCACAACGGGAAGGCGCGCGAAATCAATATCCAGGTCGTGCCGTTTAAGATCCCTGGGAGCGACAAGTCGTGGCTGCTGGTTATTTTCGATGAGACGACCGGGGAAGCCAAGCCTGGCAAAGCGCAGCAATTTCTGGGGAAAACGGCATCGCAACGTGAGTTCACGGAGCTAAGCCGGGAACTGGCCGCTTCCAAAGAGTCTTTGCAAGCCATCATCGAAGAACAGGAAGCCACGAATGAAGAGTTGAAATCGGCCAACGAAGAAATCGAATCGAGCAATGAAGAGCTGCAATCGACCAACGAGGAGCTCGAGACTGCGAAGGAAGAATTGCAATCGACCAATGAAGAGCTGACCACGCTGAATGAGGAATTGAGCAATCGCAATCTCGAGATGATGCAGATGAACAGTGATCTGAAGAATCTGCTCGCCAGCATTCAATTGCCGATTGTGATGGTGGACAACGAACTATTGGTGCGACGGGTTACGCCCGCGGCCCGCAACGTGTTTAACGTCCTGCAAAGCGACGTCGGCCGCCCGATCAGCGACTTTAAACCGAACATTGACATTCTCGATCTGGAAGAGCTTCTGCGGGAAGTGATCGAGACACTGGCCATGCGCGAGCGCAAAGTAACTGATAGGGAGGGCCGCGAGTATTCGCTCCGGCTGCGACCGTATCGCACAACCGAGAACAAAATCGACGGTGCCGTCATCACCTTGGTCGACATCAACGGGGGGGGGGAATTGGATGGCAGCAAAACAGCTAAACGACCGAAACAAATCTGATCGCAAGAATAAGAAGTCACCAACCCGGCGCAGAATCACAACATCGGCCCGCCGGCGCCGGCACGAATTAATTGGAACGGTAATGAACAGAACGAGAGCGACCCTCGACGCCGGCAAGCGAGCTTTCAGAAATGGCGCGGAGGGGACCAACGGCAGGAAGGTTGCACCGGCCAAATCGATGCGGAGGCTGGTCTTTCGACAGCCAAAGACAGAACTGGAGCAGGCGATTCAGCGGTATATCGATCTGTTCGACTTCGCACCGATCGGGTACGTCACGTTCGATCGCGTTGGCCGCATTGAAGAAATTAATTTCGCAGCTGTTCGGCTACTCCGCCGGTCGCGCAGGCAATTGATCGGGACGACCTTCGCCATCTGTGTCGCAAAAGAGGACACGCAACTCTTTCTCGATCATCTGCGCGCGTGTCGTTCGTCGGACGGCCCGATAACGACCGAGCTGCATCTGAAACAGCGCGACGGCGAAAACATTCCGGTACAGTTGTCGAGCACAGCCACTTTCGCATTGATGAAAGACGGCGCGCGCCTCTACCAGACCGCAATTTTCGACCTCACCGAGCGTAAACGCGCCGAGCAAGCGCTGCGAGATAGTCAACAGCGTTTGCAAGCAACTTACGAGCGGGCGCCGATCGGCATCAGCGAAGCTTCGCCGGAGGGCAAATACGTTGGCGTGAACGAAGAGTTTTGCCGCATCCTCGAATACACCAAGGACGAGATTCTGCGATGCCGAATTAAAGACTTAACGCACAAGGAAGATTATCCGCGTGAGATCACGCTGTACCGCCAACTGGTCGCAGGCGAGATCCCGTTTTATCGAATTGAAAAACGCTATGTGCGCAAGAATGGAACGATCATCTGGGCTGAGATACTGCGCTCGATCGTTCGCGATTCTAACGGAGCCCCGCTCTACACCATCGGCGCGCTGCGCGACATCACAGAGGAGAAGAAAACGGAAGCCGCGTTACAAAAAGCAAAGGAACTGCTGGAACATCGCGTTCGCGAGCGAACACATCAGCTGCTTGTGGCAAACAAAGAATTGAAAGGCGAGATAGAGCGGCGCAAAGGACTTGAAGGAGAAATTCTCGCCATCAGCGACCGGGAGCAACAGCGACTGGGACAGGAATTGCACGATGGCCTTTGCCAGCATCTCACCGCCGTCGCATTCATGGCGCGCTCCGTCGCGTTGCGATTAAAAAACCATCGCGTCATCGATGCAGCTGACATTGAGAAAATTGCTGATCTGGTAAACGAAGCTGCGACTGATACGCGCAATATTTCCCAAGCATTACACCGCGCCGATGTCGATTCGGCTGCGCTGGTCGATGCTTTGCAAGATTTGGTTGACCGGGAAATCTGGAGGGTTCCCTGCAGATTGGAAGTCAAACCATCGTTTCACATTGAAGATGACCCGGCCGCAGCGCAGCTCTATCGCATTGCGCGTGAAGCGGTCATCAACGCCAACAAGCACGCACAGGCCCGGGAAATTGTCGTGAAGCTGGAGCGATCGCCTCAAGGGATGGTTTTGCGGGTCACTGATGACGGCGTTGGATTCTCGGACGAGCCAAAATTGAAGCACGGCCTGGGTGCTCACATTATGAATTACCGAGCTCAATTGGCCGGCGGCCGTTTGGAAATCGGCTCTTCAAGGCAGGGCGGCACATGTGTGTCTTGCTATTTGCCACACAAAAAGGGAGTTCAATCACCGAACGACGAAAACGCCGGGCCAGGGCTGCCTGCGAAAATTGCAAAGACATTGACCGCCCTGATCTAAATTTCCTGCATCTGGCAATCCATCGGGTAGCGAAGTCTTAAACAGTTAGAAAGGAACGCGAATGACTGGGCTCGCAGCAATCCAAGCAGACGCAAAGTGGCTCGGAAAATGAAGCACGTGCAGGTGCGCTCAACGAACCAGAACCCGCGGTGCGATCCGCCGGACGCGAAACGCATTGTGATCGTTGACGATCATCCCCTTTTTCGAAAGGGCCTCCAGGAAATGATCCATTCCGACGGGACCTTCGCAGTTTGTGGCGAAGCAGGCACCGCCGCCGAAGCCATGGACGTCATCCGCAAACTGCATCCCGACATGGCAATTGTTGATCTTAGCTTGCCGGGCGCCAACGGCATTGAGCTAATCAAGAACGTCCGCGCAGAATTTCCGAAGCTGCCAATTTTAGTGCTATCGATGCACGATGAATCCCTCTACGCAGTGCGAGCGCTGCGCGCCGGAGCCGACGGCTACGTCATGAAACATGAAGCGATGGCCAATGTGATCCAAGCCATCCGCGAAGTTTTCAATGGACATCCTTATCTCAGCCCTGCCATGGCGGCGCAGGTGATCACAAAATTCGCGCATCGCCAAGCCGAAGGTGAGACCGATGCTGTCGAGAGATTAAGCGATCGCGAACTCGAAATTTTGGAACTCATCGGGAAGGGCAACGAAGTGCGTCAGATCGCGAAGCTGCTCCATCTCAGCCCCAAGACAGTGGAGACCCACCGGGCGCATATCAAAGACAAACTCGATCTGAAAAATTCGCGCGAAGTCGCGCGTTTTGCTCTGCAATGGCTAAGCGCACGCGAGGCGTAGGGGCAGTCGCTTAAGAAATCGTAAGCCGTTGAGCCGGCTTATGTCCGGTTCTCGCTGATCGCACCAGCTTAAAAGCCGGTGTTAATGAGAGATCGATGCGCGGCCCGGCTTCCAGGTAAAATGCCTCGCGCGCTATGCCATGCGCAAATTTTCAGCCTGATCAGCCATACCGATTCTTCGTCTCATTAACACGGGCCTTCAGGCCGGTGACCACACAGGCCGCCAGCCGGGAAGCCGTTTCAACGGCTTTCCTCATCTTTCCACCGCAGTCCGTGGCGATCGATGAACTCTCTCAGCTCTTCCGCAAATGTGCGGACGCGATGATGTTCTTCTTGATGAGCAATGGTATCGCGCGACCTGATCCACATTCGATTCTGATACAGAGAATGCGCCATAGCCCCTGCCCCAGGCGAATTTTCCAGTTATGATGTTATTTGCGTTAATCCAGTGAGAAGAGCTTCCTTTCAGGAGTTGCATCAGTTCCTCTATCGAGAGGGAAGTGGGAAGGTCGATCAGCGCGTGAACGTGATCTGCGTTTACATGATTAATTTTCATGTAAATCCCTTTCTCTTGCGCATGCTCCGTCAGGTAGCGAGAAATGCGCGCCGCAGCTGTTTTGTTTCGCAATCTTTCCCGATCCAGAGTTCCCCAGATCAAGTGAATCCAGATGCGAGAGTACGAATGGACAGACATGCGATCAATCGTAAGCCGTTAAAACGGCTGATGTCCATCTGCTGCTGAGCTCACCGGCTTGAAAGCCAGTGTTAATGAGAATGCTGCTTCCAAGCTGAGCCTTTCTCAAGCCCCACCAGATTGAAACCGCCCCGTGTTAACGAGAGCACCGCTGTGGCTGCAACGCCGTACTCGACCGCCGACAAATCGCGGAGGGCCAGAAATTGCCCAGAGCAACGTCCCTTCTCTCATTAACACCGGCCTTAAGGCCGGTGATCACCTACACGGATGGCTGGGAGGCCGTTTCAACGGCCTTCCTTATTTCCACAGTTTCACTTTTGTTCATTAGCAAGCGAGCGCATATTTGCTGCGATGAATGCGACCGACCGCGACGCGGTTGAGGAACTGCTTCAGACTTATGGCGAAACCGGCGGCATAAATTATCTCGCCGCTGCCGCCACTCTCCCCTCTCGTCTGGCCATCGAGGCGGCGTGTGCCGAGTTAATGAGTCTGATGTTCCCCGGTTTTCGTAGCCAGTCGCTGGTAAGCTCGGAAGATTTGGCCGACGTCACGCGCACTCGCGTCAGAGCTTTGCACGCACGACTGAAAACGGAAATTTGCAGAAGCCTCGGCAAAATTCCGCCTGACGAAGCAACGGAAGCAAAAGCGGAAGAAGTCCTAGCCACATTCTTGAAGGAGTTGCCTGCGGTCCGTCGGCTTCTCTGGACAGACATCGACGCCGCTTACGAAGGGGACCCGGCTGCGAGGAGCTACGAGGAGATCATTCTCGCTTATCCTGCGCTCGAGGCGGTCGCCACTTATCGAATGGCGCATCTGCTTTATGACAAGGTGCCATTGATCCCGCGCATCATGACGGAGTGGGCGCATAGCCGCACCGGGATCGATATTCATCCTGGGGCGCAGATTGGTTCCCATTTTTTTATCGATCACGGCACCGGCGTCGTGATCGGCGAGACGACGGAGATCGGGGCGCGCGTTAAGCTTTATCATGCTGTCACCCTCGGCGCGCGCAGTTTTCAAAAGGACGAACACGGGAAGATCAAAAAAGGCGGGAAACGTCATCCAACGGTGGAAGACGACGTGACGATCTACCCAGGATCAACGATTCTGGGTGGCGAAACCGTCATTGGCGCTAGATCGACAATCGGCGGCAACGTTTTCCTGGTGCAAAGTGTGCCACCCGATTCACTGGTGTATTACGAAGAAAAACAATTGCGAATTGTGCCGAAGCGAAAGCATAGGCCAGCGACCACGCGTGATGAATTTCGGGAATGAGCTGGGGAGCGCACGCGCCTCGCGCGCTAACGATGGCGTCCTCGCCATCGCGGACTTTTCACGGACACGATCACGAGCATGAGCAAGAGTAAGAACAAGACTAGGATTAAGAGGAAGACGGAATGATTTACCTCGATTACAACGCAACGACGCCGCTATGTGATGCAGCCCGCGACGCGATGCTGCCGTATCTTGAACGTCGCTTCGGCAACCCGTCGAGCGTACACGCAGCCGGTCGTGAGGCGCGCGCCGCAATCGACAATGCGCGCGACAAGCTGGCGGCTCTGCTGCACGCGAAACCAAACGAGATCATTTTCACCAGCGGCGGAACGGAATCATGCAACCTCGCCGTGTTCGGCCTCGCGCGCCGTCGATCAGCAGGTGGCGGTCACATCATTTCAGCGAAAACCGAACATCACGCAGTACTCAACACCGTCGAGCATTTGGAAAAGAACGAAAATTTCCAAGTAACGTGGCTGGATGTTTCGCGCGATGGAATAATCGATCCTGATCAGCTCGCGAGCGCGATCCGCCCCGAGACAAGGCTTGTTTCGATCATGACCGCGAACAACGAGACGGGCGTGCTCCAGCCGATGCGTGAAATCTCCCAAATCTGCCGCGAACGCGGCGTCTTGTTGCACACAGACATGGTTCAGGCGTTCGGCAAAGTGAGCGTTGATCTTTCGCTGGTCGATGCCGCCAGTTTCGCCGCGCACAAATTCTATGGGCCAAAAGGCGCGGGATTTTTATTCCTGCGCAGCGGCTTATCGATCCAGCCAATCATGTTCGGTGGCGCGCACGAGAATGAACGACGCCCCGGAACAGAAAATGTTGCCGCGATTGCGGGAATGGCAGCGGCCGCCGAGTGGACATTGCACGATCGGGAGAGCGAACAGAAGCGCGAGGCACGGTTGCGCGATGAACTCTGGACGCGAATTTCGGAGAACGTTCCGGATGCAAAACAAAACTGCGCGAACGCTCCGCGGCTGGCAAACACGTTGAATGTGAGTTTGCTCGGACTCGATTCCGAGATGCTGCTGATAGCGCTTGATTTGGAAGGCGTCTGTGCCTCCAGCGGATCGGCATGCATGGTCGGATCAGTCGTTGCATCGCACGTTTTGCTCGCGACGGGTCTGCCAATCGAGCGCGCTCGCTCCGCGGTTCGCTTTTCCCTTGGTAAATGGACAACCGCCGACGAAATCAAAGCCGCGGGCGACGCGATGCAGAAAATCGTCGAACGTCTGCACACGCGAAAAAGCGCCTATGCCGTTGCTTAGGCAGCTCGAATTTGCATTCGAACAATTCGCCACTCGTGTCTGCGTAGAAAAGGGCGCGGCTGTTGCGCAGGCGCTCCGCCTGCCGAATTCCTGGACGGCAACCGGTGCGGTTGCACTACAGTTCCAAGGACGCAACGTCGATCTTGAAACACAAGCGCGCGACCTGTTACGCGCCCACGGCGCAACTCGAATCGCGCGGGAACTTCGCGTCGAATGGAATTCACGCCTCAAAACCGCTGCAGGTCGCGCTGATTATCGCCAGCAACTGATTTCGTTAAACCCGCGGCTGTTTGAGCACCCGCACGAAATTGATCGGACTCTGCGCCACGAATTGGCCCATCTTCTTGCCCAATTTCGCGCTGGCCGTCGCAGAATTCTGCCGCATGGAGACGAGTGGCGCACCGCCTGCCGCGATCTGGAAATCGCCGACGAGAAACGCTGTCATAATCTTCCCTTCCCCGTTACCGAACGCGCATGCCGATACCTTTACCAGTGTCCACACTGCCAGCGCGATTTCCATCGGACCCGCCGGATAAAGCGCGCCGTTGCATGTCTGGTCTGTTGCCGCGCACATAACGGCGGACAATTCGCTGCACGTTTTCGACTGCGACTTGTCTCAACCCGCTAAATGTCATGTCGAGCGGAGTCGAGACATCTCTGATTATTTCTTAGCATTGAGAGATCCCTCAACTTCGCGCCGGGATAACAAACACCAACGCTGATGCCAGTTATGTGTCGCCATCGCTTGCTTCGCCCTTTGTGTTCGTCTCCCCGCGTAATTTCGCCTGGATGAACATGTCAATGTTGCCGTCCATCACATCCTGCACATTGCTGGTTTCTGCGCCGGTGCGGTGATCTTTCACCATTTGATACGGCTGAAAAACGTATGAGCGAATTTGATTGCCCCATGCGATCTCGCCTTTTTCTCCATATTGCCTCTCCATCTCAGCGCGTTTCTTGTCCTCCTCGACTTGGTAAAGTTTTGCTTTCAACATTTTCATCGCCAGCTCGCGATTGCGTCCCTGGCTGCGCTCGGCCTGGCACGCAACCACGATTCCGGTTGGCTTGTGCAAAATCCGTACTGCAGTTTCGACTTTGTTGACGTTCTGTCCGCCTTTGCCGCCGCTGCGAAACGTGTCAATCTCCAGATCGGCGGGATTGATTTCAATCGGAGCAGTATCAGCAATTTCGGGAACAATATCGACGCTCGCGAACGAAGTGTGTCGCCGTTTGTTTGCATCGAAAGGCGAAATGCGCACGAGCCGGTGCACGCCGCGCTCGGTCTGCAGCTGTCCGTAGGCATACTCGCCAGCAACGAAGAGGGTCACCGACTTGATGCCGACTTCTTCGCCCTGTTGAATGTCCACTGTCTGCGATGTGAAACCACTTTGCTCGATCCAGCGCTGGTACATCCGCAGCAACATGTCGGCCCAGTCGCACGACTCGGTGCCGCCCGCCCCGGAATGAATCGTGAGAAACGCGTTCGCGCGATCGTTCTCGCCTGAAAGAAACTGACGCAGCTCAAATTCCTCCAGCTTGTGAACCAAGCGGTCATGTTCGGTCGCAACCTCTTGCTCTGCGTGCGCGCGGCTCGCCGGGTCACTTTCTTCCGCAGCTAATTGTTGTAATGCGCTAAAGTCTTCGATGTCGCGTTCCAGTTCTTGAAACGGATTAATCAGCGAACGCAATCGGGAAACTTCCTCGACATCGGCCTGAGCGCGTTCCCGATTCGACCAAAAATCGGGCGCAGCCATGCGCCCTTCAATTGCGGCTAGATTTTTCTGGAGCTCTTCGACGTCAAAGAAACCTCCGCAGCTCGCGGACACGCGATTTCAGGTACTCGGCATCGGGAATGGAGATTTCCATTGGCATGGAAAAACATAGTTTAACTCACAGAGAATCGCAAAAGGTGTAGCGGCGTTTGTGTCAAACGCGGACGTTTCTGGCAGGCGCCCGCCGCGGCGAGCACCTCTACACTCATTTGCGCGCAGAATCGCTGGGCGGTTTTGGCTTAGCGCGCGCAGTCTCGAGGCGAAAGATTGTTTCGCCTTCCTTCATCAAATCAAGCCTATCACGCGCAATCGTTTCCAGATACGTCGCGTCAGTCTTGAGCAAATTGACCTCGCGCGTCTGACGGGCCAGCAAACTTTGCTGTTCATTCACCTGTTGTTGTAGGTTGTCGCTCTCCGCTCGGCTCTGCGTCAATTTTTTGTAAGGCGGAACAAACAAGCTCACGATCACGAGCCAGATCGCGATCACGAGCAGAACGAGAAGAATCCGGTTCAGTCGCTGCCAGACGGTAGCTTCGCGACGGGCGCGGAAATCGCCGTAGCTGTGATGCACTCAGCGGAGTGTAGTGCCGTACACAGCTTTGTCACCAAGTTCCTCTTCGATTCGCAACAACTGATTGTACTTCGCTATCCGATCGCTACGGCTAAGCGACCCGGTTTTGATCTGACCCGCATTGGTCCCCACCGCGATGTCGGCAATGCTCGCGTCTTCGGTTTCACCGGACCGATGACTAACTACCGTCGTGTAACCGTTCGTCTTCGCCAGATCAATCGTCGCCAGTGTTTCCGTCAGAGTGCCGATCTGATTCACCTTGATCAAAATAGAGTTGGCCACGTGTTCCGCAATTCCTTTGCGGAGAAATTCGACGTTCGTCACAAAGAGATCGTCACCGACCAATTGAATTTTCTCACCGAGTTTTTTCGTCAGTTTCTTCCAGCCGTCCCAGTCGTTTTCGGCACAACCGTCTTCAATGGAAATGATCGGGAATCGCGCACAAAGATCGGCATAATAGTCGATCAATTCTTCAGCAGTTTTTTTTGAACCATCCGACTTCTTAAAAATGTAAAGATTCCTTTTGTTGTCGTAGAACTCGGAGGCAGCGGGGTCGAGCGCGATAAAGATTTGTTCACCCAGCTTGTAACCGGCTTTCTCGATCGCTGTCGAAATTGATTCCAGGGCTTCCTCGGCGGAATTGAGCTTCGGCGCAAAACCACCTTCGTCGCCGATCGCCGTTGAAAGATGTCGCTCTTTGAGGACAGATTTGAGTGCGTGAAAAACCTCGGCTCCATAACGCAGCGCTTCTGAAAAGCTCGGCGCGCCGCACGGCATGATCATGAATTCTTGAAAATCGATCGGCGCATCCGAGTGCACGCCACCGTTCAAGATATTCATCATCGGCACTGGCAACACTCGCGCTTCATCTCCCCCGAGATATCGAAATAGCGGGAGATTTTCCGCTGCGGCGCCGGCGTGGGCGATCGCCAGTGAAACTCCGAGCAGCGCGTTTGCGCCGAGATTCTTCTTATTAGGGGTACCATCGAGCTCGATCAATTTGTTATCAATCTTCGCCTGATCTCGCGCGTCCCAGCCTTCGAGAACCGGCGCAATTTTGTGGTTTACGTTGGCAACAGCCTTCCTTACGCCCTTGCCGCTGAAGCGGCTTTTATCACCATCACGCAATTCCCATGCTTCGTGTTGGCCCGTGCTCGCCCCGCTTGGCACGGCAGCTCGTCCCAGCACGCCGCCTTCAAGGCGCACATCGACCTCAATTGTCGGATTGCCGCGCGAATCCAAAATTTCACGGGCATGGATTCGACTAATGCTGGTGCGCGCCATACAGATTCTGGCGGATTAGAACAGCTTTCGTCTCGCGAAGCAAATCAGCTTTTGGCCCTATCGCGAACGATTGACTGGGGCAATTAATTTAGTGGTGCATGTGTAACAGAAATAATTGTTTATGGGAGGGTGAGCACCAGTCTTCGAAGAGTACCACCAAGGTCGCACGAGATTCCCATTGGCATTTTGACCGATGCGCGCATAATCATGAGCGATGATTCGTCTGGTAAACCTTGTTGTGCTTACATTATTCACTGGCGTCTTCGCAGCCGCGGGCGCCGGGGAGACCGGCCATCTCTCGGCAGAGCAACTGGCAAAAGCTGTTAGGAGCGATTCGATCAGCATCCCGACACCGGGCGAACTTTTCGCCGCGCTTGGAAAGACGGGAAAGACAAACTGGGCAGGTCAGTATCGCGGGCCAATACCGGTGACGTACAGCAATCGCGCGCAAATTGCGCTGAACCTGGGCGGTTTGATTGCCGACGGTTTTATTGCTGTCGAAGCAAAAGACGGGCAGCAAGTCAAAAACATCGGATCAGACATCATCAAGCTTGCAAAGGCGCTCGGAGTTAGCGAGAAGCTGCTTGGCCGCGGCAATAGCATCAACGAATTCGCTGACCAAAACGAGTGGGATACGCTACAGGAAGAACTGGAAGCGACGCAGAACGAGGTAAAATCCTCAATGCAATCCCACGCTGACCAGGACCTGGTGATTCTGGTGACTCTCGGTGGCTGGATTCGGGGCACCCAGGTGGTCACCACCGCAATCGTCAAGGACTACAATGAAGGAAGCGCCAGAGTCCTGCGGCAACCAGCACTGGTTCACTTCATGCAGTCAAAGATTAATGAAGTCTCACCCGAATTGCGCGGGGAAGCTCTGGTGAAAGATGTGAGCCAGCAGCTTGGGGAAATCGAGAAACTCGTTTCTTTCCCGCCGGGCAAGGCGCCCACTGTGGATGAAGTGCGAAAAATCAACACAGCGGTTGGCAAGATGATGACAGAAATAGAGAGCAAAGAACTGCCCAAATGAAACGCCGTATTACAATTTTCATCTCGCTTTTTGTGTTGGGGACCAGCCTTGCAGCGCGCGCCGAGACAGATGCGGAGGTGAGTGCGCGCAAAGACGCGCTCGACATTGCTGGAGCGTTTTCAAACGATGGTTTCAAGATCCGAGATGGACATTGGTGTGGGGTTGTTAAGCCACACGACCACTCTCTGATAGCCGTGAATCTTTATGCGGGAAACCAGTACTGGTTCTCCGTCGGCGCGACCGAACCGGTGAAAAAAATTGCCGTCACCGTTTATGATGAGGCCGGAAAACAGGTGACTACAGAAAGCTACGATAACGGGAATAAGGCGGCGGCCGGATTTTCACCGCCGAACAGCGGTCAGTACTTTGTGTCTGTCGATCTGGTTGAAGGCGAGGAAGGCAGCTTCTGTTTGGTCTATTCGTACAAGTGAACCGATGAAGCGAGACCAGGTTCTCGATGCGTAGCGTGGCGTCTGCCGTCCAACACGCAGCAAAAGCTGAAAAGCCGGCGACTATGATTTCGCTCCAAGTTTTCTATGAGGGAAATGTGCAAGGCGTGGGGTTCCGCTGGTCGGTACGCCACGTAGCCAAGGGCTTCGACGTCACCGGTTGGGTCCGTAACCTGCCGGATGGCCGCGTCGAACTTCAGGTTACGGGAGAGGACGAGGAAGTGCGCGCGTTCCTCGACCGCGTCGCCAAAGGCGAACTGCACTCGCTAATTCGTAAGCAAACCGAAAATAGATTGGAGAAACCGGTCACTGCGCGCGGCTTTGAGATTCGCTATGACTAATCCGGCGGTCGCTGTTCACGGACTAACCAAAATTTTTCCCGTTCCGTTTCATCGACAATCGATCGTCGCGGTGAAGGACCTGAACCTTCGGATCGACCCGGGCGAGGTGTACGGGCTGCTGGGGCCGAATGGCTCCGGTAAAAGCACCACGCTGAAAATTATTCTCGGCCTGGTATCTCCAACGCGCGGCCGCACGGAAATTTTTGGAGGTGATAGCCGGCTTGTAGAGAGCCGCGAGGCCGTCGGCTTTCTTCCGGAGAACCCGTACTTCCAGAAATTTCTTACCGGCGAAGAAACGCTGCATTTTTTCGGGCGGCTTTGCGGGCTGCGAGGAGCCGCGCTAAAAAATCGCGTCAACGAATTGCTCCGCCTCGTCCGTCTCGATAGGGCACGTAATCGCCGACTCGGCACCTATTCAAAAGGGATGCTGCAACGCATCGGCCTCGCTCAAGCGCTAATCCATGATCCCAGGCTTGTGGTACTCGATGAGCCCACCGCCGGTGTCGATCCGGCAGGCTCACGAGAAATTCGCGATTTGATCCTCAATCTCAAAGAGCGCGGAATTACCGTACTGCTCTCTTCGCATTTGCTCGCACAAGCACAGGAAATTTGCGATCGCGTCGGTATTCTCGCGGATGGCGTGCTGGTGCGCGAAGGACATTTGCAGGAATTGATCGCGATCGAAAATCAAACCGAGCTTGTCGTTGCCGATGCCTCCGACGAGCTTGTGCGGGATATCGAATCGCTCCTAAGCCGGTCAAACGCGAAATTGATCGAGCGGCGAAAATCGACCACCACACTGGAGAGATTGTTTCTGGAAGCGACCAAGAATGACGAAGGAACGACGAAGCAAAAATGACGAACAGGGAAAACGCTTCAACGCTTCAACAGTTCGACGCTTCAACGCGCGCGAAGCGATATCGTGCTCTTTCTCTGTCGCGGATCCTCACCATTACCAGGAACACGCTAATCGAGTTGACACGCCTGAAGGTGTTCTATGTACTGCTTGTGTTTGCGCTTCTTTTGATCGGCAGCTCGATCTTCATGGCGCAGTTTTCTTTTCAGCAGGAATTCCAGATCCTGAAAGATGTATCCCTTGGCGCGATTTCGATTTTTACGTCGCTGCTGGCAATCGTTGCTACTGCGCGGCTGCTTCCACAGGACATGGAGGACCGCATAGTTTACACAATCCTAGCGAAGCCGGTGCCGCGCTTCGATTATGTGGTGGGGAAAATTGCGGGAGTTCTTTTATTGTTGGCGATCAGCACACTCGTAATGGGTGCCGCGTTCCTGATTGTGCTCTACATGCGCGAGCAGGCGGCGCTACACGCGACAATGAGACAACTGTCTGGCGCACCACCTGATCAACTTGCCGATGCTCTACGCGCGGTACGATCTTCTGCTTTCGACGCCGATCTGTTTCCCGGAATTGCGATCATTTACCTAAAAGCCTGCCTGCTCGCGGCGCTGACGCTGTTTGTCTCCACATTCGCCACATCAACCATTTTCACCGTGGTGGTTATGGCTTTCATTTATTTTATCGGACATTTGCAAGCTACTGCCCGCGAGTATTGGCTCCAGGAACATGGCAACGCCCTGATTACTCGCGTTTTTCTCGCGGTGGTCACGCTGTTATTTCCCGACTTGCAGGCGTTCAATTTGGTGGATGACATCGTCGCCGGCACCGCCATTTCGCTCGCGGTTTTTGCCAAGACTGCCGTGCTTGGCATTTTCTACACCACGATCTACACGCTGTTGGCTGCCTTCGTGTTTTACGGGAAAGAATTATGATGCGAGCCGTCGTGGCGCTGGCAGTGCTGATCGGGCTCGGGCTCCTCAAATTGCCAATTGAACGCAATCTGGCGGCCCTTCATCGACAGGAGCATTTCCGCGGCGTCGAATTTAATCTCGACCTTCGGGAAAAAATCGGGCAACTCGGGTTCATTGCGGCGTTGAGCGGGTTTCGAGCGATCGTTGCCGACGCTCTATATATCCAGGCGCATGCCGCGTGGGAAAACACCGAATGGGGCCGAATGTTGTTATTGTTCCGCCACATCACGACGCTCCAACCACGAGTGCTGTTGTTTTGGGACACAGCTGCCTGGCACATGGCGTGGAACGCGAGCGTGGCGGCGATGAATGATCAAAAGCAGCCGCGCCTGGCGCTGCGAGTCAAAGCTCAGCGTGAATATTTTGCGCTAGGCAAGGACTTCCTCGAACGCGGCATAAAAAACAATCCCGATCGACCGGACCTCTATGAAGCGCTTGCCCGGCTATACACGGAGAAATACAAAGACCATGAGCGTGCAACGGAATATTACGCAAAGGCAGCGACCTTGCCCGGAGCGCCGACATTCGACAGGCGTTTCTCGGCCTACGAGCTTTCCTACTGCGAGGGACGTGAACGGGAGGCTTACGAGCGTCTGCGCGGACTCTATGACGAGGGAGCGCAGGAACGGCTGCCTACTTTGATCAAGCGGCTGAAGTTCCTGGAAGAAAAACTTGGTATCCAAGAAAACCAACGAATTCCGGACAAGGAAAACAAAACCGTTAAATAGCGAAATCGTTTGATCGGTGCGTTCTTGGCGGCGACCGACTGCCGCCATTGTAACGTTTTAACCTTTTAACGGTTTAACTTTTGATAATGCGTTTCGCAATTTTAAGTGATATCCATGCTAACCTCGAGGCGCTCGAAGCGGTACTGGCGGACGCGCGTGAGCGTAGATGCACTCATTTTTTGTGTCTGGGCGACGTGGTAGGTTATAATGCGAACCCGCGAGAATGCATTGAACGTGTTCGGGAACTCGATTGCCCCGTGGTGAAAGGCAATCACGACGAGGAGGCAACGCTTTCCACATCTTCGGAACGGTTCAACGAATTGGCCGAGCATGCCATCCAGTGGACCCGCGACAATTTGACGGATCAGGACAAGGAATGGCTGCGGAACTTGCCGTTACAGAAACGAGTACACGATTTTACAATCGTGCATGCCACACTCGATACCCCTGGCCAATGGGGCTATGTCTTTAGCAATCTCGATGCTGTCGCTAGTTTCACGTATCAGCGTACTGCGGTCTGTTTTTTCGGCCACACGCATGTACCCATGGTGTTTCTTCGGGACCAGGGTGTTCGACAGGAAAGGATCGAACACGTCCGCATCGAGCCAGCCAAAAAGTATTTCATCAACGCAGGCAGCGTCGGCCAGCCTCGCGACGGAAACTGGCGCGCGGCATACTGCATTTATGATATTGAAAACAATCTGGTCGAACTGGTGCGCGTAAAATACGATCTGGCGACCGCACAAAAGAAGATTTCTAAAGCCGGTCTGCCACAGCTCCTCGCCGAGCGGCTTTCAATGGGCCGCTGACGCTGCGCCTTTGACGACAGGCAACGTCAATTCGCGACAGAGTCCATCCGTTGTTTCAGAACAAATTCAGCAAGCGCCAAATCTCGTGGATAAGTAATTTTGAAATTAAAATCATCGTTGAGAACGAGAGCGATTTTGCGGCCGAGCCGCTCGACTGCTGAAACCTCGTCCGTTACAGAGATATTTTCTGCATAAACCACGCGATACGCCTCCTCGATCAATTGACGTTCGAAAATTTGCGGCGTTTGCATCGCATACAGCTGATCTCGATCCACTGAACCGCTGACCAGAAGATCGCTACCTGCTCGTTTCAATGTGTCCTTAATGGGTTCTGCCAAAGCGGCAGCGCCACGCCTTGTGCATTGCTGGAACACGCGCTCGATCTGCTCCGGAGTAATCAGCGGCCGCGCAGCATCGTGCACTGCGATCCACCGCGTACCTGAATCCAGATGATTCATCCCGGCTTGTACAGAATCCTGCCGGTGTTTCCCACCCGGAATGATCGACCACACCTTTTCGAACTTTTCTTCGCGAACGATCGCCTTGATACCATCGTGCCGGTCTTCGCGTGTGACGACGACAATGCCTTCGACTGACTTCGCACGCTGAAATGCACTTATCGTGTGCGCGATGATTGGTTTGCCGGCAACCACCGCAAACAATTTATCAAAGCCCATGCGGCGACTATCGCCCGCGGCGACGATGATGGCTGTGAGCATAGTTAAAACCGTTAGAAGAGTTACAGCGTTACAAGGGTCGGCAACCTCAAGAAGTTTCGTTTTGACCTGCAACTCTTGTAACTTTTTAACCGCTCAACTGCTTTTGCACTTCCGCGCTCAGCGTTTTGCCGTCCACGCGACCGGCGACTTTCACCTGCAATGCTTTCATCACCGCGCCCATTTGCGCTTTCGATGTCGCGCCGACTTCGACGATGGTTTCCCGCACAATTCCTGCCACCTCGCCTGCGCTCATTCCCTGCGGCAAATACCCGTTCAGGATCGACAACTCTTCTTTTTCCTTGTCAGCCAGATCCGCGCGTCCGCCTTTCTCAAAGCTCTCGATGGAATCCTGGCGTTGCTTTGCCTGCTTGCGAATCACCTGCGCGGCGTCGGCGTCGCTTAGCTCCGTTTCTGCGCCTGATTTTGCAATCGCTGCGTATTTCAAGGCCGATTTTAACATGCGCAGAACGCCCCGCTTTGTGGTGTCTTTAGCACGCATCGCTTCCTTAAGGTCCGAATCGACGCGTTCGATGACAGTCATGTACTGAAGTTATGTAGCCGAAGACGGTTGTCGACGTTGTAGCCACGGCTTTGTGAGCTACCCGATTCCACCACCCCGGGAGACTCTCGTTTTGACCGCGCGCAGGGCAGTGGTTAACAGCGCCTTGGCACACTTGCGAACCGATTCGGCGTCACTCACCGAGATCACACCCATGTCTTTGCGACTGCGTCGCAACAAACCAGCCAGCACACCGCCCGGTCCCAGTTCGATAAAAAAATCGCAGCCGAGGTCGACCAGCCGCTCCGTGCAATCCAGCCAGCGCACCGTCCCCGTGACCTGGTCCTGCAATGTGCGGCGGATTTCAACAGGGGTCGCCACTTCCATGCCGGTCACGTTGCTGATTACAGGAAAACGCGGCGGTTGTATTGGAACATGCTCAAGCACCGCGCCAAGCTTTTCATAGGCGCTCTCCATCAAACGCGAGTGATATGCACCGGCTACGTTTAACATCATCGCGCGCCCAATGCCGTATTCTTTCGCCACACCGACAGCCGCCTCGACTTTCGCCAGCTCACCCGTAATGACGATTTGGCCAAGCGCATTGATATTGGCGACATCGACATCTTCATCCGCGGCAAGCCGACGGACGTCGTTCTCCATGCCGCCAATCATTGCCGCCATGCCACCAAGAGTAGCCGCGCACGCTTCCTCCATGAATTGCGCGCGCAGCTGCACAAGCTTCAGGCCGGTTGCAAAATCGAATGTGCCTGCCGCTGCGTGCGCAGTTATTTCCCCTAACGACAAGCCCGCCGCGCCGCCGACGGGAAAATTGCCGCCTATCTCGCGCAACGCTGCCAGACACGCCAGCCCATGAACGTAAAGCGCAGGCTGACAATTTAACGTCTTGGTCAACTCCTCGATTGGGCCGTTCCACGCAATGCCACTCAACTTTCGGCCGAGAATTTCGTCGGCCTCGCGGAATAAGTCCGCTGCAACAGGAAATTCCCCAGCGAGATCGCGTCCCATCCCAACGGTTTGCGCGCCCTGTCCAGCAAAGAGCAGCGCATTTTTTTCCGGCATGATATTTTAGTTAATCGCGTTTCGTCATAGGCGCGAGCGCGATTGTGCGTTTTCGAGAGCACCACGCGCCAGCCTGTCCGGAAAGATTCGCCCGGCGAAATTGCTTGCGCGCGCTGGTTCACTCGCCAGCGTAAAACCTTTAACATTGTAACTCTTCCCATGCCTTTCACCGTCCGCGAAATCGAATCGCCAGATGCGGTCACCCGGGTGGCGGCAGCCGACGCTGCGTTGCGACCACCGGAGGACGATATCGGCGAGAAAATGGTGCTTAACATGGGGCCTTCGCATCCTGCTACGCACGGCGTTTTGCGGCTCGTGCTGGAACTCGATGGCGAGATTATTACCAAGGCCACACCCGACATTGGTTTTCTGCATCGTGGTGACGAAAAAATCGCGGAGAACATGCAGTACAATCAGTTTGTCCCTTACACAGACCGGCTCGATTATCTCGCGCCACTTTCAAACAATGTGGCCTACGCGTTGGCGGTGGAAAAACTGATGGACTGGGAGGTTCCAGCGCGTGGAAAGGCGATTCGCACCATTTGCTGTGAAACGTCACGCATCTCTTCACATCTGATGGGTCTTGGCGCGATGGCGCTCGATCTCGGAGCGATGACGGTATTTCTCTACACTTTCACCGAGCGCGAAAAACTTTACGATCTTTTCGAGTTGCTTACCGGTGCCCGCTTTACCACCTCGTACACTCGCGTCGGCGGCCAAATCCGCGATCTGCCCGAGCGCTTCATTCCCCAACTGAACAAATTCCTCGACGATTTCGGGCCGAGCCTGAACGAGTGCGACAGATTGCTGACTCGCAACAAAATTTTTGTCGATCGAACCAAAGACATCGGCGTCATATCGAAGGAACACGCGATTGCGTATGCTCTCTCCGGCCCAAACCTGCGCGGCAGCGGGATTGATCACGATTTACGGCGCAAACATCCGTACCTCGATTACGACAAATACGAGTTCGATGTAGTGATCGGCAGCGCGGGCGATTGTTATGATCGTTATCTCGTGCGGATCGAGGAGATGCGCCAAAGCGTGAGGATTTTGCGGCAGGTGATCGATAAACTGCCAGGCGGCCCGATCAACGTCCCGGACTGGAAGAACATGACTCCCCCGAAATCGCGCGTGATGACAAAAATGGAAGAGCTAATCCATCATTTCATCGTGGTGACCGAAGGACTTGATGCGCCGCCTGGCGAAGTCTATTTCGCAGCGGAAAATCCCAAGGGTGAGCTTGGCTTTTATATTAACAGCAGAGGCGGCGGTGTGCCATATCGATTGAAAATTCGAGCGCCGTCATTTGTGAATCTCAGCATCCTCCCTGAGCTTTTGCCAGGCTGCATGGTAAGCGATGTGCCGGCAGTACTGGGCAGTCTGGACTTCGTCATGGGCGAATGCGACAGATGATGGGAGAATGACGAATGTCGAATGTCCAATGACGAAGAAAATCCAAATGACGAACGAGCAAACGACCAAGGAGCATCGCCGCGGGATTTCGGCATTCGTGCTTCGTCATTCCTTGGTTATTCGTCGTTCGTCATTCGTCATTTTTACGCGCTTCGTCCTCATACTCCTGCTTGTGCTCGCCATGTCCTGTTCCGGCAAACGCATCACAAGGGCGAATGTCGATCAAGTAGCGGAAGGGATGTCGAAAAAGCAGGTGGAATCGATCCTGGGTCCGCCCAGTTCCCTTACTACTGAGGATTTCGTGATCACGAAAAAGACGACTTACGTTTACCGGCAGGGCAAAGACACAGTCACAATCGTTTTTAAGGATGACAAGGTGCAGTCGAAAGACAGCACGTTGTCCAATTAATCTGCTGTAGCGGATTACTCTCCCAAGTGACAGACTCGACGAGCATACGCGTTCCCGCCGAGCTGGAGCGGAAAATGGATGAGGCGATTGCGCGTTATCCGAGTGATCACAGGAGAAGCGCGGCCATGCCGCTATTGCATCTGTGGCAGGAACATTTTGGGTTCATCGGCGACGAGGCCATGCTGTGGATCGCGACAAAGCTCGGTTTGCAGCCGATCAACATTCTCGAGCTGGTCACCTTCTATCCAATGTTTCGACAACACCCGCCGGGCAAAACCCACATTCGCGTCTGCCGCACACTTAGCTGCGCGATGGCCGGCGGCTTTGAGGTGATGGAAAACTTATGCACGGCGTTTGGAATTCCACCTCCGCCTGACCGCGAGGGATTGCACAATCCGATCACGGTCAGCGCCGACGGAAATTACAGCGTCGAGTTCGTTGAGTGTCTCGCCAGCTGCCACACCGCGCCGGTATGCATGGTGGGCGAACAGTTGCACGAGAACGTCGATCCAACTTCTGCGGCAGACCTTGTACGACACCGGCAGTCCGCGAGAAGTTCACCCGCGGCGACGGGGAATCCTCATTCATACCCCCCTCATCCCCTGGAACACCGTCTGATTTTCCAAAATATCGGACGCCCGGATTGGACAATCGATATCGACTGTTACTTACGCGACGGCGGTTACGAACAGTTGAAGCAAGCGGTAACCATGTCGCGAAGCGACATCGTCAACAAAGTTAAAAACTCCGGTCTGCGCGGCCGCGGTGGGGCCGGCTTTTCCTGCGGCTTGAAATGGAGCTTTATCAAGCTGGACGAAAAACGGCCGGTCTATTTGATTTGCAACGCAGACGAATCTGAGCCGGGCACGTTTAAGGATCGCTACATCATCCACGAAGATCCGCACCAACTGCTCGAAGGAATCTTGATTTCGTGTTACGCGCTCAACGCGCGCACAGCGTACGTCTACATACGCGGCGAATTCCCGGAAGGCGCGAAAATTCTCGAACGCGCCATTGAAGAAGCGCGCACGCACAATTTTCTTGGGAAAAATATTCTCGGCTCCGGATTCGACACAGAGGTTTACGTTCATCGCGGAGCCGGCGCTTACATTTGCGGAGAAGAAACTGGCTTAATCGAGTCGCTCGAGGGCAAGCGCGGTTATCCGCGAATCAAGCCACCTTACTTTCCAGCAGTGCTCGGCCTGTACATGTGCCCGACAATCGTCAACAACGTCGAAACGCTGTGCCATATAAGGCACATTATTGCCATAGGCGGCGCGGAATATGCCCGCCTCGGCCGCCCTAACAACACGGGAACGCGAATCGTGTGTGTGAGCGGGGACGTGCAGCGGCCAGGCTACTTCGAAATTGAAGTCGGTGCGGTGACGATGGGCCAGTTGATCTACGAAATGGCGGGCGGGTTAAAGCCAGGCCGAAAATTGAAGGCAGTCATTCCGGGCGGAAGCTCTGCAAAAGTTTTACGTGCCGATGAGCGGTTTAAGCTCAAGCAGAGACAAGCCGATGGCTCAACGATCGAAGTAGAATCGTCCATCGACGACATCCCGATGGATTTCGATTCACTGACAGCGGCCGGTTCGATGGCCGGTTCTGGCGGCGTGATCGTGCTTGATGATTCCCGCGACATGGTCTGGGTACTGAACAATATCAATGAGTTTTACGCGCACGAGAGCTGCGGCCAATGCACACCGTGCCGGGAAGGCTCTCTTTGGATGAAGAAAATCACCGACCGCATGTTGCGTGGCGGCGGAGTTGTGGAAGATCCGAAAACACTCAAGACCATCGGCGATAACATTGCCGGCCGCACCATTTGCGCATTTGGCGAAGCATGCGCCTGGCCGACGCAAAGTTTCGTTGAGAAATTTCCAGAGGAATTTGCGGCACGCGCGCAGAAACCAGTCCCCCCGCCGCTTCCGCCCGAGTACACGCCCGAAGAGTTGATTGAGGAAGAACTGATTCCCACCGTTCCCATGGCACACGATCCCGGATGGGAAACAGCCGGCGCTAAAGGAACAATTTAGAGTATGTCTGAGGAAAGCAGGAATGCAGGAAAAGCATTGAGGGATTCAGAAATCACTGAGTCAATCATCGCAGCGGCGATCGCGGTACATCGCGAGCTTGGGCCAGGATTTCTGGAAACGGTATACGAACAGGCACTGGCTGTTGAGTTTGCGATCCGCGGGATTGCCTTTGTACGACAAAAATCGATCCCTCTTTTTTATCGGGATCATCAAATCGGCGAGCACAGAATTGATTTTCTGGTTGAAGACAAAATTGTTGTTGAACTAAAGGCAGTCGAGGCGTTGGAGAAAGTGCACTTCGCCATCGTCCGTAGCTATCTGAAAGCCGCGGGATTGTCCGACGACCTGATCCTGAATTTTTCTTCAATGCCTTTGACGATGAAGCGAGTTCGTCGAGAGCGAGGCTTCGAAGGGATCGACCTACAATTATAAGAGATTTCCTGCGTTCCTGCTTTCCTTAGATATGCCTGATCCGAGTACCCCAATGTTCAATGTCCAGATTGATGGCGCATGGCATCAGTTTCCCAAGGGCACACGCGTGATCGAGGCGTGCGCGCAGGTCGGTGTTTTCGTCCCGCGCTACTGTTACCACAAGAAGCTCAGTTCGCCCGGTAATTGCCGGATGTGTTTGATCGAAATGGGATTCCCGCGCCTCGGCCCGGATCGCAAGCCGGAGCTCGGCGCGGATGGCAAACCGATCACCAATTGGATGCCGCGTCCGCAAATTTCCTGCGCTCAGGATGTATCCGAAGGCATGGCTGTTCGCACCAACTCGCCGCTGGTGAAGGAATGTCAGCGCGGCGTCATGGAATTTCTCCTCATCAATCATCCGCTCGATTGTCCGATTTGCGATCAGGCTGGCGAGTGCCGTTTGCAGGAATTCAGCGTCGATTTCGGTAACTCGAAATCGCGTTTTCTCGAGCACAAAGTCAAGAAACCGAAAAATGTGTTGATCGGTCCGCGCGTGACACTGGATGACGAGCGTTGCATTCTTTGTTCGCGCTGCATCCGTTTTTGCCAGGAAATCGCACACGATGACGTCCTCGGGTTCGTTGACCGTGGCAGTTACACGGTGCTGACAGCGCATCCAGGCAAGCGGCTGGAGAATAATTACTCTCTCAACACCGTCGACATCTGTCCGGTAGGCGCGCTCACGTCAACGGATTTTCGCTTCAAAATGCGCGTTTGGTTCCTGAAAGAAACGAAGAGCATCTGCACGAGTTGCGCTACCGGTTGCAACACCATCATCGGCAGTCGTGAGGACGTGATCTATCGGCAAACACCGCGAGATAACGATCACGTCAATTCCTCCTGGATGTGCGATTATGGCCGGCTCAACTTCAAATATCTTGAAGCTGAAAACCGTCTGCTCGAACCGCGGATACGTTCCGGTGGGAGACTTTTCGCGGTGGATTGGCCGACGGCGATCGAGCAGGCGGCGCTTCAACTAAAGCAGTTTTCGGGCGCTGAGATTGCCATCATCGCCTCCGGCCGCATGACGAACGAGGAGCTGTGGCTGACGTTGCAATTGGCGAAGTCCTTAGGCGTGCAGATGATCGATATCGTCCCCAGACGTGGCCCCGGTGACGACATTTTGCTGAGCGAAGATCGCAATCCAAACACCAACGGTGCGCGACTCATTCTTGGCTCCGAGTCTGAACCTGGCGCGAAACTCATGTCGATTGCTGACGCGGTAAGGTCCGGACAAATCAAAGCGCTGGCGATCTTCAAAGAAAACGCGATGCACTTGGGCATACCGGTCGAACAACTCGCCCAGCTCCCTGCATTGATCGCCATGAATATTTTGCCGAATGATGCGACCGAAAAAGCGACTGTTGTTCTACCCGCGTGTGGTTTTGCCGAAAAACGAGGCTCAATGGTAAACGGCAAAGGACGATTGCAGCGATTGAATCGTGCCGTGCGTCCGCCCGGCAATGCGCGCGATGATTGGGAAATTTTACGAGATCTGCTCCAGGCGGTTGGCGGAGGCGACTCGCTTCTTTCCATCGAGGATGTTTTTCGCCAGATCAGCGAGACGGTTCCGCAGTTCGCCGGGTTAAGCTTGAGCAAGATCGGCGACCTGGGGGTGCACATTCTACAAATGGAAGAGTTGCCGCCAATGCATCCCAGCGACGAAGCAAAGATCGAGGAAGCGGTCGCCGTTCAGGCCTTACGCCGCGCCGTCCGCTCGCACTGAGATGGATTCTGTTTTCCTCATCACGTCCCTGCTGAAAATCATCGGCATGTTGTTTCTTGTGATTCTGCCGATGGTGTCCTACGCCGTGTACGCCGAACGGCGCGTGAGCGCGTTTATTCAAGATCGCCTAGGACCGAATCGCGTCGGGCCAGCCGGTCTATTCCAGCCCATTGCGGACATGTTCAAATTGCTGCTGAAAGAAGATTTCACGCCCGCCAACGTGAACACTTTTTATTACTGGCTCGCACCGTGCCTCGCCGTGATGCCGGCCATCATCACAATCGCGGTCGTTCCCTTCGGCAGCACACTTTTCGGTGTTCCGATGGTGATTGCGGATGTAAACGTAGGAATTCTTTTCGTGTTCGCTATCGCGTCGCTTGGCGTTTACGGAATCGTGATCGGCGGCTGGGCATCCAATTCCAAATACCCATTCCTCGGCGGTATCCGTTCGAGCGCGCAAATGCTCTCCTACGAACTTTCGCTTGGCCTGGCAGTTATCCCGGTTTTTCTCCTGGTTGGAAATTTACGCCTGACCAGCGTGGTGAGTTATCAGATTGAGCATGGCTGGTTCATCGCGCCGTTTGTTGGCGACTGGACGAACCCGTGGAAATGGCTGCTCACTGTTCCCATGGTGATTTCCTTCCTTGTGTTTATGATTGCCATTTTCGCAGAGACAAATCGCCTGCCATTTGATCTGCCGGAAGCTGAACAGGAGCTCGCCGGCGGCTATAACATCGAATATAGTTCGATGAAGTTCGCCTTGTATTTTCTCGGCGAATACGCCGCCATGATCACCGGCTCGGCTGTGATCGTCACATTATTTTTCGGAGGCTGGCATTTCCCCGGGATTCCCGACGGCTCACACGGCTGGATCTTTGGACTGATCAATATCGCAGTCTTCTTCGCCAAGGTGACCATCATGATCTTCATTTTCATGTGGGTGCGCTGGACGCTACCCCGTTTCCGGTGGGACCAGCTCATGCGGCTTGGTTGGGTTTTCTTTTTCGAAATTGCGTTGGTAAACATTTTCATTGTCGCGGCAATTTTGCCTTTCATTCGCCCCTAATCTTCCTCTTCCTCTTCCTCTCCCTCTTAATCTCAATCCAAACCTGATCTTACTTCCTATGGGGTTCCATCACGAGAAGCTGACTGTCTATCAACGAGCATTAGAATTCGCGACTTGGTCGCAAGATCTGATCGAATCGGCAACGAAAAAGACATCTACCCGCGATCACTTGGAGCGATCAGGCGACAGCGTTGCCCTGAATATCGCTGAAGGAAATGGAAAGTTCTCCCGGAAAGACCGCGCTCGCTTTTTCCAAATTGCGCATGGTTCGGCCTTGGAGGCTGCAGCGTGCCTCGATCTATTGGTCGCACGGCACTGCTGCGCTGCGGATGCGATTGTAAAAGGAAAGACAATCCTCGAAGAAATCGTAAGAATGCTTTTTGTAATGCTCGATCAATTGGATTGCCGGATCGCCGAAGATTCAGCCGAATACGGAGAGATAGCAGACGAAAAGGAAGAGGTAGAGGAAGATTAGAAATGGCTACCGTCACCGTTCCACGACCGAGATTGAACTGGCGCGAGCGACTATATCTACCTGCGATCGTCGCCGGTCTTACCATCACGCTTAAGCATTTTAAGAACATGCTGTTCGGCCGCACCAAAGTCACCATGCAGTATCCGGAGGAAAAATGGGACAGCAGCCTGCCTGATCATTATCGCGGCGCGCCTGCCCTGGTGCGGGATGAGGATGGCCGCGTGCGTTGTGTCGCGTGTCAACTCTGCGAATTCATTTGTCCGCCACGCGCGATCAAGATTATTCCTGGTGAGATTCCTTCAACGGATCGCTTCGCCAAGGTGGAGAAATATCCGGAGGCATTCGATATAGACATGATCCGCTGCATTTTCTGCGGGATGTGCGAGGAGGTTTGTCCCGAGCAGGCGATTTTTCTGCGCAAAGACTATGCCATCACCGGATTCACGCGCGCGGAAATGGTGCACCACAAGGAGAAGCTGCTCGAAATCGGCGGAGTAATGCATGGCGTTGTCTTGAAATGGAACGAGAAAAAATAGTGATGTTTTCTTTCCGCAATCCGCAGCCGAGGCGAGGGATCGCCGAGACAGAAGGCAAAGCCGCGATGGGTAGCGGCGAGCGAGCGATGGAAGCGACCGAGTTTCAATCCCCAATCGGCAATCGATAATGTCGTCATTTTTATTTTGGGTCTTTGCGCTGATGACGTTGATTTTTGGCGCAGCTGTTGTCATCAATCGCAATCCTGTGGCAAGCGCGCTCAGTCTCGTTGTTTCGTTCCTAGGACTCGCTGCGCTATTCATGTCACTCAACGCCTATTTTGTCGGCATCATTCAGGTTCTGGTTTATGCGGGCGCCGTAATGGTGCTTTTTCTTTTCATTATCATGCTCCTTAACCTGCAGGCCGAAGAACGACGTCGAATCAATTGGCTCGCTGCCGCGGGCGGGATCGCCGTGGCGGTCATTTTGCTCATTGAGATTTTCCTCACGATCGGGCGCTTCGAGGCCGCGCGACAGACTTTTCCGTCGCTTTCGGAATCGACGACTGACGATGTGCGGAGCATCGGCGCGGCGCTCTTTCGCAATTACAATCTGCCGTTTCAAATCGTAGGAGTTCTCGTGCTGGTGGCGACCATTGGCGTGGTGCTCTTAAGCAAACGCGAGCCTCGATAAAGATGGTCACGCTCGGCGATTATCTCCTCGTAAGCGGCATTCTTTTTTCAATTGGGTTTGCCGGCGTGATGTTACGACGCAATCTCATCATCATTCTCATGTCATTGGAGTTGATGTTGAACGCGGCGAATCTGTCACTCGTTGCGTTTTCGCGATTCCGTGTCGATTCAAGCGGCCTGCCAAATTACAACGCGCAGGTATTTGTCTTTTTCATCATCACCGTGGCGGCTGCAGAAGTTGCCGTGGGTCTCGCGATTCTCGTCGCGCTCTACCGGGTGCGCCAAACAACGGACGTCAAAGATATCAGGCAACTAAGATTTTGATCCCGCGAATCACGCGAATGAACACGAATAGCTAGACGAATGTCGCGTGACTCGCGGGCACTAATTGTATGAACTCACTCTTGCCATGGATCGTTCTGCTCGCGCCGCTGGTTAGCGCCGCCGTAATCACGCTGTTCACCCGTCGATGGAAAATGTTGAGCAGTTCGATCTCTATTGCTGCAGTGCTCGTAAGCTTCATCTGCAGTTGTTTCATATTTGCGCATGGGACTCAAGGGGCCGCTGAGTTCATGTGGATCAGCATTAGTGGTGTCTTTCAAGTCCCCTTAGGCCTGACGCTGGATCAGTTGAGCAGGACAATGGCTGTCCTGGTTTCGGGCGTTGGAGCGGCCATCCACATTTATTCGCTGGGTTACATGCGAGACGACGAAGGCAAGGCCCGTTATTTCGCAGCGCTGTCGCTCTTCATGTTCGCGATGCTCGGCATCGTTTTGGCGAATAATTTCGTCATGCTTTTCATCTTTTGGGAACTAGTCGGCTTTACCTCTTATGTCTTGATCGGCCACTGGTTCTATCGGGATGCCGCTGCGGATGCGGCCAACAAAGCATTCATCACAACGCGCATTGGCGATTTCGGATTCATGATTGGAATCCTGATGCTCTGGATGGCGACTGGCTCCGTTGTTTTCACTGAGGTTGCGCCGCAGATGTCGACATTAACGGGGCATCCGATGTTTCTGACAGTTGTCGCCCTCTTGATTTTCTGCGGTGCGATTGGCAAGTCGGCCCAGTTTCCGCTGCACGTCTGGTTGCCAGACGCGATGGAAGGCCCGACGCCAATTTCCGCGTTGATTCACGCCGCGACGATGGTCGCAGCAGGTGTTTACATGCTGGTCCGCGTTGCGTTCATCATCCAAGGGTCCCAGACGGCGCTGCTAGTGATTGCTTGGATCGGCACAATCACGGCAGTGATGGCTGCGTTAATCGCAACGCAGCAGAACGACATTAAGCGAATTCTCGCATACTCCACGTTATCACAGCTCGGTTACATGGTGATGGCCGTCGGTCTTGCTTCGAACGACGCAGCCATGTTTCACCTGTTCACACATGCGTTCTTCAAAGCGCTTCTGTTCCTCGCCGCCGGCTCAGTCATTGTGATGCTTCACCACGAGCAGAACATCTGGCAAATGGGAGGCCTTTCCCGGAAACTCCCGATCACATTTATTACCTTCGTTGTCGGTGCGCTGGCGTTGATCGGCTGTCCGCCGTTTAGCGGCTTCTTCAGCAAAGACGCAATTCTTGCGCTCGCCTACGAACGCAACACGCCGATTTTCGCCGTGGCGTTGTTCACGGCGTTCCTGACCGCTTTCTACGTGATCCGCATGCTCGTGATTGTCTTCTTCGGCAGACCACGCAGCGACATAGCGCGTAACAGCCGCGAATCACCACCGGTAATGACTGTGCCGTTAATCGCGCTCGCGCTCCTGGCGACTTTTGGTGGATTTTCGTTCTTTGCGCGAAAGTTCCTCGCACTCCCAGTGGAAAGGGAAGTTGCAATCGTTGTTCCCGCGCTTGCGATCGTCGCCCTGATAGCGGGAACCGGGCTGGCGATTGCTCTTTACGGCAATCGAGCCACTGAACCCCTGAAGGACTTGGAGCTGGTGCGCCACAAATTCTATTTCGACGAGTTCTACAACTGGCTGATTTACTGGACGCAGGAACTCCTCGCGCCCGTGTCAGCCTTTGTTGATCGATGGATCATCGACGCATGCGCGGTGGGCGGGAGTAGCCGCGGAACATGGGGAATCGGCGCTCTTTTGCGGCTGGTTCAAGTGGGAAATCTGCAAGGTTACGTCTTTGTCTTCGGGCTTGGTGTTGTTGCCGTCATTTACTTCGCTGTGTTTCGTTAAATGACCGTGAAAGCAATGCCGAATGACGAATGTCTAATGACGAAGGAATGACAAAATCCGAATACAGGACACGAATGCC
>Ga0209239_1000225_pt1 | contig 32282 bp, 22 predicted proteins | sample GraSoi013_2_20cm_FD_185824 | JGI IMG/M metagenome (GOLD analysis project Ga0209239, IMG submission 185824) | Grasslands soil microbial communities from the Angelo Coastal Reserve, California, USA - Sample 10_02_2013_2_20cm (SPAdes) (version 2) | ecosystem: Environmental > Terrestrial > Soil >...
GCCGAGTGCGACGCCAACGCCAACGCCTACGGCGACACCCACAGCCACACCTACATCAACGCCTACAGTTACCCCGACACCTACTGCTACGCCCAGAGCGACACCGAGGCCACGCCCAACTCCTCATCGTCGACCAACGCGGGGCCCTTCACTGAATGACGCGGTGACGCTCCCCAAGGCGGAGAGCGATGGAGTGAAGCCGACTCCTCCGCCGCAACTGACGCCATTTCCACGCCCGGTTCCGGGACCACGCCCGAGCCCTATCGGTACCCCGACACTTACTCCACATCCCCGCCCAACGCCTCCATAGGAAGATTGGTGAGTAGTGTGATCAGCGATCAGTTGTCGCGCGGGGCCACTGAGCGCTCCTGCGTTTCCGAGTGGGAACTGGCCGCCTCAGTTTCGGCAACAAGAACGCAGTCCGTTGGCAAAGCATTTCGCGCGAAGCGCTTTGGAGTGCGGCGGTGTTCAGCCGCTTTTACAGAGGGAGACCTTCGAATAACGACAGCAATTTGGGTGTTCATGTAGCATTACTCCCATTCAAAATTAAAAAGTCTTGAACTGTTTGCGACGCTCCACCTAGAATCGGTTTTTGTCTTCGCCAATTTCATACCCTATGAAAAACAAATCCGATAGTGACTCGGCGTTTATTACTTCTCGCGTGCTACTCGGTGTATTTGTCGTCTTGGCTGGCGTCGTTCTGTCCGTTTTTGGCTCCGCATCGGCTGGGCCAAGGGAAAAAATTTCAAACGTAGCACAAAGGCAGAACGCCAAAGCCAGCGTCGAGCGGCCCAGTCAAAATTTTTGGGCGCAAACAAACGGTCCGCAGGGCGGTGATGGCATTGCGCTCGCCACAAATCCGAGTGGTCACGTGTTCGTCGGTACCCAGGGAGGCGGCGTATTTCGCTCCACCGACAACGGTGAGACCTGGACCGGAATCAACAATGGCCTGACAGACACGAACGTGCGCGCTCTGGCGATCAATTCCTCCGATCATATTTTTGCAGGAACATGGAGTAGTGGAGTTTTTCGATCGACTGACAACGGTGACAGTTGGACCGCTGTAAACAACGGCTTGGAATTTCCGGGTATCATCGCATTGGCAATCAATTCCAGCGGGGACATCTTCGCCGGCACGCCAGGAGGAGGAGTTTATCGCTCCACCGACAACGGCGAAAACTGGATCCTGGTCAATAACGGCCTCACGGGGTTCTATGTTCCCGCGTTAGCGATCAATGCCAGCGGACACATCTTTGCAGCAACCTGGGGTACGAAATTTTGTACTGGAGTTTTCCGTTCCACTGACAACGGCGATAGTTGGATCGAAATAAACAACGGGCTAACGAATCCCTGCATCCTTTCATTCGCCATCAATGAGAACGGCGATATTTTCGCCGGCGCCGACTACCCTGGCGACGTGTTCCGTTCGACAGACGAGGGCAACAGCTGGACCACAGTCAATAACGGCAAAAACACATCGAACGGCATCAACGCACTGCTGGCCACTTCTGGAGGCGCAATTTTCGCCGGCAGTTACGGCGATGGCGTGTTCCGATCCACCGATAACGGAGACAACTGGACGCAGGTCAATAACGGACTGACAGCGACTCGTATCCTTTCCTTCACCATCAACCAGAACGGGGACATCTTTGCAGGAACCTACCTTGGCGGAGGCATTTTCCGATCCAGCGACAACGGCGATCTCTGGATTGAGAAAAACAACGGCCTCATCGCGACCGACGTCCGGGCAATCGCGATCAAGTCCGACAACACTATCTTCGCGGGCACCTATGGCATCGGCATGTTCCGATCGAGCGATAGCGGTCAGAATTGGGAACAGATTAACGGCGGCCTCTCCGCACACTTTATGAGGTCCTTGGCCGTCGCTCCAAATGGCTACATCTTCGCAGGAGCCGATTTTGTCGATGGAGCCGGTGGCGTTTTTCGTTCAACCGACAACGGACAGAGTTGGGCCGGCGTTAGCGAAGGGGTGATTACAGCCGATGTTCGTGCGCTAGCAATCAACGCCAGCGGCCACATTTTTGCCGGAACTTACGCTGGAGGCATTGCTGGCGGCGTCTGGAGATCCACAGACAATGGCGAAAGCTGGACCGCAGTGAACAACGGTCAGAACTGCGGCCTGATCTGGTCGCTGGCAATCAATTCGCAGGATCACATTTTTGCCGGAACTGCCGGTTGCGGTGATGGCGTCTATCGTTCCACTGACAATGGAGACAGCTGGGAGCTGGCTAATAATGGTCTCACCTCGACCGATGTCGCCGGGCTAGGAATTAACGGCAACAACGGTCACATTTTTGCCGCAACTTATTCTTTCATGGGCAAAGGGGGCGGCTTGTTTCGATCGACTGACAACGGTGACAGTTGGACGGAACAAGACGATGGTATTACAGCCACCGATGTGAACACAGTGGCGATCAACTCTCTGGGTCACGTTTTCGCAGGCGCAGTCGGCGGAGCTTTCCGATCGATCAATGAAGGAAATAGTTGGACTGACGTCAGCAGCGGGCTGATCGCCGCGGGTGCAAATGTTTGGGCATTGGCAATCGATTCGGGAGGGAATGCCTTTGCTGGAACTGCAGGCGGCGGAGTATTCCGCAGCGAGCAACCGACAGTGAGACCCAGCCCTACGCCCAGGCCGCGCCCCACGCCGCGGTCTCGCCCGACTCCGCCGTAGTCGTAAGCCCTGATTCACCCAGTTTCATTGTCCTAACAGGAACTCGCGTGCATTTGTGCGAGCTCCCGCATGAGAACGAGTACCGAAATTCTTAAAACGTCACGGTAACTTGATTAGAACAGTTACCCGTGCCGGCTTCGCATACCCTGTAGGTGTAAGTCGCATGGCCACGACCGTTAGGATGATCGGTGTAGAGACCATTGTTCGGAACGGTGGCGGCCAACACTCCGTTACGATAAACGTCGATGCTGCTGGAAGTCGCCCCGGTCCATGAGAGGTCCACCGTCTGCAGTCCGTGCACTTTGTAGCCACGCGCGGTAAGCGTGATTTGGCCCGGTGTAGGCGTGGGCGTAGGTGTAGCCGTCGGAGTTACAGTGGGTGTGGCAGTTGGCGTGGGTGTTGGGGTCGGTGTCACCGTCGGAGTAGGCGTAGGCGATGGCGCACCCACCGGTTGTCTATCGTGGAAGGCATCCTGCTGGGAGCTGCCGCTAATACTTACTCGGCCGTCTACCCATGCATGCGTATGTTGGTTAGGCGAGGAACTGGCATAGTCATAATCACCTGCATAGGTCGCCTGAATACCCGGGTCAGGTTGTGCTGGCAGCGGGCTAACCACATCCGAGAACGTTTGGTCAGACAACCAACTCGCGCCATTGTCGGTGGACCTGCGCGCCCACATCCTGTAACAGGGAACGGCGGAACTACCGCGAGTGCAGCCGGCACTCTCGCGTGCGTCATACCAGACGGCGAGGACAGTGCCACTGGGGCTGACCGAAAGGTTCGGTTGCCACTGAGGCCGCGTCGTGGCGTCTGTGTTCAACTTCAACGCTGCGCTAAAGGTTTGCCCGCGATCGGTCGAACGGATATAATAGACGTCGCCAGGGTCGCTACCGGCGCCGTGCTGGGCATAAACATAGTGCACCACGCCGTTGTAGGCGCCCGGTTCGCCCCAGCCCTCATGTCGCCAGTAACCACCGCCGTCGGTAAACATGCAGGCGAAATATCCCACGGCCGTAACGCCCGGACCAGGAAAGCTGGGACCGGTGTAGGTATTGCTCCAGGTGTTGCCGCCGTCCGTGGATCTGAAGATGAGATTGGAATTGCTGTGTGGGAAGCCGCCGCCGCCTTCATCCATTCCAGCGATGTACACGTCGCCTGTGGCCAGGTCGCCGGTGATCTGAACGTCGCGGATGAATGGAGTGCCGCTCGTGATCTGTCGCGCATTGGTCCAAGTGAGACCGTTATCAGTTGAGTAACGAACAAAGAGGGCTCCGCCGCCAACATTAAAGTCGTTCCAGGAAGTGTACATCCGACCGTAGAAAGGAGAAGATGGGTTGTTATCCGCCCAACCAGATTCTCGATCGTCGTTGTTGTTGCTGTGAATGCAGTAATGTGTCCAGCTATTCGCGTTCCCAGGAGTGGTAGTCTTATATCCTCCAAGGCCCTGCCCGCCGCAGCCGCCGTCGAGCCAAATGGTAAACCACGTGCCGGTTGGGCGGTTGTACAAGATAACGGGGTCGCCAACCGTATTGGAGAATGGGCTTTGGCCGTTAGCGCTGGTGAGGCGAACGAAGGTGCTCCCACCGTCCGTCGAGACCGAGGCGCCTGAGATGTTGATGGGGCTCACGTTGCGGCCGCGTGAGTCGTTGTAGGCGACCACGATCTGGTTGGGGTTATCCGGGTTACTCGCAGTGAATGTCTCGGACTGAGTAATGTTAGGATTGCTTTCCACGCCGGTGATCAGATCAACGTCCGTGGTGCCATACGCTGAGGGCTGCAGCAATTCTTGGACAATCTGCGAGAAGGCGCCACCGGGAGATGCCGAGCCTCCTTCTGCCTCGCCGCACGCAATCATGATTGCTCCTGCCCGGAGGTTCTCCTGCTTATTGATGCCCAGCTCGCGAATTTTCGCACAATCGAATCCCGCGGGGACGAGCGGGTCGATGGAGGCTGGGCCAAATCTATACTTTGCCTGGGCTTGCGCAGAGGACGCGCCAAAGCCCGGCAGCGCCAGAAAGACGCCAGCCAGGATAACAACTAAGCCGATTAAAACACGCGGGTTAAAAAACCCTGCTTCGCCGCAGGCACAGCAGGCAGGGGCCGATTGTGAAGTGGATTTCTTTTTCATAGTGGAGTTTCATTGGAGTGCACGATTGTTGGTCGAAACAATTCGAACAATCAATCGTTTTTATTTGTGCACCTGGACGTAGCAGTTGTTAGCTAAGGCGCGAAAAAACGCGCCTAGTCTCTGCCTGACAGCGCCTCCTAGGAAGCGGACGTGCGGGGCATACTTCTCGGCGGCGGTCCGTCGTAGCCGTGATTGACCGGATCAATCCGTCGCATTGGTCTCTCGCGAGCTTGTTCTTCGATAACGTGCGTCACGAGCCCAGGCGTGCGGGCGATCATGAAAATGCCATTGAACGCTGCGGGGTTCATTCCCAGATCGGCAAGGATGGCGCCGATAGCGCCGTCCACATTGATAGGCAAGGCTTTCTTCGTTGAAGCGAAAGCCTTTTCAACAGCGCGCGCTGCTTGCATGTGCACGCCATCGACGCCTGCTTCGCTCGCCAGCTCGAAAAGCCGCGCCGTACGCGGATCTTTCGTATGATAACGATGACCAAAGCCTGGCATGCGCTCGCCCGTTTCTCTCATCGCCGTCAGCGTGCGAGCGGCGGATTCATCCAATGAAATAGATTCACGAGTCGCGCGATCGCCGATTGTTTTCAGTTGTCGGGCGCAATCTTCAATTGCCCCTCCGTGATGACGATTGATCGACATGATGCCGGCAGCGACCGCCGCGCTCAATGTTGCTCCGGTTGATGCGACAGTTCGCGCGGCCAACGCGCTTGGGGGTGTCGCGCCGTGATCGATCGACGCAACCAATATCGCGTCCATCAAACGCGCAATTGCCGGTGAGGGCAGGTCGCCACTCAAAATCAGATAAACCGCTGCGCCAAAGGATACGCGTCCCATGAGCTCGGCAATATCATATCCGCGCACTCCCACTCTGTTAGGCTCCACGCGCGTGATAGCGGTGTTCCATGTTGCTTTCCGGTCAGCTTCACTCATGAGACTTTGTCCTTTCATTTGCGTGAGAATGTTGACGACCGCCTCCGGCAATTCCCCAAAAGAATCAACCACGGCCACGCCGGCTTCGCGTAATGCTTTCACTTTGCCGGCATGCGTTCCGCGACCACCTTCAATGATCGCACCGGCGTGACTGAATCGTGTACCTTCGCGCGCGGCCTTGCCACCGATATAAGCGATCACCGGCTTGGTGACTTTTCGATCGACAATCAGTTGCGCTAATTCTTCCTCCTGTGACGAACCGATTTCACCGAAGATCACGATGGCTTCAGTGAAAGGATCAGCTTCGAACATCAGCGCGGCATCGGGGATTCGAACGCCAAGGACCGCATCGCCGCCAATGTGCACGATGGTTGAAATGCGAACGCCAGCTTGCCCAAGATAATAACCTGTGCTCGAAGCCATGCCGCCGGAGCGGCTAATCACTCCAACGCCTTTTGGAATCCCGGGCTTAAACCATTGGCGCGCGCTTTCGGCGCGACCTCCAATCATGCCGACTACAGCCTTGCCGGGACTCAACGCTCCGAGCGTGTTCGGTCCAAGAAACATCGCGCCATTTGCTTTTGCAGCCGCTGCGATTTCCATGGCGTCCCACACTGGGACACGATCTGGCACCAGCACGGTGAGTTTGATTCCAGCGTCAATCGCGGAAATTGCTGCGTCTTTCACACCTGCCGCTGGCACGAAAAGGACCGAGATATCGATGTTACCTAACGAATTTACGGCCTCCTGTGGCGTGTTAAACACCGGAACGCCGAGGACACTTTGTCCGCCCTTGCCCGGCGTAACGCCGCCGACCACGTTGGTTCCATACTCGCGCATCAGACGCGTGCGCGCCCGTCCTTCACGTCCGGTGACGCCTTGCACCAACACACGCTTTGTCTCGTCGATTAAAATTGCCATCTTAGTGAGCGCCTCCGATCAGGTCATTCAATCCCGGAATATCAAGCTCCAAATAGAATCCTTCGATTCCGGCAAGCCGGCACTCGACATCACACGCGAGTAATTCGGAATCCTTGGTCGCGAATTCTTCTTCGGAAAGCGAGCGCGCGGGCGCACCTTTGCGATCGACAATCAATCCGCCGGAATGCGTCTCGACAGCGCTTTGAATTTGTGACCACCGCGCATTGTCGATCCAAACGCGACCGTTTTTCACCGCTAGCATCGTGGCTGAAGAGCCTTTTACGAATTTAGGAACACGCGGGGCGCGCGGCTTCCATTTTGTGCCGCCAGTGTTCCCGACGAGTTCGGCAAAGCGTGCCGCGATCATCGCCGGTGTGTCGGTCTTGCGATAGCCTTCGACCTGCGCGCGCAACAGCTTCGACATGCGATGCAAGATATCCACGGCACGATCTTCCGTGTTTCCGCCCAGCCGAATCACCGCCGGAATGTCGAGATCGAGCTCCCAAAAAGCTTTGGCCAATCCGTACGCGGACCAATATTGCTCCTGGCTCGCGACACCGGAACCCGAACCGAAGTATCCGACGAGATCGGGCTGGGCCAAAATAATTCGCGCGGCACGATACACCTTGGATGCGGACGGATTTCCGCTGGTATCGGTGAAATTCGCGGTGGTGAATCCCGCGTTAACGATAGCGTCCATCGACATCATTGAGCCGCCGCCGCCGGCGCCATGAAAACCAACCAGACCTTTGGAATCTTTGGGAGCAGCCGTCGCCAACTGCGCAAAATAAAATGTGCCCCGATGATCGCTTTGTTCCGCAGCGTAGGCGACGCGTTCGAGAACAGTCGGTGGATGATCGAACTCGCGCGCGATTTCGATTCCCAATTCGGGGCGACGCACCACGGCGTAGTCATCAATCGTAATCCGGCAATCGGCCGCGACGAATTCGCCCTTTTTAGTCAATACCAGCGGATTGATTTCCAACGACCGCGCTTCCACGCTGCGCGCGGCAGCAAACAACTTCCGGATCGAATCGGCGAGTTGCTCGGCGTGCGCTGGTGAAAGTCCGCTCGAAGCAACAGCTTCACTCATCGTTGAGTCGAGAGGTCCGCGATTTACATCGCAGGGGATACGGCGTGTCGAAGTCGCGCGTTCTTCAATTCCAGTGCCGCCGCCCGCCGCGAAGATGATCATTGGCGCGCGGGCGGCGTCATCAATGGCAAACGAAAGAAAAAATTCCCGATCGATATCGATCTTTTCTTCAACGAGCACGGCTTCGACTGGAAACTGTCCGACCTTCATCGCCAGCATCCGCGTCGCGTGCGCACGCACTTCATCTGGCTTTTTTGCGAACGCGACACCCCCGATGCCGGCGCGGCCCGTAGTCCACACCTGAATCTTGATGACGACTTCGCCGCCTAACTTCGCCGCTGCTGCCACGGCCTCTTCAGCCGTTCGAGCCGGGGAGCCGCGCGGGATTTTGAATCCATTGGCGGCAAGAATGGCTTTGCCTTGATATTCGTGGAGTCGCGCCATGGCTGCGTGCTATTTCGGATGAAAACGCCCAACGTTCAACGCTCAACTCGAAGAGAATTCACCCCACGACGGGCAAGACGAGCAGGCATCGAACGCAGGATTGCATCGCAACCGGACTATGCATTCCTGGATTGCTCCACTATCCGGAGTTGAGTAAAGATCATATTACGGTGCGCTCCGCTTGCGAGAGTCGATATGGCCGGTGAGGGCAAAAAGGAAATCCAACTCGAGATCGGGCACGTCTTGTTCATCGATCTCGTTGGTTATTCGAAATTTTCCATTAACGACCAGCACGCCGCAGTTGAACAGCTAAATCGGGTTGTTCGCGCGTCAGAGCAATTTCAACAGACCGAAACCGCAAGCCGTTTGCTCAAAATCCCAACCGGCGACGGCATGGCGCTGATATTTTACTCGACGCCGGAGGCGCCTGTGCAATGCGCGCTGGAGATTAGTCGCTCACTCAAGCGATATCCACAGCTGCAAGTTCGGATGGGAATTCACAGCGGTCCGGTCAGCGTGGTGATGGATGTGAATGAACGTGCCAATCTGGCTGGCGCTGGAATGAATATCGCCCAACGAGTGATGGATTGCGGCGATGCGGGGCACATCCTGCTTTCGAAGCGTGTCGCTGAAGATCTCGAAACGCACGAGAAATGGCGACCACTCCTGCACGATCTTGGCTCGTGCGAAGTGAAGCATGGAGTGCGTGTGGCGGTGGTGAACCTCTATACCGATCAAGTCGGCAATGCGAAGGTACCACTGAAATTGGCTGTGCAGAAACGCCGGACGCGAATGCGATGGGCGGCGATGACGACAGCGTTGCTCGCGCTTGCGGCGATCGTCGGCGGTATCGCGATATTTTCCCGTAACCGCGCGCAATTGATACTTACTGCGCCGGAAAAAAGCATTGCTGTGCTTCCCTTTGAGAATCTGAGCGACGACAAAGCCAATGCGTACCTTGCCGAAGGTATCCAGGATGAGATTCTGACGCGCTTATCGAAGATCGCGGATCTGAAGGTGATCTCGCGCACATCGACGCAACATTACAAGAGCGCCCCTGGAAACTTGCCTGAAATCGCCAAACAACTTGGAGTTGCTCACATCCTGGAAGGAAGCGTGCAGAAGAGGGGCGACGCCGTGCGCGTGAACGTTCAGCTGATCAAAGCAGCCAATGACTCCCATCTGTGGGCCGATACCTTTGATCGAAAACTGATCGACGTCTTTTTCGTCGAGAGTGAAGTGGCTAAAGCAATCGCCGAACAATTGCGCGTGCGTCTCACCGGTCGGGAAGAACAGATTCTCGCCGCGAAACCGACCGAAAATGTCGAGGCATACGATGCCTATCTGCGCGGTCTGGCCTACAATCTCAAGACAGCAACCACGCCGGCAAACTCCCTTGGCGCACAGAAATATCTGAGAGAAGCCGTGCGGTTGGACTCGAAATTTGCCGTTGCCTGGGCGCTGCTCTCATACGTGGATGCCCGTGGTTATCTACAATTGACTCTGCAGCCAACGACTGCTCTTCGCGAAGAAGCACGGCAGGCGGCCGAAACCGCGCTTACCCTTCAGCCTAATCTCGGCGAGGCTCTCATGGCGATGGGCTATTACCGCTATGCCTGCTTGAAGGATTACGACACCGCAGTGCGTTACTTTGAGCAAGCGCGCCACGCCCTGCCGAATAGCAGTCGGATTCCTGAATCGCTCGCTTATCTCGAACGCAGGAGGAATCACTGGGACCAGAGTGAGTCGTACTTCAACGAAGCCGAGCGGCTCGATCCGCGCAACGTTTCGCTGCTCACCCAGTACGCGCAAACCTATATCTGTCTTCGTCGTTTCCCGGAAGCGCTGCGAAAGCTTGACCAGGTTCTCAATATCGTACCCGACGACCTGGATACGCTCGTCCAAAAAGCATCTATCGCTCAAGCCGAGGGCGACCTGCCACAGGCCGCTATGCTATTAGCTCTGCTGCATCCGGCAGCCAATAACCCGGGCGCCTTGGAAACGCAGGTTTACCAAGCGATTCTGGAACGTCATCCTGAACAAATCATTCCCCGGCTGAAGGAAATACTGGCCAAGCCCGATCCAGCATTGGGTTATTACAATGGAGAATTGCGCTTTTGGCTGGGCTGGGCGCAAGAAGTCGGGGGCGACCGTCCCGCTGCCGACGAAAACTGGCGCCAGGCACGCAGCGAATTGGAATCCCTTCTAAAAGAGCAGCCTGAAAATTTTGTTGTGATTGGTGATCTCGCGCTGATCAATATGGGTCTCGGCGACAAGACGGCTGCATTAAGTCTGGCTGAACATGCCATGCGTGTCATTCCGCTCGAGAAAGATGCGTTGCACGGTCCAATCCCGATTGAGATCCTCGCCCGGGTAGCAGCACGATTTGCAGAGCCCGATCGCGCCATTGCAGCGTTGCAGAAACTGCTCTCGATTCCGTCCACCGGCCCATTAGCTTCGAACGCGCCGATCACGTCCGCGTTGCTTCGCCTCGATCCAATGTTTGATCCGCTTCGCCAGGATCCGCGCTTCGAAAAGCTCCTCGCCTCGGCGGGGCAGAAGGATGCGAAGCAGTGATGCACGGGAATTGACCAACGATTCGTCGCTGCTATCCGCCCACAGCTTGGTAATGGCCGAGGCCGCGTTTCCACATGAGGTTTGCCCAAGCCCACGCGAGTAACAGCCAACCGGTTTGGATCGCCAGGGCTTGCACAAGGTCAGCCCCTCTTAATCGGCCGAGAAAAATCGCGATTGGGCAAAATAGTTCGTAGTAAAACGGCAGCCATTTCATCACCGCCTGGACGGCAGACGGCATGATGTCGATGGGAAACATCTGGCCACCGAGGAAGTATTCGAACGAATAAACGATGAAAACGATGGTGGAGATTTCCAGAATCCAAAACGCCATCATCGCAAGGCTGTAAGTGATAAAGAACTGAATCAGCGCCGCCATTACCAGCGACACTGTGGCAAACAGATAGATCATTGGATCAGTCGGCAGCACGACGTAGTCGCGGAAATAAATAAAGATTAGCGCAATCGGAGGCAGAGTAACGAAGGTGTAAACGAGGCGGCCGCTTAGAAAAATACTGAACCGGTATGCCAGATAACTCATCGGTTTGGTGAGAAGCGCATTGATCTGGCCTTCGCGAATATCGGCAGCGATCTGCCATTCATCCTCCGTCGGCGTGACCAGATTGCTGACCAGGATAGTGAGCAAATAGTAGTAAATCATCGAGCCGTAGTCGTAGCCGTGCAGCCCGCCGCCGCGCTCCTTGAACACCGCGGCCCAAAGAAAAACTGTGCCGGCTAGCGGAATCAGGCCGAACAGCGCTCGCAGAAAATAATTCCAGCGGTAAACAAACGTGTTCTGTAGCCCGATGTTAAAAACCGAAACGTACTTTTCGACTCTGCTCGTGCTCATGCTCGTGCTCGCAATCGAGGTTCCTGCAATCGAGCATGAGCAGGAGTAAGAGCAAGAGCAGGAATTGCTGGGTCTATGACCGCCTGGGTGAGATCGATGTCGGCGCTTGCAAAGCGCCGCTACAGTTTCGTGCAAGGTCCACGGCGAGATTAATCGCGGCGACCATGCTGTCAGGACGAGCAATTCCTTTGCCGGCAATTTCAAACGCGGTGCCGTGGTCGGGACTGGTGCGAGGAAAAGGGAGCCCAAGCGTCACATTCACACCTTGGTGAAAGGCGTGGAGTTTCAGCGGAATCAATCCCTGGTCGTGATACATGCAGAGTACCCCATCGAATTCGCCTTCAATCGCTCGGTGAAAGACTGTGTCTGGAGAATGGGGACCGGTGAAAACGGGATGTAACTCGTGAGAAGTGAGGAGTGATTGGTTTAGCTCCGCCACTGCCGGCGCGATGATTTCGATTTCTTCGCGGCCGAGTTTACCTGATTCGCCAGCGTGCGGGTTCAATCCCGCAACCGCAATGCTCAATCTCGCAACACTGCTACGAGTGCTGGTTCTCTCATGGGAAACTTGACGGCTTAAACCCGTCGAGTTTCTCGAGGCCTCATTCGAGAGCGTTCGCTGCTCGAGAAAATTCGCAAGTAACAGACCGACGCGGACAATCTCTGATTGCAGAAGCGCACTCGCCGCCTTGCGCAATGGAAGATGCGCGGTGACGAGTGCCACGGTCATTTTTCCTCCAGTCAGACACATTGAGAAATTTTTGACGCCGCAGCGCTCGGCAAAAAATTCCGTCTGTCCCGGAAACTTGAAACCCACGTCATACATCCGGGCTTTGTGAACCGGGCCGGTTACGATTGCATCGAGCTCACCGCGCCGGGCCAGGGTAACTGCTTCTTCCAGCGCGGCGGCAGCAGCGCGCGCGGTCTCGGCGGTGGGACTTCCCGGCTGGCAACTGGGATATTTGCCGATGATTTTGTATTCGGCCGATTTCGGAACTCGATCAGACTTCAGCGCGAGATCGACAATCTCCGGCCCGATCCCGGCGCAATCGCCCAGCGTAATCCCAATGCGCGGTTTCCTGCTCGTGCTCATGCTCTTTATCGCAATCGAATCTTTACTTAACCGATTGCGAGCACGATTACGAGCAGGAGCATGAGCGCAAAAGAGCGAACTCAGCATTGATTTTCCCCGCGGTTTAAGGAAAAGTGATCGCCGGCATGCAGCACGTCACCGCGTTCTCAAGTCCGCAAACTGTTCCCGCTGCGCCTGCGGCCGCGCGAAAATCTGGCTTGTGGATTTTGGACAGTTGGCGCGACCTGGTCCTGTATGTCTGCACGCCGCTGGTGATTCTGCCGATCTTCCTGCTGGCGCAGGCGCGTTGGAGCGCACAGGACATTTATCTTTTCGTCGCTGCATTTGGCGCAATGGGCCATCATTTGCCGGGAATGATTCGCGCCTATGGCGATCGCGCGTTATTCCAGCGCTTCAAATGGCGCTTCATCCTTGCGCCGATTTTCCTGGTTGTCGTCTGCGCGGCCTTTTCCATTTGGGACCTCAAAGGAATCGTGCTCGTTGCGTTTGTTTGGGGCGTTTGGCACGGCATGATGCAGACCTACGGCTTCTGCCGTATTTACGACGCTAAAGTCGGCTCGTTTGCTCAGCTGACGCGCCGCCTCGATTTCGCCTTGTGCGGTATTTGGTTTGCCACCGCCGTCTTGCTTTCGCCGCAGCGAATGACCGATACACTCGAAACTTATTATTCCGCCGGTGGACCTTTCATCCCGCCTGCGCTTCTACGCACTATGCAGCAAGGGTTGCTGGCGGTGGCGCTCGTAGTCGCAGGACTGTTCCTGGCAAATTATGTCTGGAGCTGGATCCGGGGGAACCGGCCGAGCCCCGTGAAGCTCGTGCTTCTCGTCACGAGCATTTCTTTCTGGTGGTACTGCAACAACATTGTTGCGAGCGTTCTGGTGGGCATCGCGTTGTTCGAAGTCTTTCACGATGTCCAGTATCTCTCTCTGGTCTGGATTTATAATCGCAAACGCGTTGAGACAGACAGCGCGATCGGCGGTTTTATGCGTTTCGTGTTCCGGCGCAGCGGCTCGCTGATGGGCCTTTATGTGGGACTGATCTTTGCCTATGGAGCGCTCGGCTACTTCAAGTCCAGTATCGGCACCGAGTCAGTCAAAACGATACTCGCCGGCGTGGTGACCGCTTCGGCGCTGCTACATTTTTATTACGACGGATTTATTTGGAAAGTGCGCGAGAAATCCACTCGCCAATCTCTTGGCATTAGTGGTGGCGGGACAGCAAATGTTTCGACCAATGGTTTTCTCCCGAGCTGGGCCTTGCACGGCGCGAAATGGGTAGGCGTTTTCGTCATTCCATTGGGAGCGCTCTGGCTTGGGCAGACGCACTCGGCTCGGAGCGAACTCGATCGCATTGGGATGATCGTGGCCGATCTTCCCACCAGCTCCCGCGCTCATTTAAATCACGCTACGGCTCTGCAGGACGCCGGTCGGCTCGATGAAGCAGGCGAGGCTTTTTCCAACGCGCTGCGTTTGAATTCGGATTCCGCGAAGGCGCATGTCGGCCTTGCGACGATCTTCGTTGGGAAAGGAAAACTGGACGAGGCACACGCCCATTACGAACAAGCCTTGCGGATGGAACCGAGCAATGCCGAATATCACTCCGGTTATGCCTATCTTCTGGAGCAAATGGGCCAGGACGATCAGGCGGCGGCGGAATGCGAAGCCGCGGTCCGTTTGGCGCCAAAATCTGCGCCGGCTCACCATAGTCTTGGGGCTTTTCTGGAAAAACACGGCAAATTGGACGAGGCCACTGCGCAGTATCGAGAAGCAGTCCGCTTTGATCCGAGCTTAGTCGATGCGCAAATAGATCTTGGAACCGCGCTCTTGGAAAACGGCGACCTCGCAGGAGCAAAGGAGCATCTTCAAACGGCCTCCAAGCTCGATCCAAAGCTCGCCCAGCCGCATAATTACCTCGGTAAAATTTTCATGCGCGAAGGCAACGTTTCCAGCGCAATCGCGCAATTCGAAGAAGCGTTGCGTTTGCATCCCGACTTTCCGGAAGCCGAGGAAAACCTGCGCATGGCCAAGGGCAGCGACAACAGCTCCCTGACGCTATCGCCCAGGTAGAATTTCGGCCGAATACTCAAGGCGCTTAGAACGGCGAACAATCACCGTGGCGGCCGTGATAAATAATCATCGAATCGACCGTCTTGAATCTGTGAGAGAAGCTGACGAAACGGTTCCCGGCTGATCATGCATCCGCGCGCGACTTCAACGTCATCGTTGGGACGTGCCAGGGAATCAAAGATCTTCTGATACGCAGCACGATCACAGCGGCGCAGACCAACCAGAATGTAGAGCTCGCCGGCCGGCGTCGCGTGAGCGAGCGCAGCTTGTAGCTGATGGGAAGCATCGGGCCGTTCCAAAACGGCGCGCAAATTCCGTTCACCTTCAGACATGAGCCCGGCAACGCCAACGCCTCCAAACGCGAAGGATCTTGCCGCGGCAAGATCACGAGCCGCTGAATTCTCGGGCGTAGCTGCCAACGAGATGTCGGCTTGCGACAGCATGATTTCCATGATGAGCGCGACGGCTAAGTGTTTTCATAATACGGGCGGTCTAACGAGAAGTAGACGAACATTCGCACTTAGAAGCGAACATGCTTTGGCTGGCAATCAAGACGCTTAACTTTCAACGCTCAACGCCCAACGCGGAACGTCCAGCGCTCGGAGTTAAATCAGAACTGCCGGATATACGCTTTCTCGCGGAGGCTGGCGATCCAGCGTTCTTGAATTTGCTGTGCTTCGTCCTGGATCAGTTTCTTCTCGATATCGGCGCGCGCTTCAGCGAGTGATCTCGTGGTGCCGCCGCGTTTGTCCTCGACTTTGAGGATGTAGTAATTGCCGGCGTAATCGATGATGTTGCTGATTCTGCCGACTGGCATGTTGAAGGCGAATTTTTCCAGCGGCGCGGCAAGAGTGTTGCGTCCAATCCAGCCCCAATCGCCGCCGTTCTCTTTTGTGCTGTCCTCGGAATAAATCTGCGCTGTTTGTTCGAATTCGCCGCCGCTGGCGAGTTTGCCGAGCACTTCTTCAGCCAGCGACTTTTGCGCCTGGGCGTTCCCGGTGTCCTTTTGGCCGGAAATCATGATCATTCGCAACTTGATCTCTTCCTTGGTCGTAAATAGTTCGCGATGTTTCCTGTAGAAATCTTCAATTTTCGTAGGCGAAATAATGTAGTTGGTCTTGACGTTGTGACTGCGCATCGCCTGGACGATGATTCGCTCCATCTCTTTTTCCTTGAACTCGCCCAGCGAGTAATTCTGCGCCTCAAGCGTCTTGACAAACGTATTGCGGTCGCCGCCAAAACTCTCCCGTATGATATCGTGCACGCGCTGGTCCACAACGTGATCCGGGATTTGATAGCTTTCCTTTTTGAACGCCTGGATGATAAGCCGTCGGTCGATCAGATCCTTTAGGGCAAGCTGCCGGACTTCTTTCAGCTTGTTTTCCAGGTCCTGACCGGTGAATTGCGATCGCAACAGTTTTTCACGTGGCGCGGACAACGCGCGCACCTGCGAGTATGTGATAACGTCGCCATTCACAATTGCAGCCATGCCGTCGACTACCTGAGGCTCCTGGGCGAACGCATCGCAATAAATGGGTAATAGAACAAGGGCACAGACCGCCAGCGAGACGGCGGTAAATGGACGCACGAAGGTTCTCATAATTTCTTAATTAATTCCAGAATCTCCCCGAGATGCTGCTCGATTTTGGCTTCAACTAAACGAGGGAATTTGCCCGCGACAAGTATAAAATCCCCGCGCCGCGTCAACATCAATTTGCGTTCACGCACCTCGACGCGGTTTATCCCTGATTTTGCAGCAGCGAGCTTGATTTCGATGAGGCCAAACAAATTGTCAACCGGTGGCGGGAACGGCCCAAAGCGGTCTCGCCAGTGGCGTCGCAGACGGTCTAATTGCTCCTGCGTGGTAACTTCTGCGACGTCCCGGTATGCCCGGATGCGCAAACTGGGATCGCTGACGTAGGTGATTGGAATGAAGGCTGGAATTTTCTCAGGGGAAGCCGCTTCCCCACGCGCCCCGACGGACGGCAAACCTCTGCTCCTTGGTATCGGCGGTGCAACGAATTCCGCTTCATTTGTGGCCACGAAATCGAGGTTCAAGTCGACATCGAGCCGAAAACGCGGCCTCTTGCCCTTGATCTGCGCTACTGCCTGTTTGAGCAACTGACAATACAAGTCGAAACCGACCGCCACGATGTGGCCGCTTTGAGCTGTGCCCAGCATGCTGCCCGCGCCGCGAATCTCCAGGTCGCGCATGGCAATACGAAAACCTGCACCGAGCGAACTGTACTGTTTGATTGCGCTGATCCGTTTGCGCGCTGCGCCCACAGTCATCATTTCGCGCGGAAGCAACAGATAAGCGTATGCCTTGTGCTCCGCCCGGCCGACGCGCCCGCGCAATTGATACAAATCGGCGAGACCAAATTGGTCCGCCCGATCGATGATGATAGTGTTTGCGTTCGGTATATCGAGACCGCTTTCGATGATCGTGGTGCAAACGAGCACATCGATTTTCCCGGCAATGAATCGCGCCATAACGCCTTCCAGCTCGTCGGCATCCATCTGGCCATGCCCGATCTCAACTCTCGCTTGTGGACAAAGATCGACGACCCGATCCCGCACCCGCTCAATACTCGCTACGCGATTGTGCAGGAAGAATACCTGACCTTGCCGTTCGAGCTCGCGATCGATCGCCGCGCGAATCAGCCGCTCATCGTAAGCCGACACCACTGTTTCTACCGGCAGGCGGTTGAGCGGCGGAGTCTCGATCGTGGACATATCTTTTACGCCAACAAGTGAAAGATAAAGCGTGCGAGGAATCGGGGTGGCCGACAGCGTCAACACATCGACCAGCTTGAAGAGCTCTTTGAATTTTTCCTTGTGCAATACTCCGAAGCGCTGCTCCTCATCAATCACTACCAGGCCGAGATCTTTAAATACGACGTCGCCCGAGATGAGCCGATGCGTGCCGATGACAATATCGACACCGCCTTCGCGCAGCAGTCGCAACACTTTTTTCTGCTCCGATTGCGAACGGAAACGGCTGAGCATTTCGATGCGCACTGGGTAGTCGAGCATGCGTTGCCTGAACACCTCGAAATGCTGTTGAGCTAGAACCGTAGTTGGAGCCAGTACGGCCACTTGTTTGCCGTCCATGACTGCTTTAAACGCGGCGCGCACCGCCACTTCGGTTTTGCCAAAACCGACGTCGCCACAGATCAACCGGTCCATCGGTCGAGGACGTTCCATGTCGATCTTCGTATCGATGATTGCCCTCATTTGGTCCGGCGTTTCACGGAATGGGAATGAATGTTCAAATTCTGCCTGCCATTTTGTGTCCAAGGCGAATGCGTAGCCCGGATGCAATTGGCGCTCGGCTTGGACCGCGAGCATTTTCCCGGCGTAATCAAATATGGAAGCGGCCGCCTTTATTTTGGCGCGAGCCCATCTTCCGTCGCCGAGTGAGCTGAGTGGCGGCGATTTTTTCCCCGCGCCAACATACCGGGAAACGAGATACGCCTGCTCGAGTGGAACATAGAGCTTCGCTTCATCTGCAAACTCAAGCGCAAGAACTTCCTGAGTTCCGTCTGCAGTGGCAGCAGTGTCGGCTGCACGGTTCGATGAAGCAGGCGACACGCCTACCGCTACAGTACTTGGAGATTTTGAGAGCTGGATCAATCCAAGAAATCGCCCGATGCCGTGTTCAAGGTGCACGACGAGGTCGCCCTCGTTGAGCTCACTGAAATCAATCTGCGCGCGATTGCGGTCCGCACGACGCAAACGCCTGCGCGGATGGGCCGCGAATCGTCCAAATAATTCCGCGGCGGAGAGGACGACGAGATTGGCCTCGGGGAAACAAAATCCGCGAGCAAGAGTGCCTTCGACAAAATCGACTCCTTCAATGGCGCCGGCCATGATCTCGCGAAATCGCTCGATCTCGCCCTCAGTCTGAAAATAAATGATGATTTTCGTGTTATTGGCGCGCCATTCTTTTAAACGGTGGGAAAACTGCGCCCGTTTTGCTTCGGCGAGCACCAGATCGCCGACGGCAAACTCGCCGATCTCGCAATCCTGGAATGCCCCGCTGAAATCTTCCTGACCAGTCTCAATCCAACCTTCGCTGATCTGAATGTGTGGAGGGGCCAGCTCCTGCGAGCCTGGCGTCGCATGAGCTCCGCTCTCCATCTCCGGTTCAAGATCAATTATCAGATCATTTGGAGCGACGTAATCGCGGACTCGACCGCTTTGGTCGTCGACTAACAAAGATCGATCTCCCGATCGGCCCGACGGCGGACTGGAGACCGCCGCTCCTGCTCCGAGCAAAATATCAATCGAACCCAAATCGCGCACCGAAGTTTGAGTATCGATGTCGAACTCGCGCAGTGATTCGATCTGATCGCCGAAAAATTCCAGCCGCAACGGCAATGGCGCTTGCCACGAATAAAGATCGACAATGCCGCCGCGGACGGCGAACTGTCCCCGGGTGGTGACTTGGGCGACGCGCTCATAACCGGCGGTGACAAGTCGGTTGAGAAGGTCTTCCATCTGGGCGCTTGCTCCGCGCCGCAGCTGAGTGAGAGCAGATTGCAATGTGTCGCGGCCTGCCGCAGCTTGGTCGAGACTCGCGCGCGTTGCGACTACGACGCGCGGACCGGTTCCGCGCCCGATTTGCATTAGGACTGCCAGGCGTTCCGCTACGATTTCCGGATCCGGCAAAACATTTTCGGCTGCTGCAAACTCAGCTTCGGGGAGAAACAGCGCATCCGACTGCCAGTTAACCAAGCTTTCGTAGAACGACTCTTGAGAATGCACGCTGGGACAGAGGATCCAAATCGTGGAATCGGCAGTCTGCCGATCATCGGCTCGAAGGCGAAACCACGTGTGCGCGATTATGGCAGCCACAAATGGCTGGGCTGCTTGGATGACGTGTGAGAACTGCACCGGCCAGTGAGCATCTTGTATCGCGTGAAGTTTGGGTGCGATGGGTTCGCTCGCCGCGACACGTTCCAGAAGCTCTGTACCGACTAGTTTCTGCACCGCAAAGTTTACGCCAAATTCTGGCAGAGTTGTAGCGTGTTATAACCAGCCTGCTGTAGTGTGCGCTGTCCTCAGCGCACAAGTTCCGCGCCCCGAAAAATCCGCTGAGGAAAGCGGACTATACAGCACTTGCACCTCGCTAGAGTGCGCGGCCGATGGCTGTGGCAACGGCGCGCAGACGCGGAACGAGCTCGGCGAAAATTTCCGGCGTGAGGGCCTGGTTTCCGTCGCTCTTGGCCATCTCGGGAGAGTTATGAACTTCAATCATGAGCGCGTCCGCACCGGCCGCGACGGCGGCCAGACACATCTGCGGAACAAATTCGCGCAGACCCAGGGCGTGTGCCGGATCGACGATGACCGGTAGATGCGTTTTAGACTTCAAGATTGGAACAGCGCTCAGATCGAGTGTGTAGCGGGCTGCCGTCTCAAACGTTCGAATGCCGCGCTCGCAGAGGATTACGTTTGGATTACCCTCGTTTAGGATGTATTCCGCGCTCATCATCAAATCGTAAATCGTGGCGCTGAATCCGCGCTTGAGGAGCACGGGAAGTCTGCTGCGGCCTACTTCTTTTAATAGGGAGAAGTTGTGCATGTTGCGGGTCCCAACCTGAAGACAGTCGGCGTACTTCTCGATCATCGAGAGATCGCGCGGATCCATGACTTCGGTGACCACCGGCATACCTGTTTTCGCGCGCGCTTCCGCGAGGAAACGAAGCCCTTCTTCACGCAACCCCTGAAAACTATATGGCGAAGTGCGCGGCTTAAACGCGCCGCCGCGCAAAATTTTTGCGCCTGATTCTTTCACAATCGCTGCGATCGCCTGAATCTGCTCCGGGCTTTCGACTGAACACGGGCCGCAAATGAGAACAACGTCCTCGTGTTCGCCCAGCCGGACATCGCCTACGACGACCGAGGACGCGCCGCGAGAATCGCGCCCTGCAAGTTTGTAAGGTTTCAACACGGGGATGATCGCTTCCACGCCCGCCATTGCGGCAATCGGCTTCTCGCGAAGCAGGGCCTCGGGTCCGATTACGCCAATGATAACGCGCGACGCGCCACGGCTGATTTGTGCCTCCAGCCCGAACTCGCGTACACGCGTGATGATCCGCTGGATCTGCTCCTCGGTGGCGTTTGGTTGCGTGATGACGATCATATTCCTGGCAGCGGAATAATCAGAATGCCGATACCGGGAATTTTCTGCAAGCCCAGATGCTGCCTCCCCAAAAGATCCTTAATCCGTGATCGTGACCGGTGTTCCGACTGAGACCGATTTGAAGAAATTTTCGGCCATGAATTCCGGCATGCGGATACAGCCGTGCGACGCCGGATAACCTGGCAAATAACCTGCGTGCATACCCGTTCCGGACACGATCCGCATGAAGTACGGCATGGGCGTGCCTCTGAAATGAGCGCCTGGAGGTTTCGGATCCTTATTAATATCGACATTGGGCACCACCACGGTGCCCGCTGAATCGACGTAGTCACCAAATAAACTGGAGACGTGGTCTTTGTCCTTTTGAATAATTTTGTAATGACCCAGTGGCGTATTCAGTCCTTCGCGCCCGGTTGAAAGTTGTGAAACACCGACCAGCACGCCACCTTTGTAAAAATAGGCGCGCTGCTCACCGAGACTGATTTTGACCGAGGGGCTTCCGCTTGCGTTGTCTCCATCCCAATACGAGACAGTGTCGCGTGGGGGACCACCCTCCGCGTTGCCATAAACACCGCCTAGATACTGCGTCCTCGCGGAAAAGCGCGGATCCTCGCCACAACCGGTCACGAGGAAAAGCAGGCCAATTGCGAAAGCTGGCAGCGAAATACGAAAGAGAGTACGAGACATAGGGTTTTCGATGGCGTTCTTAATGCGCAAGCTGCGCAAAAAGTCAAGCGGGGCGTCCATTCGCGCCTTCTTTGTCATTCCGAGCGAAGGCGAGGAATGGAGCGAGTGGGACGAGCGACATGGACGGACATGCCGCGAGGTAGCGGCGAGAGAGGCGGGAGACGAACGAGTTCAATGTCTAATTGTTTCTGAAATCGGAAATATCGGTCGGCATGACAGAGGATTACTTACACCACTGATCCACCCAATCGTTCACGGTCTTGTACCAAAGCTGGCTGTTCTGCGGCTTAAGCACCCAATGACCTTCGTCCGGGAAATACAACATTTTCGACGGCACCTTCAGCACTTGGAGCGTCGTGAATAGATCGAAACCTTGAGACACATCGAGCCGATAATCGTTCTGGCCGTGCACGACCAGCGTCGGCGTTTTGAAATTCGCCGCGTATTCGTGCGGCGACCATTTCCGATAAATGTCCCGTTTTTTCCACGGCGGACCGCCGAATTCCCATTCGGGGAACCACAGCTCCTCCGTCATGCCGTAGGCGGATTCCGCGTTGAACATGCCATCGTGCGTCACGATGCATTTGAACCGGTTGGTGTGGCCTAATAACCAATTTGCCATATAACCACCGTAGCTCGCCCCCATCGCGGCCTCGCGGTTTTTATCGATGAATGGATAAGTTTTCTCCACGTAATCGAGCCCCTTCATCAGATCGACATACGGTTTGCCGCCCCAATCGCCGCTGATCGAGTCGGTAAACTTCTGTCCGTAACCGGTCGAGCCATGGAAATTGATCATCACCACCACGTAATTTCCGGTCGCGGCGAACAACTCCGCGTTCCAACGATACGTCCACGAATTTCCCCACGCCCCTTGCGGCCCACCGTGAATCAAAAATTTGAGCGGATATTTCCTGTTCGGATCAAATCCCGGCGGCCTAACGAGAAATCCCTGCACCTCATCGTTATTCGCGCCTTTGAACGTGAACGACTCCAACGGCTGCATGTCGATCGTTGACAAGAGCGCGTCGTTCATGTGGGTGATTTGTTTTGGTTCCGGTTCAGTGAGGACCTGCAACCAAATCTCGTTTGGTGCGCCAATAGATTGTCGAGTGAAATACAAGTTGTCGGTTCCGTTGCAAACCAAGTCATCGCAGTGCAGCCGCGCGCCGTCTGTTGTTGGTACTGCGTCCGTTGATTCGGCATCGCAGTTATAAATAGGGGACTCTCCATGATCCTCAGCGGTGAACAAAATGCCTGTCAGATGCTGCACACCAGCGCCGGAATCAAATTTCATAGGTCGGTGCCAGGTGAAGCTTCCAACGGAACGATCAAATCGATTCGTGACATCATGCGTCTTCCCCGTTTGTCGATCTTGCACAAGGAGCCGCCATTTATCAGCTTCGAAGCCGGCGCGTGCTTGCGAGCGCCAAGCGAGATATTTTCCATCCGGCGAATAGAGCGGTGTGGTATCGCTGCCCGGGCCTGTGGAAATTTTCTTCGGTGATGCTGTAGCGTGCGCTGTCCTCAGCGCACCGGGGGATTTTCCGCTGGGGACAGCGGACTCTACAGCAACCGGCACAGTGAAAATTTCGTTGTTCGTGCTGGTCGCTTCGACCTCGTCGATGTTGCTCGTGTACGCGACCTCCTGGCCGTCGGGCGAAATCGCATACATGTCCTGCCCGCCTAACGAGAACGGTGGAACGTCGTGATCGCCCGGTGTGAGATCGCGCGGTTCCTGAATTGGAGGGGCGAGCTCCTGCGAGCCCGCACCCGGCGTCGCAGAGCTCCGCCCTCCATTCGCATTTGCCTCCGCGCCCACCACAAACAGATGGCTGCGTTTGAATTCAGTGAACGCGTTCCAATGCCGATAGAACAAGCGCGTGAAAATTTTCGCTTTTACTTTGCTTTTTTTAAGCTCTTCGTCGCGCTGTTTGTTACACGCGTCGTTCTTGCAATCCGGATGCACCGCCGACACAAACACGATGTTTTTTCCATCCGGTGACCAGATCGCGCCGTCGGCGCCGGTCGAGATGGATGTCACTTGGTGCGGTTTCCCAGTCAGCTGCCCCGCTTCGGAATCGAAATCGCACATCCAGATTTGCGTCGGATCGGTCGCTTTCGAGGTCCAGATCAAGCGTTTGCCATCTGGCGAAAATCGCGGCCGCTCCTCATGATTCGGCGTTGGATTCAATCGATGCGATTCACCGCCACCGGCCGGCACAATCCACAAATGCGAAATCTTCGTATTCGCGGCGAGATCGACATCTTCGCAATCGAACACGACCCATTTCCCATCCGGCGACGGTACAGGCGCGCCGACGCGCTTCAGCGCCATCATATCCTCGAAGGTGAAGGGATGTTTTTGCGGAGCGGTCTGAGCGAACATTGAGCCCGCAAAGAGAAGGAAAATGCCAATAAATGTTTTCATGACTTGAGCGTTTCCTATGTTGTCATGTCGAGCGGAGTCGAGACATCTCTAAATCTTTCAGAAATAATCAGAGATTCCTCCACTTCGGTCGGAATGACACTAAACTGCAGGCATGGCTCAGGTAACAATTGAAACAATCAAGAACGGTCCTTACATCGTGACCGGAGAAGTAGAGTTGATCGACGTTGACGGAAATAAGTTTCCGGTCGAAAAAAGGATGGCGCTCTGTCGCTGCGGTGCATCGACTGAGAAACCGTTTTGCGATGGCACACATTCGAAGGTCGGCTTCCAAGCCGCCGAGAAAGCCGTGCCCGAATCGAAAGAATAGGCGCCGGACATTTATGCCGTCGGACGGGCTCACGGTTCAGGTCGAGCGCTGCATTTATTTAATTCGCGGCGAAAAGGTGATGCTGGACTACGACCTGGCGGTGCTTTATGGCGTGCCGACATCGCTCAACCTCGCGGTAAAACGAAACACGGAGCGATTTCCGAACGATTTTATGTTTCGGCTTACGCAGGCCGAAGCAGAAGGTTTGAGGTTTCAAATTGGCACCTCAAATGAGAATGCGGCAAAGCAAGCCTCGGGTTTGAGGTTTCAGTTTGAAACCTCAAAGAGCCGCCGGGGTGGACGCCGTTACCTGCCTTACGCATTCACCGAACAAGGCGTCGCCATGTTATCCAGCGTGTTACGCAGCGCCCGCGCGGTGCAAGTTAATATTGCGATCATGCGGACATTTGTACGCCTGCGGGAGATGCTTCTTTCCAATGCCGATCTCGCTCGCAAGTTGAACGCGTTGGAGAAAAAGTACCACGAACAGTTCAAGGTTGTTTTCGATGCGATTCGCGAGTTAATGGTTCCGCCGGAAAAGCCAAAACGCCAGATTGGGTTCCATTCTTATGAATAACAAAACGAAATTTCTCGCCATTGCCTTGTCGATCTTCTCGTTATCGGCGCGTGCTGAAAAAATTTCCCTCGTCGGCGGAACGGTGATCAACCCGGCTGACGGCAAAGTATTGCCGAACGCGACAGTGGTAATTGACGGCGACAAGATCGAACGCGTTGCGATCGGCAAGCAAGACGCGGCGTCGCTCGGGAAACAGATCGATTGCTCCGGCAAGTTCATTTTGCCGGGTTACGTCGACACTCACATTCATTTCTTTCAATCTGGCGATCTGTTCACGCGACCGGACGGCGCCGATCTGAATAGCGTTCGCTCCTACAAGGACGAAGTCGCGTGGGTGAAGAGTCACTTGAACGATGTTTTCGCGCGCTATCTGCGCTGCGGCATTACCAGCGTGGTTGATGTTGGCGGACCATTTTGGAATTTCGAGGTCCGCAAGACTGCGGATCAGACGCAGAAAGCGCCGCGTGTGGCGGTGGCCGGCCCGTTGATCTCCAGCGTCTCACGCGAAAAACTCGATCTTGGCGATCCGCCGATCGTCAAAATCGATACGCCAGATCAAGCGCGGCAGTTCGTGCGTAAACTGGCCGAACAAAAACCCGACCTGGTCAAGATTTGGTACATCGTCGACAAGGACCACCCGGTCGAAAGTTTCCGGCCAATCGTGCGCGCGACGATTGAAGAAAGTCATACGCACAGGATTCGTGTCGCAGTGCACGCCACGGAATTGGAAACGGCGCGGGCAGCAGTGGAAGAAGGCGCGGATGTGCTCGTCCACAGTGTGACCGACAAGCCAGTCGATGACGCGTTTGTGAAGCTACTGAAAGAGCGACATACGATTTTGTGTCCGACGCTTGTTGTATTTGAGCGGTATGGCCGGACGTTTTCGCATCAGTTGAATCTCACGCCGGAGGAAAAAACGTGGGGCAATCCGGAAGTGATCGCGTCGCTCGATGTCACCAAGATTCCGCAGGATAAATTACCTGACCGAATCAAGACCGCTTTAGCTAAACCGGATGAAACATTGGATCGCATCAAAAAAACCTACGATATCGCGCTACCGAATTTGAAAAGACTGCAAGATGCAGGCATCACGATTGCAGCGGGAACAGACGCAGGAAACATCGGCACAATTCATGGCCCTGCGCTTTTCCGTGAATTTCAGTTGATGAAAGAAGCCGGACTGACGCCAATGCAGATTCTTCAATGCACAACTGCAAACGCGGCGAAACTTTTCGGCGGCGACGTTGGCGCGCATATCGGCAAGATTGAAAACGGCTATTTCGCTGATCTTATCATTCTCAATTCGAATCCGGTTGACGACATCGCGCACGCTTCCGATATCGACGCTGTTATCAAGAATGGCGTGATTTATCCTGCCGATTCTATTTTGCGCTGATCGTGGTTCGCATGGTTCTGTAGCAGGCCCACGAGTGCCCGAAAGCATCCCGACTCTTGCAGCCAGGACGATTGCCTCTACGGTTATTATGTCGTGCCTTCACTAGTGCTGGCATCCTCTTCGCCTAGGCGCGCTGCATTGCTTTCGGAGGGTGGATTTCATTTTGAAATCGCCAAGCCACGCGTTGCAGAAAAGTTCGATGCCGCTCTCACATTGCGCGAACTAACGCTCTGGAACGCCATTCGAAAAGGAATGTCTATCGCGCAGGCGCGGCCCGACGCTGTCGTCCTGGCGGCCGACACGCTGGTCGCACTGGAGAATCAAATTATCGGTAAACCGACGGACTTGAGTGAGGCTTCCCAGATGCTCCGGAGGCTAAGCGGACGAACTCACGAAGTTTGTTCTGCTGTTGCAATTTATCAACAGACATCGGGAAGATCGGCGGTTTTTCACGACGTCTCGCGCGTTCGTTTTCGCCGGCTGAGTGAGGCAACCATCGAGAACTATCTTGCGAAAGTGAGTCCGCTAGACAAAGCCGGCGCTTATGCCGCGCAGGGGAGCGGCGCCGAAATCATCGTAAAAATCGACGGCTCATTCACAAACGTTGTCGGTCTGCCGATGGAAAAAACCGTCGCGGAGCTGACCAAATTCGGAATACAGCCGAAATCTTAGATCAAGTGTTCGCGATTATCGGATCGGAGCCGGATCGTTTTGGTTTGTAAATTGTGCCTTGCTCGAATGAAACGCACAGTCTTGCTCTTGGCGCGCATGAGGATCGAATGCGTAACGGCTGTGACGCCGCCGTGAGCCCGCACGCCGCGCAGCAACGCGCTGTCGCTGATCCCGGTCGCACAGAAGAGGATGTTCTGGCCGTTAGCCAGATCGTCGGCTGAAAAGACGCGGTCCAGATCTTTCTTGTAACCGGCGTCGATCAAGTTCTTTCGTTCCTTTTCATCGCGCGGCCACATCTTGCATTGCATATCGCCACCGAGACACTTGATTCCTGCGGCCGCCAGCACCGCTTCGGGAGAACCGCCGATGCCCATGTAAAGATCGACGTCGGATTCGGGCAGCGACGGCGCGATGGCGGCGGCGATGTCGCCGTCGCCGATCATCCGCAACGACGCGCCTGCCCCACGAATTTGTTCGACGATTTCCTTATGCCGTGGTCTGTCGAGCATCATCACCGCCACGTCCTGGACGCGTTTGTCCACCGCGCGTGCAACGATTGCCAGCATCTCCGGGATCGGCATCTCCACGTGAAGCGAATCGCCGCGCTTTTTCATGTAATCGATAACGCGCGGCCCGTAAGCCAGCTTCGACATGTAAAACGATGGCACATCGCGCAGCGCCACCTTTACTCCTTCCTCCGGACTGGCTGCCGCGATGCAACTGATCGAGTTCGGTGCACCTTTGGAAATGTTGGTTGTTCCGTCGATTGGATCGATGGCGATATCAAACTGTGGCGAACCGGGAATCCAGGTGCCGAGTTGTTCGCCTTTGAAAATGCCAGGCGCTTCGTCCTTGATGCCTTCACCAATGACGACTTCGCCACAGATATTCATCAGGTCGAACATGCCGCGCATGGCGTCGCAGGCAGCCGCGTCGGCCGCTTCTTTGTCGCCGCGTCCGAGCCAGCGGAGTGAATTTAGTGCTGCGGCTTCCGTCGCGCGCACAAAATCCAACTCAATGAGCCGCTCGATGTCCTGGTAATCTTGTTTCGGCAGTCGCAGAGCCACGGGGCGTTAATTTTCACGCAGGTCGCCCTCGATGACAAGAGCACTGTCAGAGGGACGTAATAACTGATTTGTGATTGGTCGCGCTTATTTTTCTATTGCAGCGACAAGCACGCATGAAGCGTTCGTGTGCGCAGTGAAAGGCGAGCGCTAGCTGACGCAATGCAGGCTTGATTTTGGCGCGGGTTTTCATTTGGATGGCAGCGTGCCTGCTGATGATCAGGTGACGTCACTGAGCCCGATCGGCGGAAATGCTCATCATGGTCCGGTCGCATTTACGACCACGCATTGGAGCGTCGTGCTGGAGGCGCAAGGTGAATCGCCCGCGGCACAAGAGGCTCTGGAAAAACTTTGCCGCACGTACTGGCGACCCATTTTTGCATTTCTGCGGCGACAGGGTATTCCGCCAGAGGAGGCAGAGGACATTACCCAGGGGTTTTTTGCGCAGCTGTTGGAGCGCAGAAAATTCAGTGCCCTCCGCAAGGAAAAAGGACGACTTCGTTCTTTTCTGCTTGGAGCACTGAAATATTTCGTCGCCGATGAGCAGCGTCGCGCGATGGCGATCAAACGTGGGAAAGGACAGCGGCTGATCCCGCTGGAGGAATTGCGCGCTGACGAGCGAATCGACATGGAACCTTCGGACCCGATGACCGCCGAAATGATTTACGAACGCCGGTGGGCATTGACGGTGCTGAAGCGCGTGCTCAGCCGATTAAAGGACGAATACGTCGCGGCAGGTAACGCTGCATTGTTTGATGCATTAAAGGAATTACTACCGGACGAACCGGGCTCGCCATCACAGGCGGAGATCGCAGCGCTCTTGGGGATGACCGAGAATGCGGTGCGGCAGGCGTTTTACCGATTTCGGCAACGCTATCAATCGTTATTGCGAGAGGAGATCGCCGACACGGTTGCGACACCCGGCGATATTGAGGATGAGCTGCGCCATCTCATAGCCGTGCTCGAGGCGTAACGCATGCCTGAATTTTACGGAGTACAGAAGGAGACCGCGGGACCGACTCCAACAATGATCAGGGTAATCAGAATTTGCCGGAAGTGCGGCGCCAGAATTCTTGCCGACGCCCCTGAGGGGCTTTGCCCCAGATGCGTCTTGAAGACAGCGCTGGCGATGCCTTCGAAGCTTGTAGCCGGGGGCGACTCGTCGGCCGAAGCCTCGCCGAAGGCGGATGGCCCCGACCAGTTCGATAAACCAGAACGTGCTACGAAGAGCGAGCGCGTCGCAGAGATGCTCGGCGAACTCGGCGATTACGAATTGCTGGAAGAGGTCGGTCGCGGTGGTCAGGGCGTAGTATTTCGCGCGCGACAGAAAAGTCTTAACCGCATAGTCGCGCTGAAAGTCATCAGTCTTGGTCAGTGGGCGAGCAAAGTGCATCTGAGGCGCTTTCGCCTTGAAGCCGAAGCCGCCGCGCGTTTGGAGCATCCCGGTATCGTTCCAATCCACGAGGTCGGCGAGCGCGATGGCTCGTGCTACTTCAGTATGAAATTCGTCGAAGGCGGTCAACTCGACGAAGTGGCTAGGCGCGAGCCGATGCCACCTCGACGCGGCGCAGAACTAATCGCAAAGGTGGCACGCACCGTTCATTACGCGCATGAACATGGAATTCTCCATCGCGACATCAAACCGGGAAACATTTTGCTGGATGCGAAAGGCGAACCGCATCTGACCGATTTTGGACTAGCTCGCTTGGTCGAATCTGAAAGCAGTGTCACGCAGACCCTGGACGTGCTTGGCACGCCCAGTTACATGGCGCCAGAACAAGCCCTCGGGAACAACGCAGCCGTTAGCAGCGCTACAGATGTTTATGGACTTGGCGCAGTACTTTACCAATTGCTGACGGGTCAACCGCCGTTTGCCGGTGGAGCGACCTACGAGACTATCAAGCTACTATTAGATACGGAGCCGCGGCAACCGCGCCTCTTAAATCCGAAAATAGATCGTGATCTCAGCACAATCTGTCTCAAGTGCCTAGAGAAAGATCCAAAGCGCCGGTACACGTCCGCTCTCGCGCTGGCCGAAGATCTCGAACGTTGGCTAAAGCATGAACCAATTCAAGCGCGGCACACTGGCATTTTCGCACGAGGAAAGAAATGGGTGCGACGCAATCCAAGCAGCGCGCTTTTAGCAGCGTCCCTGATCGCATTGGCGGCAGCTGCGGGATGGATTGTCTGGAAAAGCGAATTTATCCGGCAACCGCTAGCAACCGGAATCGCCGTTCTGCCATTTGAAAATCTAAGCGAGCAGAGAGAAAACGCTGCCGCCTTCGTCGACGGTGTTCAGGACGACATTCTGACCAAGCTGGCGCGGATCGCCGATCTGAAAGTAATCAGTCGGAGCAGTGTGATGGAATATCGCGAGAAACGAAATGTGCGACAGATCGGAAATGATCTGCGCGTATCGCATCTTCTGGAAGGCAGCGTCCGCAGGATCGGGACACGGTTTCACATGAACGCGCAGTTGATCGACACGCGCACTGACACTCACGTGTGGGTGGAGCAATACGACGGCGATTTCAATGATCTGTTCGCAATTCAAAGCGAGATCGCGCAGAAAATTGCCGGCCAACTCCGCGCCAAAATCTCACCTGCGGAGAAACTGGCGATTGAACGCAAACCAACGACCGATCTCGTCGCTTTCGAGCTCTATTCGCGTGCCATTAGTTCAACACCAACATTCCGTGGCGGCACCGCTGGTTCGGGACAGCAGGCTATCGATCTGCTAAACCGGGCTGTGGCGCGCGATCCATCATTTTTCGACGCCTATATCGCACTCGCCGTGCATCATGACCAGCTTTACTTCTTTAATCTTGACCGTACTCCTGCGCGGTTGGCGTCAGCAGAAGCGGCCATTCAGGAAGCATTCCGCATCCGTCCAAATGCCGGCGAAGCACACCTTGCACGAGCATATCATCTTTATAATGGATACCTCGATTACGAGGGCGCTCTGGCTGAACTGGAAGTTGCTCGCCAGACGCTGCCCAATCATCCGCGGCTATTTCGAATAACGGGTTTCATCCAAAGGCGTCAAGGGCGCTGGGAAGAGTCCATAAGGAATCTCGAGCGGGCACTTGAGCTCGACCCTCGCAACGTCAACACGCTCGACAACCTCGGAGATAGTTACGCAGCGCTCCGGCGTTATGCTGAGCAAAAATCGAAGCTCGATCGCATATTGGCTATCGAGCCAAATGATGTTCCGGCAAAAGTGGGGCGCGCACTCGTGGAACTGAATTGGAAAGCTGATACCAGACCGTTGCATCAATTGATTGACGAAATCCAGGCGACAAATCCGGCTGCCATGCCGAAAATCGTCCCTTGGCGGCTGGCTTGCGCACTTTTTGAACGCGACGTCGCTGCCGCCAAAGAGGCATTGCTCGCCGCCGGGGAAGAGAGCCCGTTAGGCAGCGACGCCGTTCATTTCCCGCGTCCTTTCGTGGAAGGCCTTATCGCGCGCATGACAAACGACGAGCACAAGGCGCAATTGGCTTTTACTGCTGCGCGAGACGAACAGGACAAAATCGTCCAGGCTGAACCCGATTACGGTCCGGCATTGTGCGTGCTCGGTGTAATCGATGCCGCTCTCGGACGAAAGGAGGAGGCCTTGCGCGAAGGCCGGCGCGCGGTCGAGCTGCTTCCCGTGGAAAAGGACTCAGTCAATGGTGCGGACATGATCGCCTCTTACGCGATGACTGCTGCGTGGGTTGGTGAAAAAAATCTCGCGTTTGAACAACTCGCTTTCTCAGCACGCACCCCTGCCGGTGTAACGTATGGCGACTTAAAACTGATGCCGTGGTGGGATCCGCTGCGCGGCGATCCACGCTTCGAAAAAATCGTCGCTTCTCTTGCCCCAAAGTGATCGCGCTGTAGCGGCAGGCGTGCCGCCTGCGTCGCTTCAAGCCACTCAAAGCAGCCGCCACGGCTGCCTCTACAGTTCTAACCCGTGACATTCGCTGCCTGCCCGCCGTAGCTGACCGGCGAAGGCGGGTAATCCGGCGATTGTTCCTAAACTTTCCGCGTAAGCGATCGCAAGAATTTACGCAGTACATCACTGAACAGCCGGAAATGCGTTCTCAATTACGAGGACTCGAAGAAGGCCAAAACAATGAAAACCAAATCAAACCAAAGGAGAAAAGATGAACCTTAAAAAGCAAATAGCAGT
>Ga0209239_1000227_pt1 | contig 32142 bp, 23 predicted proteins | sample GraSoi013_2_20cm_FD_185824 | JGI IMG/M metagenome (GOLD analysis project Ga0209239, IMG submission 185824) | Grasslands soil microbial communities from the Angelo Coastal Reserve, California, USA - Sample 10_02_2013_2_20cm (SPAdes) (version 2) | ecosystem: Environmental > Terrestrial > Soil >...
ATCTTCACGTCATTGTTGCGCCCACGAAAGAGCGGGAGGCCAAACTCGGAAATTTTTCCGCCGCATTGAAACGTAGGATGCGCCAAGAACTAAAACCTTCCTGGAAATAGCAGCGGGTTATTTCGATCGGTTGTTGCGCTCTAGTGAATCGCTGCACGACAAATGGCTTTACGTTCAGGAAAATCCATTCCGCACAGGACTTGTGCAAAGGTGGGAAGATTGGCCGTATCGATATGAATTTAACCAAGGAGCTGGCAAGCGGAGCGCTTGCCCTACAAGTCATTTCGAACGCATCCCGGGATCGAGTTGGCCTGCCTGCTGGAAATGTTTCTCGGCCAGCTCGGTCATACCCAGGTCCTGTAGCCGGCGCGCGAGCATCCAATGATAAAGCGGATTATCGGGAGTGAATTGGTCGGCTTGTTTTTCATGAGCACTGGCTTCCTCGAGTTTACCTAACAAACGCTCCGCACCGGCAAGCTCGTTATTCGCCAGAGCCAAACGCGCGTTTCGCTGCACCGCGTCAGTCCAAGCCGAAATAGCTTCGTCCCTGCGACCGAGCTGCCAGAGCGCTTCGCCTTTTTCCTGACGCGCCAGGATCAAGTCATCTCTTTCGGCAAGCGCTTCATCCAAACTCGCCCGCGCTTCTTCGTAATGGCCCACACGATTCAGGATCGCGCCGCGATAATAAAGACTCAAAGCCTTGTTCTCTTCTTTTTGGTGAGCCGCGGCCTGGCTGAGCAATTGGACGGATCGCTCCGCGTTAGCCAAAAGATATTCAAACCACGCCAGCTTCGGTAGTGCTTCGCTGTTTACAAACAGCCCGAGGTTCGAAGCGGCCTCAAAATGTTTTTTTCCATCGAGAATGTTCTTCCGATCATCAGGACGAAGCCAGCGGACAGGATTAGCTTGTGCAAGGGCCAGCTCGTCTGGCACCTGAATTTTCTGGAAGGCGCGATTGCCCAGAAACTCGTGATAACGCACCCAGCCGCTGTGCGCGTTCAATCCAATCCACGCACACGCAAAGGTTGCAAACGCCCAACCCGCCCCATGAATTTTCCCTGAGGACTTCAAATTGAAGCGGTAAAAGGATAATTCCCTGGCCCGAAGCAATCGCCACGTTTTCAAAGCGAGAAACGTGGTAACCGCACCGCAACCGAGTGCCATCAGGAATGGGACCAACGCGTAAACGCCGCGCACGGCGAGGAAACTTCCCAGAAACACAAGCGTGCCTATGATTTCTTCGGGCCACGTCAGCGAGTAATTTTTTCGGATTGCGTCCGATTTGGGAACCAGGATCGTCGGTTTCCCGAAGCCGAAATAGAGAGCGTCGTTGGGACAAACGCTCACGCAATCCATGCATTTCATGCAACCCGGATCGACCACCATCCCGTACTGCTTCACCTCCGCGTGCACCAGCACGTTTGAGGTGCAGGTCGCAGTACAATGGCCGCATTGATTGCAAGCGGGCGTAACGCGGATTTTTCCGGGAGAGAACTTATCGGCCAGACCAAAAAATCCGCCGTAAGGACAGGCATAAGTGCAAAAGCCTTTCTGCCCCAAAAAATAAACTGTCACAAAACCGCAGATGAAAAGAAAAGGGATGGCCACCGCAACAGAAGGGAAAGTCTGCCAAAAATTAGTGGTCACCAGATGATTGGTGAATTTCGGGATAAGCGCCGCGTGCTCCGGGTTCCAGAACAATCGATAGGCGTTGGGCCAGACAAACATGTAGAGTGCCCCGATGAGCGGGACGTACACCAACAGCCGCGATCGAAACGGCTTCGGATGCAATCCAATTTTCTTTAAGAACCAGCCGCAGAGATCCTGCAACGCGAGGATGTGACAACCCCAGCCGCAGACGAAGCGCCCGAAGATCAACGTCGCTAAAATTGCCAGAGTAAAAAAGATGAAGCCCGCGTTGACGAATCCCTTTTGCAAGGTGTGCATTGTCTCCGAAGGCTCAATGGGCGAAATCGTCTTTCCCATGAGCCGCCACTGAATGATGTGCGCGATCATGAACAAGTTGAGAGCGATCAGCGCCGCTGCGCGCCACCGGCTGGTTTTTGATTTGCGAATGCCGGTTCTGCTGTAGCCGGGGGCGTTGACCCCGGCAGTGATGCGCCTGGTCATCGACCCCTTCGTTTTCAGTTCTCGGCTGACGCAACCACTTTTCACAAGGTTGGCGAATTTACTCCAAAACACGCTCTGCGCCAGCGCCCAGACGCGGCCAGGTAGATCGGTAGCCGCGGCGACTCCTCAACGCGTTGGCAAAAATGCGGCTTTTGGCGCCTGATATTTGCGCCTTCGGCGACTCCCTTGCCATCGTCTTGAGGACAAGACGATCCACCTATTTACCTAGCGTTGTTGTAGCCGCCTCGCTGTGTCCAGGCGCTCATCTATTGCAACCGCCGCCGCGTCCTTAGGGCCGTGGTAGGTGAGTCAGTGGTCCGTGATCAGTGATCACGTACATCTTTAGCGCCAAAGGCGCGGTGCAAGCTTGAGCCTGGGGCATCGCCCCAGGAATTGGATCGTCGATGACGCAGCGCTGAAAGAGCGATTCAGTGTATCAATCCTCCAGACATACCGCTCGTCGAATCGATGCCGTGCCTGCGAGTGATTGGGCATGGGACAATCATGCATCGAAGCTGCCCAGAAAGGGAATCGCGCTTTCAGCGCTGGTGGCTTTTGTTGGTTTCACGGATCCCTGGGGCATTTCCCCCAGGCTGGTAATGAGGCCGCGCCTTTGGCGCTAAACCATACGTGATCAGTGAATCCGGAACTCGCGAAAACCTTGCCCCAAAACCGAATCGGGATTACGAAACAATATGACAGCAAACCGAGCCTTGATTCTCATGTTGATCCTCCAAACCGTCGTCATGGCCCACGCACAATCTCCGAACCTGATTGGCAAGTGGAACGTCGAGATCACTTTTGCGAATGAAGACCACCGCTCCCTTCGCTTTGACGCGCAAGGCGACGGAAAAGGCAGGTTCGAGCTGCTCGATCCGAGAACCAAGGTTTGGGGGGGCGCTACGTCTTCGGATGCAAAGTGGAGTCGGGGCGAAGCAAACTCGGTCACTTTCTCTAGCGCGGTGGAATTCATGATCGGCAACGTCGGGCGGGACGCGGGGACTTTGATGTTCAACGGAAGATTTGAAACAGCGGACCTGATCAAGGGCGAGGTGGAATTTTCCCCGCTCGTTGGGGATAGACCTTCGAAACACGGCACATTCAAAGCAGCCCGAGCCGGCGGCGGATAAAATCGGCAACGCGTTGAGCCGCCTTCGCACCGAGCCTTTCGCGACGTGCTAACGTGGATCGGCTTGTCCGAAGACGATGAGAGAAACAATCGCCGAAGGCGCAAGATGACCGCGCCAGGCGTCGTGCGCACCAAAGCGAGACAGCAAAGCCGCACCTTTTGCCAACGCATTGAGCCGCCTTCGCATCGCTACGGCGAGCCAAGGGACAACGCGCGTTCCACCTGCGCGTTGCTATGGCTCGGCGACTATCGAATGCCCGAGTCGCAGTCCCACTGGACCCTTGTCATTTTGCCCGGCGCAACATCTACCTCGAAGGGGCCATAGCGGCCGATCCCGGGTCTTTTTCCCTTGATTGAAACTTTGTAGTGTCCGGGCGGCACGGAAATCCGAAAACGACCCTGGTCATCAGTGGTGAATGAAGCCACTTCGCTCTTTTCGTTTGCCACTACAAAGGCAGCGTTTGCGAACGGTTTTGATCCGGGACTATCAGCTCTGGTTGGCCCGGGCTGAGCGGGACTAATCGTAACTACTCCTTCGATGCCCGTTTCTGAACTGGACGGAGTTTGCCCGGCAGAAATAAAAACAGTCATGACAAGAAGCCCCAAAACTGTTGAGATGGTTGGAAGCCTCACCAACGAAATTTACTGGCATCAGTTCGACGGTCAAAACATTGGACCAGATCGACTGGCACAAGCCGGAAATCCGAAATCCGAAAGAATCACCAGAAGCCCGCGAATGACGCGAATAGACGCGAAAATTCCAGGAAAAGAAAATCATTCGCGTGATTCGCGGGCAGATCTGTCTCGGTCTCTTATTTCAAGGTGGAACGCGTTGTCCCCAACGCGTTGGCAAGACAAGTGCGGCGTTGCCGCGTAATTTACGGCTGGTGCGGGATTCGAATTTCGAATTTTGCACCACTTGACGAGTGATTCGTTGCGCTGAAGTTTTCCGCTCTTGCGCCAGTCGATGAAACGCTATTTGCCTTTTGTAATTGTTGCTGCGGTCGCATTGGTCACGCTTGGGAGCGGAGCAATGCTTTATCGGGCAAAGCGACCACAGGTCCTGTCGATGCCGGAGAACAGGAGTCTTGGGGGCAAGAGCGGCACCGAATCAATGCATATTCGCGGCAACCCCGATGCCCCGGCGACGCTAGAAGAATTTGCCGATTTTCAGTGCCCGCCCTGCAGCAATTTCGCCGGTTTTGCTGAGGAGCTCCTGAAACAATATGATTCGCGTCTGCGCATTGTGTTTCGGAATTTTCCGCTCCCGGGCCACGAGCACGCTCGCGAAGCCGCGCTAGCTGCGGAAGCCGCCGGGCTGCAAGGCCGTTTTTGGGAAATGCACGACGTGCTGTATCGAGAACAAGCAGTGTGGAGCACAGCTCCCAATGCTCGCGAATTATTCGAATCCTACGCCGGTACAATCGGGCTCAATCTTGATCAGTTTAGAAAGGACATGGACGGCGAAAAAGTCAGGGAACGAGTCGATTCAGATCATGCGCTGGGCGATTCCTTGGGAGTAAAGCTTACTCCAACCTTGTTCATCAACAATCATCCGGTCGACCCAAAAGATAAAAACCCCGAGGGCGTTCGCGCCGCGATCGATGCAGCGCTGGCGGGAAAATCGCAGACCTGACCGAAGTGCCCGCGAATCACACGAATCCACGCGAATTGATGACAGAAATTATTTACAAAGGGGAAAGTTACACGATCATTGGCGCTTGCTTCGAGGTGTACAATGAGAAGGGCTGCGGGTTTCTGGAACCGGTTTATCAAGAGTGCCTCGGCATCGAGTTTGAATACCAGCGGATTCCGGCAATCGCTAAGCCATCGCTCGGCCTCAGCTATCGTGGTCGGACATTAAAGCAAATTTACGAGCAGATTACGTCTGCTTCGGCAAAATTATCGTCGAACTAAAAGCTGTTTCCGCATTAACTGACGAGCATCACGCGCAACTTTTAAACTACCTGCACGCAACCGCCTTCGAGCTTGGTCTCCTAGTGAATTTCGGCCACTACCCTAAACTCGAATACGAACGCATTGCTAGAACCCAGCACATCAAACCCAAAACGGATCTCTCCGATGTTTCCCTTTGATTTATTTGCGTCAATTCGCGTGATTCGTGGGCTGATCCTATGACTGCATCGCGATTTCGCACGATCCTTTATGCGGTCGCCGCGATCGTTGCAATGGCCGGCCTGGCGGACGCAACTTATCTGACTGTGCAGGCGTTAACCGGCGAGACGCTCAGCTGCGGAGGTTCGCCAGATTGTTTCCGGGTGTTGGGCAGTTCTTATGCAAGGGTGGGCGGAGTTCCAGTGGCCCTGCTTGGCGCGGCGGCGTACTTGAGCGTATTTACCTTCGCCACCTTCGCAGCGTTTGGCTACGCCCGCGCGCGAACACTTCTGATTCCAACCGTCGGCGCGATGTTTCTCGCTACGCTGTGGTTCCTGTATGTGCAGGCTTTTCTGCTGCATGCGTACTGTCGCTATTGCTTATTCTCAGCGGCAATCACTTTTCTGCTTACGGGTCTTGTGATTGCCGTGCCTTCTTCGCAGGAAGCTTCTGGCCCGTAGGGCGCATATGCAGCCGCCCGCCACAGGTTAATGCCTCTCTTCCTGTATCTGCTTAGCGCCAAAGGCGCTGTATCATTTTAGCCTGGCGCATCGCCCCAGGAATTCGATCGCAATGAACAAGCGCTGAAAGCGCGATTCAGTTGCACGATTAGTTTCAGTCCCAGACATAAGGCTCGTCGAAATTAACACCATACCTGCGCAACAGGTCGCGGAATTCCTCCTGAAACGTGCGGGTGCGATGGTGCTCTTGTTGCGTCTCTACATATTGCAGCACGGCATCAGCTGGCTCGGGCTTACCGAAAACGCGCCATATCCGCGCTGCCACAAGAACCCGCGATAACGAGTATCAATTGTTTTGATCCACTTCGACGATATTTTCTTGATCTGTTCGATCAACTCGGCTTGGGAAAGTGTTCGCGGCAGCGTCGTGACGATGTGAACGTGATCAGCAACACCGCCGACGCGCACAAATTCAGTACCAAGGTCACGGCAGATTGTCGCCAGATAAGCGTGCATGCGCGGCTGCATGTCGTAATCGAGCCAAGGCTCGCGATTCTTCGTGCTAAAGATGATGTGAAGGATGACTTTACTGAGCGACTGGGGCATGGAGCGAATGATGATCCAACTGCTCGGCGAAGTGAATCGCGCTTTCAGCGCTGGCGGTTTCGGATTCCACGAATCCTGGGGCGCCGCCCCGGGCTTGAAGTGAATGCCGCGCCCTTGGCGCTAATATGTGCCTTACTCTTGCTCTGCTCATGCTCATGAGATCAAGCAGCCCTCCCTCGTTAAAGAAATTCGAAATCCGAATCCCGAAATCCGAAATAAAACTCAAAAGACATATTTGAATCATCGAAATCAGAAACGCCCGTTGGCAAACTCACGTTGTTCCGCGTTTCGCATTTCCCATTTCGAATTTCTCTTGGTCATTTAGATTTGCTTCGAAATTCTTTTTTTAATTATGCGGATTCTCGTAGTCGAGGACGAAAAGAAAACGGCTGCTTTCCTGGCCAAGGGACTGCGCGAAGCCGGTTTTGCGGTCGACGTTGCGCCCGATGGCGAAACCGGGTCGGAGCAAGCGCGCGCAAAAAAGTTCGATCTTCTGATCGTCGATATCATGCTGCCACACAAGGACGGCTGGCAAATGGTCGCAGAGCTTCGGCGCGATCGGGTTCGCACGCCGATTCTCTTTCTGACCGCCCGCGACAGTGTGCGCGACCGTGTTAAAGGACTCGAACTGGGCGCAGATGATTATCTGGTCAAACCGTTCGCGTTTGCGGAATTGCTCGCCCGGGTACGCTCGGTATTGCGCCGTGCTCCGCAGCGACAACCGGAACAATTGCGCATCGATGATTTAGAAATCGACATGCGACGGCACAAAGCAACGCGCTCAGGAGTTCCGCTCAATCTCACGCCGAAGGAATTTCTGCTGCTTGCTCATCTGGTTCGCTCAGCCGGTGAAGCGGTATCGCGCGGGGAGATTGCAGAACATGTGTGGGACATAGGATTTAAGACTGGCACGAACGTGGTCGATGTGGTTGTCCGTCGCTTGCGTGCGAAGGTGGACGATCCGTTTAAGACCAAGCTTATTCAGACCATTCGCGGGGTCGGCTATGTTCTCAAAGCCCACTGAACGCCGCTCCATCGCCTGGCAGCTTATTTTGCTTTTCACCGTGGCGACATCGTTCTTGCTCGCCTGTGGTCTCGGCCTGTTTTACGCGATCGTTGTCCGGCACGCGTTTGCCGAAGACAACGCTGTTCTGGCCGACAAAATCGCAGCTTTGCGCACGGATCTCTACGAGAGTGGCCCAAATGTCTTCGCGAAAGAGCTAAAAGGCCGCCACGCAGGGGAGCACACCGCTTATTGGATCAGGATGCTCGATTCGCAAGGCCGCACTTACGCGGAAACGCCGGGAATGGACCGATCGCTTCCACCAGAGATTTTTCCGCCGCCGCAAGACTCAGCGTCGATGGTTGGCGGGCTAAAGGATTACCGCAGAGGGTCGAAGCTGTTTTCGCTCGTCGCTGTGAACGAAGAGTCTGGCAGCCAGCGTTACACGCTTCAGCTAGCACAGGACCGGTCAAGCGACGAGCGACTCGAAAGAAACTTCGCTGCCTTATTCATCATAGTCCTGGCGGGTAGCGTTCTGGGCTCAGCTTTCATTGCGATCGTCGTCACCAAACGAGGCCTGCGACCTCTGCAAGAAATGACGCGATCATTCGGACGCATCGGACCGACTCATCTAAAGGAGCGAGTGACCCCGGCTGACTGGCCACGCGAGCTCCAGCCGCTCGCAATCGCATTCGATGAAATGCTCAAACGTCTCGACGATTCGTTTACGCGGCTCTCTCAATTTTCTGCCGACCTCGCCCACGAGCTAAGAACGCCCATTGCCAATATGATCGGCGAAGCGCAGGTTGCTCTCACGCGGGATCGCACGGCTGCCGAGTACCGCGACACCATCGAGTCCACCGTTGGCGAATGCGAACGGCTCTCCAGAATCGTGGATAATTTGCTTTTTGTCGCGCGGGTGGATGCAGCGCGCGAACCAATTGCGCGGAAGCGATTCGATGCGCGCGCGGCAGTCCAGAAAATTGCGGCGTTTTATCAAACGCTTGCGGACGATCGTCACGTCACAATCAGTTGCAGCGGCGACGGGCAGATTTATGCCGACCCCGACCTGTTCGAGCGCGCGCTCGGAAATCTGCTCGACAATGCATTGCGCTTCACGCCGGAGAATGGTTCAATTCAAATTTTGCTTTCGAAACGCGATGCTGATTTCGAAATCACGGTCAGGGATAACGGCTGTGGAATGGCTCCCGAACACTTGCCACGGGTGTTTGATCGGTTTTACCGTGCCGATTCATCGCGCGGCTCCGATGGAGCAGGCCTGGGTCTGGCTCTGGTAAAATCAATTGTCGACCTTCACGGCGGGTCGGCAAAAATTGAGAGCGAGATTGGTCGGGGCACAATCGTCACGCTGACATTTCCGCTTCGCTAGAAACAGATAGTGCTGCGCTCCGAATTTCTCGGAATCTCTCCTCCGGCTGCCTGTTGATTAATTGTCTGTTGGACCGAAGTGGGAAGCGACTTTACGTCAACCTTTTCTCCGGGCTGTTCCCTGACTTGCGCGGCCGCGCTCAAAGCGAGCCCGGCGCCGATCGCTGCTGCTAGCACTGCTCTTGTTGTCTTCACCTTTATTTTTTCGTCGCTTCGTTGCCAAACGGTTGTCGAAAAAAATTATCTTGCCAATCATTACAATTTTGTAATGATAGCACGCAATCTGCAGGGGCTGACAGTCGCGCTAGTTTCCGCGGCTGCTGAAGTGGATAGGCCGCAGCCGGAGTGGAGCCGGCTGCGGCTGCCCTTCCGTTCGACTTGTGGGACTCTGTGCTGAGCGCGAGCCTCGAGCGAAATCCACAAGAGGCGCGTTTGCGCGCTGCATGGCAATCAGAACACGCATCTTCAGAAAAATTAAGCAAGATTTGTCTTGCCAATCATTACAATTTTGTAATGATGCGCGACACTATGAGTAGAACACCACGTTTTGTGCGGGTTGGGGGGCTCCTCCCGCTGATCGCATGTGCATGTTTTATGTTTCCCGCGGCGAATCATTCGGCGCTCGCGCAAGCAGTGACAGAGCAGCCAATTGTGGTCACAGGCGAAGAAGTGCCCAGCGCGTACGGCGCGCCTCCCGGACTTTCCCGCAGCCGCTTTTCCAACACAACGCAGGCCTATGTATTGCCGCCTTGGGCATTCTTCTTCGGCGAGATTTACGAGGGGCAAGGGTTCCGTCATGGACCGCCCGATCACCTTTTCACTCAGGAAATCGAAATGGGTTTGCCGTATCGTTTTGGCGTTGCGGCAGAAGCAAAGTTCGAACGATTCAATGGTGGCGGCGGCGCGGAGACAGTGAGTTTGGAAGCACGATGGGCGCTTGCTGATTGGAATAAGATTCCACTTAATCCGACACTCTTTGCAGAATATAAATTCGGGGTCGGCACTATTCGACACGAAGAAGTTCCACCTCCTCCAGGAGGAGGAGAAGAAGAGGAAGAGGGTGGGCCGCCCAAAGTTCCCGATGCCTACGAATTTCGTTTGCTGCTCGCCCAGGAATTCGGAGGGCGCTTTGAGTGGGCGATGAACTGGTTCTTCGAAAAAGAGAATACCGGCGACCGAGGCCGCGAATGGGGCTTCTCTCAGAGTGTGATGACTCCAATTTTCCTGCCCAACGAGCGACTGAAAGTCGGCTTGGAAATGGAGTATAAAAATGTCACCACGAAAGACACACGCGGCGATCCGCTGAACAGCTTCGTTATTGGCCCGACCGTCGCGTGGAAACCGACAGCGCAAACTCGCCTTGATATCTCACCCTTGTTCGGCTGCACGGACGACTCGCCAATTGCTGATGTCTTTGTTGTATTCTCTTGGCTTTTCGGTGGCGAACGCGCCGAAGCCGAAGCCCCCGTATCTACACGATTCCGCTATTACTCTGACGTTGCCTACGCCCGTTCGGGAAAAGATTCGGGAAAAGAAATGAAGCAGGTCGCGTACGTGCCGCCCTGCCCGCAATGGTACGGCGATCGCGAATGGAATGTGAATCTCTGGGGCACTTATGCATTCACCAACACCGAGTTCGCTCCTAATCCTTCGCTAGTGGACATCGTACAAAGCACCAGTGAAGGCAATCCTGTGCTCGGCACGTATGATCGCTACATTGGCGGCGACCACGCGTGGGGCGGCGGAGGCGACATTAAATATTTCTTCTGTCGCTATGCTGGTCTCGGTGTTGAGGGATTTGCACTGGACGCTCACAAGCCTGGTTTTGATATCTTCGAGGACCAGGCGGTCCCGATATTTGTTCACCGAAGAATCAATCACAATCATACTGTCGGCGCTGTCCTTGGCACGCTTACGTTGCGTTATCCAATTCCGTGCACTCGTTTTGCACCTTATGCGTGGGCGGGCGTGGGTGCGATTTTCGGCGGCGGCGAAAGGGACACCCTTCACACACAGGGGCCGCCGGACGCCTTCGCTGTCAATGCACAGACCGAACATTTCGGTAGCGAAACCAAAGTGCTCGGCCAATTCGGGGCTGGTCTCGAATTTCGAATCGCGCGACACTTCGGTTGGACTAACGATCTGAGTTTCGGCGTAATCGACGGACCAAAAAATAATTTCGGAATGTTCCGAAGCGGACTCAATTTCGCCTTCTAAGAATCTCTGGAGGTCACGCCTTCAGGGCTGAAAGCTGCGGTTATTTCCGCGGTTTGCTCAAGTGGAGATGCCGCAGCCCGAGTGGAGCCGGCTGCGGCTATACTTCTGGTCATTGAGGTTTAGCAACGAGGGGCACTATTCTCGCACATTTCTTGACCGCCATTAATCGCATCGATAACTTCGTTTTTGGAAAGGAGTTTGTCGGTGAAAACCGAGGTCTCGATCGAATACTGCGTCGTTTGAAACTACACGCCGAAGGCCGTCAGTTTGGCGGCCAAAATTCTTGAGCTCGGCGAGCGCATCAAGTCGCTCACGCTGATTCCCTCGAGCGGCGGCGCTTTCGAGATTCGCGCCAATGGCAAACTGCTCCATTCCAAGCTCGACACCGGCGACTGGCCGGACTTTGACGACATCGTCAAGGCGATCAAAAAGACAAAATAGTCCTGCGCGTTCGTTGTTGGACGTCTGCTGGCAATTAATTGGAGTTGGGCGCGGCTCGTCAGACGTTCAAAAGCGGCGTCGAGCCGCCGCACTCCAAGGCGCGCCGCGCGCGCAAAAAATTCCACGTTGTACGTTGGGCGTTCAGCGTTCGGCGTTTTCTTTTCTTTGGAGAGTGAAGGGTGCCTGGTGGCCCTCGCGGTCTTCAAAACCGTCGTCGCCGCGCAAGTGGCGAGGTAGGTTCGATTCCTATCCTCTCCGCCTCTTCATTTTCGATTTTGGATTTTCGATTTTCGATTGCTATGTAGCCAGCGCCGTCCTGCGGGCGGCAAAGAACTCCATGGAAAGGAGGTGATCTCGATGTCGCGTGAGCAAATCCGAAAACTGACCTCGCTCTCCTCGTGTGCAGGGTGAGCTTCCAAATTGAGCCAACAGGCCCTGCGACAAGTTTTGCCGCAGCTTCCCATTTCATTAGACCGCAATGTGCTCGTGAGCTCGAAAACTTTCGACGATGCGGGCGTGTACCGTCTGGATCGGCATCGCGCGCTTGTGCAGACAGTTGATTTCTTTACGCCAATTGTGGACGACCCATTTTCTTACGGGCAGATCGCCGCCGCCAACTCGCTATCCGATATTTTCGCCATGGGCGGACGGCCTTTGACCGCTCTCAACATCGTTGGTTTCCCTGCTGATCTGGTTCCACCGAGAGTCGTTTCTTCCATTTTGCGCGGTGGTCTTGCCAAGGCAGCCGAAGTGGGATGCGTCATTATTGGCGGCCATTCCATTCGAAATCCCGAACCGATTTATGGGCTCGCCGTCACAGGAATCGTCGATGTTCGGCGGCTCACCACGAATGCTAAGGCACATCCGGGCGACCTGCTTGTGTTGACTAAACCCCTTGGCACCGGCATCGCCACCACTGCGATTAAACGTGGAATTGCGTCGCGCGCGCTTCGGAAAAAAGTGGTCGCGCTGATGTCGAAGATCAACACCGCTGGCGCTGAGCTCGCCGAGCTTCGGCTTGTCCGCGCGGCCACCGATATCACAGGCTATGGATTGATCGGGCATCTGGTTTCGTTGTGCCGGGCCAGTCGCGTCTCCGCCGACATCGATCCCGCCGCCGTGCCGATGATCAGCCAGGAAATCGGAGACCTTATCGAGCTGCGCTGTGTTCCGGAAGGAAGTCGTCAAAATCTCAATGCGACCACTATCCTTGTCGATTGGGCGAACACGGATGAGGCGCGCAGAATTCTTTTAACCGATGCGCAGACCAGCGGTGGATTACTCCTTTGCGTGGCCGAAGCGGATCTTGAAAACGTGCTGAGAGTCCTGCGAAAAGGGGACACAGCCTCCGCTGCGGTGATCGGAAAAATCGTACCACGGCGGCGCCGTGGTCCACTGATATGCATGACAGAGTAAAGCCAATTACGCGGCGCCAAATTCCTGCCGTCGGCAGGATCCTTGAGGCTGTGGGCCGTTGTGATCTGCCGAGGCCCGTTGTTGTCGATGCTATTCGTCGAAAACTTTCACGGATTCGCGCAGCCAGGGAGGTGCCTGATTTTGAATCAATTGTAACTCTTGTTCGCCACTCGATTGATGAACTTCGCACCAGCAAGCTTCAGCCGATCATTAACGGTACCGGGATCGTTATTCACACAAATTTTGGGCGTGTGCCGTTAGCGAGTGAAGCTGTCTACGCAGCGAATGGAATCGGATCAGGTTATTCAAATCTTGAATACGATCTCGCAGCAGGCGAACGCGGCCGACGCGGCGGTTACATCGAGAATGCGCTCGCGTTACTTTGCGGAGCAGAAGCGGCGACTGTAGTGAACAATTGCGCAGCAGCGCTCGTGCTGATTGTTCGACATTTCACCGGAACCAAAACTGATGTCGTTATTTCTCGTGGCGAATTGGTGCAGATCGGCGGCGGCTTTCGAATTGGCGAAATCATCGAAACAACCGGTGCGAAACTGCGCGAAGTCGGCGCCACCAACAAAACAACACTCGGCGATTACGCGGGAGCCATCGGTCCGAACACGGCAATGATCCTTAAAGTTCATCGCAGTAATTTCTTTATGAGCGGTTTTGTCGAATCGCCTTCATCGAAGGAAATCAGCGCGCTGGCGCGAAAGAAGCGGGTTCCGTTTGTCGAGGACTTGGGAAGCGGCGCCGTTGTCGCAACCGAACAGTTGGGAATCGCAGATCACGAACCGACGGCTGCCGAGGTTTTGAAAAGTGGCGTCGATGTAACTTGCTTCAGCGGCGACAAATTATTCGGCGGCCCACAGGCGGGAATCATTGCCGGCAAAAAGCGATTGATCGCTGCCCTGAAACGGGAACCGCTGTTTCGGGCGCTGCGCTGCGACAAGCTTTGTCTCGCCGCACTACAGGCGACAGTCGATCTTCACTTTGATCAAGCGACGGCCGGAATCCCGACGCTGGCGCTACTGCGAGTTTCAGAAAGTGAATTGCGCAGACGCGCCACAGCTATTTGTTCGCGATTGCAGGAATTGCCGCTAAAAATTGCCATCGGCTGCGGCAAGGCGAAAGTCGGAGGCGGCACTTTGCCGAAGTCGAATCTGTCGTCTGTCACGATTGACATCACCCCGAAAAATCCGTCGCTTGCCGATTTCGCCGCAACCCTTCGCGCATCAAGTCCGCCAGTGATTGGTTACATCGCTAACGGCCGCTTCAAACTCGATCTGCGCACGATTTTGCCGCGGCAGGACGCTCTCGTAGTCGAAGCGATTCGCGCCGCATACGCAAAGTGACGGCTCGGCATTTTACCATCGCCACCGCGGGCCATGTCGATCACGGCAAGAGCGCATTGGTGAAAGCGCTGACGGGAACGGATCCTGATCGGCTGCCTGAAGAAAAGAAGAGACACATCACAATCGATCTTGGTTTCGCCGAACTAAATTTGACCGCGCCGACTGGCGAAAAGATTCACGCAGGCGTCGTCGATGTTCCAGGCCATGAGGACTTCGTTCGCAACATGATCGCAGGCGTCGGCTCGATCGACCTCGCACTCTTTGTCGTCGCCGCCGATGATGGCTGGATGCAGCAGACCGAAGAGCACCTGCAAATTCTGACATATCTCTGCGTGCAACGCGCCGTGATCGCGCTTGCGAAAAGCGATTTGGGAAGGACTGACATCGTCACGGAGCAAATTCGGAATCAACTGCGCGACACGGTTTTTGCACGCTCACCGATTGTTCCAACGTCGGTCCGCACCAGCGAAGGAATTGAAAATTTGAAGGGCGCGCTCGCTTCAGAGTTCGCAACGATGCAGACGCAACGCGATTTCGGAAAGCCACGCTTATTTGTGGACCGCGTATTCATGCTGCGCGGTATCGGCACAGTCGTCACCGGCACGCTGAGCGGCGGTTCAATTCGGCGCGGCCAGGATGTTGTCGTTCAGCCTCGAAATACTTCAGCTCGAGTTCGGTCCATTCAAAACCACGGTCGCGATATCGAAATGGCTCACCCGGGAATGCGCACCGCCATGAACCTGCCTGATGTCTCAATTGGCGAGAATGGAATACAACGCGGCGATCTTATCACCACTGAAGACCTCGGTAGCCCGACCGCAATATTTGACGTGCTGGTCGAAAGATCGCCGCGACTGAAGCGAAACTCTCCTGCAGCGCGGCCAATCAAGAACGGCAGCACTGTTCAAGTTCATTTTGGAACCAGTCGCACGGCTGCGAATCTTACATTGTTTGACGGACCAGCCGTTGGAGCCGGGCAAAGCGCAATTGCTCAATTGCGGCTCGATTCCCCGATTCTTGCATTTGTTGGTGATCGTTTCGTCCTGCGCGACTCTTCCGAACAAAACACCATTGCCGGCGGCACCGTGCTCGACCCCGACGCCAATCGCGCCAATTTCCGCTCTGCCGCACAGATTCAATTGTTAAAAGAGCGCGCCACCGCACCGGATGACGCAAATCTTTGCGTGCGGTCCCAGCTTCGACGTGATGGATTCGCGGAATCCAAAACGCTTCTGGTGAGATCGAACTTCGCCGCCGATGAAATCGGCGGGGCTTTGTCTCGACTGAGAAACCACGGCGAGATCGTCCTGGCCGGCGATATTGCGGCTCACGCATCTTATTGGCACGATCTGATCAAACGAGCAGCCGGGTTCATCGACCGGGTGCACGAAGACAATCCGGAGCGCCGTGGAGTCGATGTTTCGGAGCTTCGGACAGAGTTAAAAATCCAGTCCCAAAAATTGTTTACCGCGGTGATTTCAGAACTGACCCGAAACGGGTTTGCTCGCTCCGACAATCAAATTGCTCGCGTCAGCCACCGTCCATCGCTGCCGCCGGAATTGCTCGCGGCCGCGGAAAACATTCGCGCTGCGCTCTCAGCCATACGTTTTGATCCTCCCGACCGCAAGACGTTCTCACAAGATCGACACTTTCAGCAGGCGTTGCGATTTTTGATCGATCAAAGGGAAATCGTTGAGATCAGCAGCGAGATCGTTTTTCTTCGCGACGCTGCTGAAGAGATGCAGAATACAATCGCCGAGTTGCTCTCCAAGCAGGGTTCCGCCACCGCCAGCCAGATTCGACAGAAGATTGGCACCACCCGGCACGTAATCATTCCGTTTCTCGAATATTTGGATCGCATGGGTGTGACTCGACGCATCGGAGATCAACGCGTGCTCGCGAAGAAATCGGTAGCCGCTAAATTGGCCGATGCCGCCAGCGCGCACCAAACCTGAAGTACATTCGCCGCGCGCATCGCTACACATCGGAGCGTCGCCAGAGGCGGCATGGGAGAACGTAGTCAGGCAGTGGTTTGAAAAGATCGCCCCCCGCGGCTTGCACGATCGACAACCCGCAGCTGTCGTCACAGCGTCTCGCAACCAAGCGTATTTTTTTCGGAGCCGTCTGCTCGCCGAAGGCAAATCCCTGATGGCGGTGAAATTTCTCTCGCCGCCCCAGCTGCGCGAGTTATTGCTTCGCCGCTGTGACTTGCCGGTGCCGCTGCGCGAGCATCTCCGTCTTCTCCTCGGCGTCACCGCCGAACAATTCGCCAGCAGCAGCAGCGATGACGAAACGGTGCTCGTTGCAAAATCTATCGCTCGAGAGCCCGATCGTTTTCTCCGTGCGATTGACCAACTGCGCGCCGCCGGCTGGACCCTTGATGAGATCGACTCGCCCGCGCTGCGCGAACTGGCAGCGCGATTCGAAGAACAAGTGCGCGAATGCGGCTTCACGTTCGTTCATGACGCTGATCGCGTCGTCCTTGCAGCCGCCCAAAAGTTTCAGCCGTTGTTTAGGGATTTACTCGTATTTGGATTCGACGCAGCACATTGGCCGCTCTGGCCGTTACTTCATGCTGCGACGCTGTCCTCAGCCGAAACCTGCGTAGTGTTGAGCGATCCGCGCGATGATGCGCGCAACCTCGACGAAACCTGGATCGGAACGTGGGAGGAAACTTTTGGGCCAGCAGAAGTTATTCCGCCGATGAATGGAAGAGCGACGACCTCGCTAACCGGAGCCTTACCGGTCCCCGCCTCGGACGTTCATTTTGTTATCGGTCGCGACACGACGCAGCAAGCACGCGCAATCGTAGCTGTCGTCGCGAAATTCCTGGCCGATGCAAGTTGCGAACGGCTCGGCATTTTATTTTCAGGCCCGGGCGCGCTTCCGCGTTTGGTCGCGACGTTTCTTCAAGCAGCCGGAATTGCGCACAACGACGGGATTGCATACTTCGCGCCGAGCGCGTTCGACGATCACGCGTGGCGCGCATGGCTCGAATTGCAACAAGCTCCACGGCTCAAACCCTTGTTTCGATTTCTTCGTGCTACTGATTGGCAGATCTTCGATGGAGTGTCCGTCTTACAGATAGAAGAAACTCTGCGGCGCTGTTACAATAACGTGCTTGTCGACAACATTGAGCTGCTGCGGGATTACTGCGCGAGCAGTCCCGATTTGCGGCATGGCAGCGTTGTCGCGCGTGAGCTGGAGAAAATCCAGTTTCTGCCCGCGAGCGCGGCACTCACGGAATTTCTAACACACACGCGAGCAATCTTTGCTGTGCTCGACTGGACAGAACGTTGGAATGAAGTCGAGCGATTGAGTCGCAATTGGAGAGATCGGCTGTCGACGAGGTTTTCAAAGAACTCCTATTTGAGATGGCTGCGGGAGCTTCTCGGCGCGCCGTCGCTGGAGCGCGACAATCTCGGCGCGCATTCATATGCGCGCGTGCACCTGGTCGCTTGCGCCGACGCACAGGACCAGCCGTGGTCCCATCTGATTTTTGCCGGACTAAACGATGAAACATGGCCGGCGTTCGAGGATGAGCTTGCCTTCGTCCGGGACGAGCAGATTGAGGAGCTTAATCGACAGAATACGACACTGAATCGGCGCGCGTCGAAACGCGGCCGGCAAGGCGAAGGTCACTGGAGCGTGCGCGAAGGGAAGACGCTGCTTCTCGGTCCAAATGAACAACGACAGATTCGCCGGCGACAATTTCTCAACCTCGTGGAATCTGTTAGCGCAGGCCTCGGCGTGAGCGCGAGCCTGTATTCTGAAGCAACGCCGAGTCGAATCGCGAACCCGAGCGAATTTTTTTCCTGGCTTTACTTCAACGCACACGCTCGGGGCGTTTCGCAGCAGACACTCCATTCGCTGGAAGAGCAAACCCGCGATTGGCTGAAGGATTGGTCCCCAGTGGACGCACAGAAAATCGACTCGATTAGCGTTGGCCGGACGCGGTACGCATTCGATGCGCGCCGACAGTTGCGCCCTGCGGGCGAATATGAATTCGCGCTTCGGAGTCCATCCGATGAGGAAAAATCGCTACGCGTCACCCAGTGGGAGCAAGCGTTGCGCTGGCCGGCCATCGTTTGGATGGAAATTTTTCTCGGTGTCACGCCAGACGATGGCGACAGCGATGCCTGGGCAGTTGCGACCGGACAATGGGTCCATCGCTGGCTCGCCGATAGCGTCGGAAACGGCGGAGACCGAAAATTTGTCGATGTGAATCGGGCCGAACAAATCCGTGAGCGCATCTCGAAGCACGCCCGCGAGCTTCGGGAACGCGTCGCGGCGCTTTGTGCCAATCGCAGCAAACGTCTTCCAGATTGGTGGCGCTCCGGCTGGAGCAACGCGCTTTACATCGCCGATTGCCTCGCCGCAAAAGTTTGTGATCTCCATGACTGGTCAGCAATGGGAGTCGAATGGCCGCTTAAGGAACCAACTTTAATTCCATTGAGCGAGAACCAGACGCTGCGAGTTCGGGGCCGGATCGATTTGATCCTCGCGCGGCGGAAATCTAAGGAGTCAAGAATCGGCTACGAAGATCTTTGGGTTATTGACTACAAAACAGGACGCCAGCGCGGCTTTAAGTTGAAAGAGCTGCGCCGTAACGACACGCCCAAGCGGAAATTTCACAAGCAATTGATCGATGGCCGCGGCGTCCAGCTGGCGCTCTACGCGCTCGCGGTGCACGCGCTCGGGGCTGATGATGTTCAACTGACGCTTCTTTCTCCAGCGGAACAGCTCGAACCCCAGTTTCGTCTAGCCGATGTGCTCGCACAAAAGAATTTCTGGAGCGACGTGCACCGGATGCAGGAAACGGGCGTCTTCGGAATGCTCGGGCCGATTCATGCTGATTTTGGATTCGTTGGGAAATATCCGCTCGCCACGCTTCCGATTGACACAGATTTGCTTGAAGAGAAATGGGCGCTGACACATCCAGCATTCGTGCTTGAAGAGGAGGGGCAAGCGAAATGACGACGATTGCCGATGACGACGCACGCCAGCGATTTGTTCGGGAATTGGATCGAAACTTCTCGGTCATCGCTTCCGCTGGCTCTGGCAAGACTCAGGCGATCACTGATCGGATCGTTGAAGTCGCGAAAGACCGGCAACGCGCGCTTGAATGGCTGCCACAACTCGTTGTTGTGACCTACACGAATCGCGCTGCCGATGAAATGCAACAGAGAACGCGCCAGCGAATCCTCGAAGCCGGGTTGCCGCTGGAGATCGTGGAAGCGTTTGGCCGCGCCTTTTTCGGAACGATCCACGCGTTTTGCATGAAACTACTCGCGACGCACGGACATCGTCTCGGTCTGCCGGCGAGACTCGAAACGATAACGGACGATGATGATCTGTGGAATGAATTCGTCGAGCAACAAACGGAGATCGGTCATTCGTTAGGCGATGAAAATCGCCGTCTGCTGTTTCGCTTGATGCAGGCGCGGCAATTGATGGAGCTCGCGCGAAAGCAGGAGCACGATTTCATGCCGCCGCAATCGCTTGGCCAATGTGCCGAATGTGATTTCACTAAAGTCGAAGCCGCAGCTGAGATCGCGCAGGCGAAGAACATTCCGAAAGCAAAGGCGCAACTGCGTGAATGGCTGCGGCGCTGGAGCGAAACGGACGAGTTCGCGCCTTGGCCGGCGTGCGCTACGACAGCCAAAGACTTCACCGCGCTCTGGCGCGAAGCGTTTAGGCCACTTCGCGAATGGGCAAGCGCGTGCGCGTCGTGCGTGGCGGCGGAAGTGAGGCGCGATTATCGCGAGTTCCGTTTAGGTCGTGGCGCAATAACTTATCCGGACCAAGTCACGTTCGCGGCCGAACTGTTGCGGCTGCCGGAGGTGGCGAAGCGAATTCGTGGCAAACATTATCGCGTCATTCTCGACGAAGCTCAGGACACAGATCCGCAGCAATTTTTTGTTTTGCTTGAAATGACGCGGCCGGTGGGTGCGCGTGGCGAGTGGTTTCTCGCCGCAGCGAGTCCAGCCTCCCGGGGACAAGATCGACATCAAGGACCTCGGCCCGGTCATTTCTCGATGGTCGGTGATTTTCAGCAATCGATTTATCGCGATCCGCGCGACCTGAATCACTATCGCGAGCTTCATCACGCGCTCATCGAAAGCGGCGTGGCGGAAGAGTTGAAATTTTCGGTGACATTCCGGCTCGATCAGGCGCAGCTCGAGTTCGTGAACGACACATTCGCTAGAATTCTCGACAACACCGAAGGCCAGGTCGAGTTTGTTGAGCTCAGTCCGCGCCCGGAAATTTTGCCGGGTCAGGTGATTCGCTTCGAATTGGGCGACGACATTGACATGTCGCTCTCCGAACCGCAACGCGCTCAGATCGAAGCTAAGCGTCTAGCGAAGTGGGTGCGCGGCGCTGGGCTGGAAAAGCTGCGGGCGAGATGTTGGCGCGAAGTCGCGATTCTCTGCCCGCGCAAAGCGTGGTTGCGCGCGATTCGCGATGCGTTGCTCGGACAACAAATTCCGGTGGAGGTCCAGTCGGAGAGTGATCATCAGGCCGAACATCCAGCGTATGCGTGGCTCACGGCGCTACTCGCGATCATGGTCGATCCAAATTCGAGCTACGAAATCGTGGGAGTGCTCAGAGAAGTGTTCGGAATCTCGGACGACGAGCTGGCGCGATTTGCTCAAGGCGAGGGCCGCAAATTTCAAATCGACCGGAAAATTACCGGCCGCGGAGTTGTTGCTGGCACATTGAATCTGTTGACGCGAGTTCGCGAAAGCCTGCCCCACCAGCCGCTTTTCAGCGCGGTACGCGAGATAGTGCGAATGACGCAGCTGCGCGAGCGATTACGGACTCTGCCGCGCGAAGAATTCGGCGATTCGGTGAACGAGCTGGAGAAACTACTCGGCGCCGCGGCAGCCGCGGAAGCGCGGCAGGAGTCGCTGGCCGACTTTGCGCTCACGCTTCGGCGCAACTTCGACAAGATCCGTGAAACTGAACCGGCGCAAGCTGATGCGATCCAGCTGATCACTGCGCATAAGGCGAAAGGATCGGAATGGGACGCGGTCATTGTCCCGTTTCTGGCACGCGAGGCGCGGCTTGGTGGGAATATTCGTTATCCACTCGTCATTTCGGGCGAACAACAGTTCATCGCGTTCGATCGAAGCGATCGCGCGGATCTGGAAGAGGAAATGAAAAAGGTCCAGCGCCAGGAAATGGAACGGCTGCTATACGTGGCGGTTACACGCGCGCGCCACACCCTCATCCTTGCACTCGACGCCGGCTTCTTTCGAGGCAAGCGCGGCGTTCACACCGACACGCAACTGAAATGGCTGCAAGCCGACGTCAACGAGCCGAACGCAGACATCATATTAGATCTTTCTGATGAAGCGACAGCTTGCGAGCAAACCGCTGCACGTCACAAGGACCGCGCACCCGAATTGATCGGTGATAGTTTACGGGCACTGCGACTCGAGACTGGTTGGGTGGATATTGCACGGCAGAGAGCGGCTTCGATCCTAGAAACAGTCACGCCGAGCCAGTTCGCGCCGGAAGAAGAACTAAGCAGAAGTCCCAGCGTCGAGGAATGGATTGAGCTCGAACCGGAATTGCGGCCGCCGCGGATGGATAATCCAGCCAAGCGTTACGGAGTTTGGTGGCACGATTTCGCCGAACAAATCGATTGGCGGTCCGAGCCGAAGAAGTGGAGCGAAACTTTCGCGCGCAACCTTGCTGCGTCGCCGGATGTCGCACGCTCGAAGCGCGAGTGGCAGCTGTTGCAAAGCCATATCGAATCGGCCGGTGGACTCGGGCGCGTCTTGCGCGATGCGGATCTCCTTTGCCAAGAGATGCCGTTCTTCTGGAGGGTCAACAGCAAATGCCTCGAAGGGATTGTCGATCTCGCGTCGTTAAGTCAGAACGCGAATCGGGTTTTCATTCTTGATTGGAAAACGAACCGGATCGCTGCCGATAAGATCGACATCCTGCGGGAGCTTTATCGGCCGCAAATGGCGGCCTACTGGCAGGCGATCTCGAATCTGACAGACGCGCGTGTCAGCGCCGCAATTTATTCCACCGCTACCGGCCGGGTCGCCATGTACGATAACGACGAGCTCGGCGAAGAATGGCGCCGACTATCCGGCAATTTCTAGCGCAACCGTACCGGCCGCTGGCAAGCGCTGGCTAATCGTTTCCGCTGGAGATGTGATATGACGACAATCGGGCGAAGATTTTCATCCGAGAAACGGGAGGGAACATCGACAGAATCGTTTCGTGTCAGCTCTGGCGTTCGCCACGGATGAATTGTTCGACGCAACGGTACGCCTCGTCATCGGTCATTTGCACGGGCGGATGCTTCGAAAAATAGGCGGAGGCGGAATGCAACACACCGCCGATGCCGCGATCGAGCGCCAGCTTACAGCAACGGATTGCATCGATGGCTACCCCGGCTGAGTTCGGTGAGTCTTCGACGGAAAGTTTCAGATCGATTTCCATCGGGATGTCGCCAAAGAGTCGGCCTTCCACGCGAATAAAGGCAATTTTATTGTCGAGTTGCCACGGGACATAGTCGCTAGGGCCGATGTGAATATTCTCGTCTGCCAGGCGCTCACCGGTCACAGACTGCACCGCTTCGGTTTTCGAGGTTTTCTTCGACGCGAGTCGCGTGCGATTCAGCATGTTCAGAAAATCGGTGTTGCCGCCGGTATTCAGTTGATACGTGCGCACAAGTTTCACCCCGCGCTTGCGAAAAAGATCCACCAGCGCCCGGTGCACGATGGTGGCGCCCACTTGCGCCTTAATATCGTCACCGATAAGGGGCAGATTTTTATCGGCGAAACGCTTCGACCATGCCGAATCGCTCGCGATGAATACCGGGATGTTGTTGACAAAACCCAAGCCTGCTTCGAGCGCACAACCGGCATAGAAGCGGGTGGCCTGTTCGGAGCCGACTGGAAGATAATTGACCATCAATTCCGCGGAGGAGTTTTTCAACTCGGCAATGATCTCTTCGCGGGTGGATTCTTTCTCCAGTGGAAGAAATGTGCGGAGCGGATCCTGATCGTGCATGTGCGGGGGGTAGCCGTCCAGAACGCAGCCCATTTTTACAATGGCGCCGGTGAGCTTGATCTTTTCACAGAACACCTTCGTACAATTAGGCGGCGAGAAAATGGCCCTGCTGACATCTCGTCCAACCTTGCGCCGATCAATATCAAAGGCGGCAACGATTTCAATGTCGCTCGGGCGATACGAGCCGATCTCGCGGTGCATCAACCCTATGCCGGCGCCGTTGGCGGAGAAGCCGTCATAAAAATTTATCCCCTGGACAAGAGAGCTGGCGCAGTTTCCAACCCCGACAATGGCGATTCTTATTTTTCTCATTTCTAGATTGTTAAAGCTGAAAGGCTATCTGAATTAGATTATTCGGAGCAAGCTACAATTTAGGCCGTTTCAACCACGGTAGTGGTGCCTGCCTTTAGCGGCTACAAGTATTGCAAGTGCGGAATGTGTCCGAAGTCGCGCTGGCTTGCAAGACCTGATATAAGGGCAAAAGTCAGAGGGCATTCCTGGTGCAAGGAAGGCCTTTGCAAGGAGATAAACAAAATGCGCCTAAAGTTCGCAGCCATCAGCATGCTGATCGCTGCTGCTTCGCCCGCTGCCCCGAAAGTACTCGGGGCGGTCCCTGCGTACACCATCGAACAAGCGGTCGCTGTCGTTCAGGAGCACAACCCGGAAATCCTGATCGCACGCAAGAAAGTGCTGGCAGCACGCGGGGGGTTCATTGAAGCACGTTCCGGATTTCTGCCCTCGCTGAGCTCCAGCGGGCTCTACGATAAACGACAGACCCAGAGCGAGACGAACCTCCGACAAGAAGATTACAACGCAATATTGCGCCTCGAACAGAACCTTTACACCGGGGGAGCAGTAACCAGCCAGGTGGCAATCGCACAGTTGAACATCGACAAGGCAAATTATGAGCTTCAGGAAATTGCTAACCGCGTGACGATGGATGTGCGAATCGCCTTCAACGAACTATTGCTGAATCGGGCCAAGATCCGGGTGCGCGAAGATTCTGTTCGAGTGTTAGACGAAGAACTCAAAAACCAGCAGGAGCAATTGAGCGCCGGGATCGTGAGTAAATTGAATGTTCAACGAGCCGAAGTGGCTTTAGCCAACGAGCGGCCAGAACTGTTCAATGCACAGACTGAATTGAAAAACTCGTACTTGCGGTTGGCGGAACTTTTCGGAACCGATCTGCCGCCTGGACGGCAGGCCCCGCCGTTCGAGATTTCCGGTGAATTGCAATATCGGCCCAATCATGCGGATCTTAACGATTGCCTGGCCCGGGCTGACACGAACCGGCCGGTGATCAAAGCCCGGCAGAAGGATATCGAGATCGAAGACCGACAATACGTTCTGGACCGGAGCGCGACGCGTCCACATGTCCGGGCTTTTTCTGGGTATGAAGTTTACAGCGAGCGTGACCCGGAGGTCGGCCCAGAATTTAACTACGGGGGTGTGGTAGGCATAAACGCAACGTGGAACATCTTCGACGGATTCGCGACCAAAGGCCGCATGCAGGCGACACGCGCCCGGCGCGAGGCAGCGGTCCAAGCTCTGGCAGCAGCGCGGCGGAGCGTTGCCTCAGAAGTGCGCAGCGCATTTTTGGATCTTCAACAAGCCGATCGCGTCCTCGAATCCGAGACAAAAAATGTGCAGACGGCGGACGAGGCTCTTGAGATGGCAAAAGGCAATTTCGCTGCTGGATTGGGAACTCAGCTCGACGTCCTGCAAGCCGCATCCGACGTAACCCGGACGCGCACCACTCGCTTGAGCGCGATTTACCTGCACAACGTTGCTCTCGCCCGCCTGGCACACGCTTGTGCCAGTTCTGCGGAAGCGCTCGATTTCGGATCACAAATCACAAAGGCCAAGAGTGAAAAGCGCGATGCAGCGCAGGTTTCAGATGTAGCGAAGCCGCCGGAGAAATTGAGTCAGCGATGAAACGACGATTCCTCTTTCTCGAAAACCAGTCTGTAGCCGTCGCCATGTGGGCGACGCGACATGCGGATGTAAAACACATCGGCGCTGCGCTTCCCACAGGGAAGCGGCTACAGCGATCCGCACGTATTCACTTTTTCATCGTGATTTTGATCGCGTGTTTCGCCCAACCGACCGGGGCCATCACGCTGGAACGTGTTCTTCAAACCACGTTGGAAAAAAATCCCGCCATCCAGGAAGCGAAATCGGGTCTGGAGCAAGCGGCCGGGCGGCGGCTGGTTTTTCGTTCCGTCGTCTGGCCTCACGCCGAATTGGGCGCGCCGGCCGGTGTTCAGGCGGGTCACCGCGCTGGTGAAAGCGGAGTAAAAGGCTTTTTCGTCGGACGCGGTTGGCTCACACAAACTTTGTTCAACATGGCTCTGCCGCCGTCGCTCCGGCGTGGAGACATCGAAGTTCTCATCGCTCAACAGCAATTGAATGTCGCCGTAGTGGAGCAGCTACATGCGGCGCGGCTGGCGTTTTACGCTGCACTTTATAATCGGTCGCTTGAGTCAATTCGGGACGAACAACGACAAAAATTGGACGAAAACGTTACTACTCAGAAGGATCGTTTTGAAGCCGGCTTGGCCGACAAGAGCGCATTCACAAGCGCAAGTGTCCAGTCCTCCGAGCTGGTTCCGCAAATTGAAAGCGCGCACGGCGCATATCGGCAAGCGCAATTGAAATTGGCGGAAGCGATGGCAATCGATCCTGCAAAGTCAACGTTGCCCGAGCCCGAGGGCGAACTGCAGTTCGTTCCGCTGAACGTCGATCTTGATTCCGAAACAGCAGCGGCCTTGCAACGACGCGCCGATCTGAAGCTCGCGCGCTTATTCGTGCGCGCTGCTAACGAGGATCAACGAATCATCGCGGCCGACTATTATCCTACCGTCGTGGGAAGTATTCCTGGTGAGTACGTTCCCGTAACGGGCATCCATCGCCAGGAGTCAACAAGCAAGACACAGGACTTTATCGGGTCAGAGATTCGTGAGAAGGCGGTATACACGTGGCGAGTGATCGATAACGGCCAAGTAGGTGGCGCCGTGTTGAGGGCGCGCGCAGCACGCGAAACGAACGAACTGACGTGCAAGAAACTGGAAGCCAACGTCAGCCGCGAACTTTCGCGAATCGCCAACGACCTTAGGGGAATCGAAGCCCGCGAAAGTTCGCTCTCGGCAGCGTCCGTCGCTGCAGAGGAAGGTGCCCGGACGGTCCGGGAAAATGTCGCCAGCGGCCTTGCCTCGCCCCTCGAATACCGCGTCACTGAAAATGCATTCTTAAAGACCAGAAGCGGCCTGCTGGATGCTATTTATCAACACAATCTTGCAATTGCAGAATGGGATCGTGCTACCGGGCGCTATTTTCAATTTTCGGACGACACCGCGCCAAACGTGCATTAGTTCCTGCGATTGAAGTTGCCGGAATCAAAAACGATTTTATGGGTCGGCGGAGCGGCGGTCGTGCTCCTTGTCGCGCTGGCGTATTATTTCCTGATGCCGGTGGCGGAAGTGGTTACAGTCCGCCGGGGCACTGCCATCTCCGCCGTTTATGGGACGGTGCGGATCGAACCGGCGTTCGTTGTCCGCATTCGAGCGCAAAATGACGGCTTCATCCAATTGGCGGAACCTTTCTCGGCCGGTCGCGGCGCAATCGGCAAGAACGTCGAAAAAGGGCAGTTGCTGGCGACGATCGCTGACGAAGAGACCGCTCGACAACTGAAGCAGGGGCGCGCCGATTTGCAGGCCGCGATCGACCGCGCGGCGCTCCCCCTACCCTCGTCTGAGTTGCTTAAAGCGGCGGAGGACAATCTGCAACGGCTCCAGAAAGTGGTTTCCTCCGGGAATGTGCCCGCTGTTGAATACCAAAAGGCCAGGAGCGAAGCAAACCGACTGCGAGGCGCGGTGGAGACGGAACGAATCGAGCGAGATCGCAATCTCAACTCGCTTGAAGAAACAACAAAAAAATTGGAAGCCCAGATGAAGAGCGCGGAAGTCCGATCGCCGATCGACGGGCTTCTCACTAATGTGCAGACAATCGATGGGGAACTTGTGTCAGATAGCAACGAGCTTTTCACCGTTTCATCACGCAAAAATTACGTTCGCGGCGAGGTAAACGAGGAGGACGTGGGCGAAGTAAAGCCGGGAATGAAAGCGAAGGTGCAGCTCTACGCGTACCGCACACGGAGTTTCACCGCGCGAGTCACATCAGTTCAACCTGCTGCCGATCCAACCACGCAGCGTTACACCGTTGTACTGGAGATGGAAAATCCGCCGGACAATTTGATGGTGGGAATGACCGGGGAGATGAACATCATCACCGGCACGCATGACAACGCTCTTCTGGTGCCGACACGCGCCCTGCTTGTCGATCAAGCTTTGATCGTAAAGCGTGGCATTGTGCATTCGCGCACAGTCGGGGTTGGATTTCGCACTCTGGATTTTACGGAGGTGACCAACGGCCTGGATGAAGGCAGTCACGTGATCGTCTCCGACCAAGACAAATTCCACTCCGGCGAAACCGTGCGGCAGCGAATAGTCAGTTCACCGCCCCCGCCGAAGGCGCCATGACCCCGCCGCTTTACATTGCCTTGCGCTTTTTGACGCATCGCAAGCGGGCGTTGCTTTTGAGCCTTAGCGGTGTTGTTTTCGGCGTCGCCATCTTTATTTGTACGCAAGCACAGACCCAGGGCTTCGCGCGCTATTTCATCGACTCAACCATCGGCAGTAATGGCGCGCTGGTGATCAGATCGCGTTTTCGACCACGCTACGAACCGCTCATGGTTTCCGCGAAAGGCTCCAAAGCCGCGATGGGACGTCGCCTCTATTTCGAAGGCATCACTAACCCCAATGAAATCATGAGGGTGAGCAGGCAATTTTCCAACATCGTTTCCTGTTCGCCGGTGCTGCGGGGAACGGTCAGTGCTCGCGCGGGATTTGAGAACGCCACCGTCGACCTTTACGGCATTGATCCTGCTCTCCACGCGCAGACTACCGATATCCTTCACCAACTCATTAACGGGAACTTGATGATTTTTCGCAACAACACCAGCTCGATCATAATCGGGTCGCGTCTGGCAGAGTTACTTCAGGCTGGCGTCGGCGACACCGTGCAGTTGCTGGCGCCCAACGGGGAGTTCTGGAGATTCACTGTTGCAGGAATCGCGCGCGCTGGGATTGGCTCGATCGATGCAACCCGGATTTACGCACACGCCCGTGTCGCGCAGGCTCTGCTGCAACAACCGTCCGGCGCGACAATGATCATTTACAAACTCCGTGATCCGAATCGTGCGCCGGCATTGGCCAGTCGTTTCGAGACTCTGTTTCAGCACAACGCCTCGAGTTGGCAGGAACGCGAAGAGAGTACACTGCAACTTTTTCTGACTTTGAGAATGTCCGTCGCCATCACGGTTTCGCTCATCATCCTTCTGGCTGGCTTCGGTATTTTCAACGTCCTTACGATGTCGGTGCTGGCGAAAATTAAGGAGATCGCAATCTTGCGTTCGATGGGCTACCGGCGGATCGACATTTCCTTGATTTTCCTGTGGCAGGGCGCCGTGATCGCTGTGGCGGGATCGTTGCTCGGTTGTTCACTCGGTGCGTTGATGACCTGGGGCGTGTCGCACATCCCCATTCGTCTCCGTGGTTTGCTTTACACGAATTATTTCCTGGTGACATGGGATTGGCGCCACTACGCCTTTGCGACGCTGCTAGCACTTATTGCCGTCTTCATCGCGAGTTACGTCCCTGCCCGACGCGCCGCTCAGTTGCCGCCGGTTGTTACTATTCGGGGCTCAAGATGAACTCACAAATTTGCCTGAGTTGCAAAGGCATTGAGCGCTACCTTGGTGAAGAGGAAGAACGTGTGCACGCCTTGCGCGGTGTATCTCTGGAGGTCGAGGCTGGTAGTGTCCACGCTGTTGTCGGCCCATCCGGATGTGGCAAAAGCACGTTGCTCTATATTCTAGGTCTGCTTGATCTGCCCGATACCGGCCAAGTGGCGATCGAATCGAAGTCAGTATCTCATCTGAGCGATGACGAGCTGGCACGTACGCGAAACAAGTTCATCGGGTTCATTTTCCAGTTCCATTTTTTAATGGAAGATTTCACAGCGCAGGAAAACGTGATGATCCCAATGCGGAAGCTTGGGCAGTTGTCGGATGTGCAGATGCGTGAACGCGCAAACGACCTGCTGGAAGCCGTGGGCTTGGGCGACAAACTCCGAAGGGCCAGCCGTCATCTTTCCGGAGGCGAGCAACAACGTGTGGCCATCGCGCGCGCGCTCGCTAACGATCCGCGCGTCATCCTGGCCGATGAACCGACCGGGAATCTCGACACCGCTAACTCCGACCGCGCATTTGAACTGCTGCAAAATATCGTGCAACAAGGCGGGAACGCTTTGCTTCTCGCAACACATAATCCAGTTATCGCCGAAGCGTGCGATTGGATCCACGAAATGAAAGATGGTCGGATCATCGCCAGCCACCCGCGCGGCACGCGAGGTTCGATTGTTTAAAGCGACTTGTAATCGTGGCGAACTCGGCAGCCGACTGCTCACGCGCTTGGCTTAATCAAGCCGACCGAAATGTCCTGACAGGTGGCAGCATGCGCCGACCGCCGTTAAGCTCGAATGCGATGCAGAACATTCTGCCAATCTTGATCGCAGATGGACCGGAGGCGTTGATTGAATTGTGCGGCGTCACCTTGCTCGAACGTTTGCTCCGCATTTTGCAGCGACTCGGATTTCGACGTGCAATTGTTTTTTCGACGACGCCGGAAATCATCGGAGCCGAATTAGCCAGGCGCTCGTGGCCGCGGGAACAAATAACTGCGGATCTTATTTCGAGCGCAACTGAACCGCTTACTGCCGCGCGGCTTTTAGAACAAAGCCCGGCTGACCGCTTCTTAATAGTCCCCGCAAATATTTATTGTGACGCACGCCTGCTTGCCGCCCTCTGCGCGAGAGATTCATCGGCTGCGCTTGTCGATTCCGATCCACCGGAATTCGCGCGACATTTGATTCGGAATCCATGCGGCCCTGCATTAATCACGAGAGATTTTCTTTTCGGCCTTTCACCCACAACGCCGTTTTTGAACGAACTCACAAGGATCAGCGACCACGCAAAGATCGATACCCTCGACGCGGCGAAGGAAGACGATTACATCGTCAGCATGCGCCGGCATGTGCGGCCAGTCTGCTTCCGGATGCCGCTGGAGCAGGACCGTCGTCTGGCCGAACGTATTATTCTCGATTCGGCGCAAAATGGAACACTCGACTTGCCCGCTTACATTCACGCACCGATCGAAACGGCAATCATCTCGCTTCTTTGCAAAACGCGAATCACGCCAAACCAAATTACGATTGGAGGTTTCGTCATCGGATGCAGCGCGACCGCGGCATTCGCGCTTGGCCGCGTCGGGCCCGGAATCATCGCTGCTCTTATATTTGGTATCGTCGATGGACTGGACGGAAAGCAGTCGCGCGTCAAAATCGAAACGACCGAGCTCGGCAAATGGGAACATCATCTCGACGATTTGATCGAGTATTCGTGGTGGACGGCCGTCGCTTTTCAATTGTGGCGAAGCGGCCTGTTTCCGAACGTGTTTTATTTTTTCACATTGCTCATCGGATCGCACTTATTGGATCACTTTGCGAGACGCCGGACGAAGATGGCTAAAGGCCGCCTGCTGGATGACGTCGCGCCGTTCGACCGTGCTTTCCGACTGATCGCAGCTCGAAGAAACGTTTACGTTTGGATACTGGGGTGCGGCTTCTTGTTAGGCGCTTTGCCGCAAAGTTACGTCGTCATCTGCGGATGGGCTGCTTTTAGTGCTGCCGTTCATCTCGTGCGTTCCATCTGGATTTGTGATGGCGCGGTGCGTCGCTTTGTCGGTACCCGGAGTTAAGGAACGACGAAACAGCGTTATAGCCGGAAAATTCGCGGCCGATTTTACCGAGGACCTTCATGCGATGATGAAAGAATACGCAGCCTACGACAACTTGCCCGCGAAGCAATCCGCGCTGGGAGATATCACTTCATAACGCCCGCGACCTTGCTTGGATGCGACAACCCGCCAGCGATAAGTCGATCGTCGGTCATTTCTGCTGGGTTTGGAATGCGATTATTTTGGAAATATCGGCTCGTCGCGCTGATATCGCTTCGTCCGTTTGAAGGAGATAGTTAATTGGTCAGCTGACCAAACCTAGCGCATCCGATAAATTACACCCTCAGCGGTGCGCGCGACCGGCTGGTATCGTTCCACCAAAAGTTTTGCCAGGATCGGAAAGTCTTGCACTGGATATAGTGCGCCAGGCTCAGAGTAAAGATCGACAATGTAGGTCGGCGGATGCCTGGCAAAATCCTGCTCGAGGTTGGTCCAGGCGCCTGGCAAGATCCGGCTGCGAGTATCAAAACCCGGGAGCGGTCCGCCGAACACTGATCCCGTGAGTGGAAACGACAAGATATAGCGACAAGCAGGACGTCGTCGTGCTTCGAGATAAATTCTCGCCTTATGGCCCCAGACGAAAATCCTGTCGTTTGGAGCAGAATGCTCGAGCAAATAGCGTCCCGTCTCCTTCGGTTCGCGCCGCGCAGCCAGCGCTAGCCAGTGCGAGATTGAGAAGGCAACAATGGTGAGCGCCAACCAGGCATAAGTGAGAGAAGGTCGTAATAACCAGTGAGGCGGCTGCATCCTTCGGGTCCAGAGCTGCGCGTAGTACGGCGCGGCAAGCAACGCAAGGGGCGGAATCAGTTGGATGTAATAGTGCTCGTAAAAGCGCGCGCCTGCCGCAGCGCCAATCGCTGAAGCAGCGAGCAATCCTAGAAGCGCTGTTCGTTCCGCCGTCTTCCCAGCCCAAATCTCGCCCTTGTCTCGGCAC
>Ga0209239_1000228_pt1 | contig 32084 bp, 31 predicted proteins | sample GraSoi013_2_20cm_FD_185824 | JGI IMG/M metagenome (GOLD analysis project Ga0209239, IMG submission 185824) | Grasslands soil microbial communities from the Angelo Coastal Reserve, California, USA - Sample 10_02_2013_2_20cm (SPAdes) (version 2) | ecosystem: Environmental > Terrestrial > Soil >...
CCGCCTCCACCCGTTCCGCCACCGCCAGTGCCACCTCTACCACCGCCTCCTGTACCGCCTCCACCCGTTCCGCCACCGCCAGTGCCACCTCTACCCCCGCCTCCCCCGGTTCCACCTCCGCCGGTGCCACCACCGCCCGGCCGCTGGGGGTCAGGCATGGCCATTGCAGGAAAGGCCGCGAGTATCAAGTGTGGGCGCGGTGAAATCGTTTGCGGTAGAACTCTTCGCGATGAAATCGTTCGCGCGGAAATTCTTCGCGGCGAAATTCGTTGAGTGGGAACACGATTCGAAACGGCTCTCGTCCTGCCGGCTGGGGCTCTCCTGCCGGCGCTCCCGCCGGGAGCGGTCGCCACAAGACCGCGGGCATCCAGCGCGTAGACTGCCACGTTAGATTTGTTGCAGGCATCGATGGTGGCGGTCAGCTCCGATTGGTTTTCCTGTGTCAACGCGAAGCCTCCGGAAAACAGCACCACCATTTTCCGGCCAGGGATGGAGCGGAGATTCTTCGCCAGACTGCGCACGGCCAGCAGCATGCTGCGCGCGCCAAAATCCGCGGCGGCATTGCCCAGCGACGGACCAAACGAAGATAAGCCCGACGAGGCGACAGTGACCGGCACATCCGGCGGAGCGTTTGGATCGACGGAGGAAGTCTTCACGCCCGACACGGCCGCTTGCAGCACCTGGGCGTTGGCCGTGAAATTCTGCACGATGCGGAGCGACCCGCCAAAATCCACCACGGCCATCAGACGGTCGGGACCGGCGTTTGCTTCGATGAATTTTTTGGCGGCATTTCGCGCCTGGATCTGATCTGGCGCCGCCATAGTGGAGTTGTCGAAAAACAATATCAAGTACCGGCGTTGGCCGTTCGCCTGGGTAGCGGCGTCGGCTCCCGTAGAAAAAGTAGAAACCTGCTGTTCCTTGTTGTCTTCAAATACCTTGAAATCATTCTGGGTCAAGTCGCGGATGTAGTTGCCCTTCTTGTCCGTCACCACGGAATCGACGAGCACCAGTTTTGATTCCTTCTTGATGACGACGGCCGGCTGCTGCTCCGCCGGTGAAGCAGCTTGGGGCTGCGCGGGTGGAGCGGGCTGCTCCTGCGCTCGCGAAGAACCAGGAACCACGCACATCGCTACGACAGCGAGCCACGCGGCCAATCGAATTGTTCGCCTGAAGTTCGTCAAAGTATTCATAATTCCCCCACCACAATTACTGAATTTCAAAAAGGAATAACCACTGCCCCATTGCGCGCCGCCATCTGGGCACCCACAGCGTCTCTTACAACCAGGCGCACAAGATAAGTGCCCGGCTTCACGTCAAAACTGGTTTTCACTGTAAATCCCGAGCGGCTCAATCGGGTATAGGTCGTATCGAGCAACTTCATATCCACGATTTTTGAAAGGCCGGTGACAAAATTCCCGTTCTCATCAAAAATTCCGGTGAGAATTGTCAATTGATCGTTATTGCGGCCCCGCACTTTCTGGAAGTGAATGCTCTTCACGTCAAAGTGCGACAAGACCGCGAGCCGCGCCTGAGCTTCGTCTTTTTTGAAAAATTGCGTCTGCAGCTCCACGGGCAAATCGCGGATTTCCTCCTGGGAGAACAGCGCTTCCTGCATCTCTTGCTTTGTTGCTTCGGCAGGATCGGCCACGGTCTTGGGAGCGAAGTAGCCGTGGCGCGCCTGAACGCTGTACTTTTCCTTGCTGGTGAGCGTCACCTTCAAGGTGTGAAACCGGCCGTCGATCTTCAGGTTCTGGGGCGAAAACCCAAGCAAGTAGGAGATCGCGGGAGCGGCGCCAGCTTCGCGCATGGCTTCATCCACATCGTTGCGGTTGTGATAGAAATTGCCGCCGGTTCCGTCGGCCAACTGCGCAAGAACGTCCTGCTGGGCCAATTGCGCCGCCACTCGATAGGAAGTTTTGTACCCGGCGGTACGGTAGCTGTCGTGCGGTGGATCGGCGATATCTCCACCCACGTCCGGGGCGTAGAGGCCGCGCGCATCAATCGTATTGATCACGATATTGGAACGAGTCGCGCGATCGACCATTTCGGAAGCTTCGGATTGCAGTGTCGAGCTGATGAAGCCAGGTGATACGAGAACAAGGATGCGCTGGCCGGGCATGCTTGCCAGCCGCCTCACCACATCTTCGAGATGCCGGTAGGCATACTGCGTTTCGTTGTCGCCTTGCGCTACCATGCGGTTCGCCGCAGCCTGGGCCAAGCTCTGTGCCGCAGCTATCATGCGTGTGTCCCCGCTGAAAGCGCACTGGAGAGCATCATCGGTGGCGACGGCGAGCGCTTGGACGTCCGACTTGTTCACGATCAGATCGGCCTGGTAGTAACTCACTTCGGGGCAATCATGAAGACCTTGGCCCGTCAGGGGATGCGGCAGGATTCCCAGTAGCGCTTTCGATAGTTTTTCGTGATCATCCGTGAATTCCTGTGTCAACTGGCCGGAGGTTGTGCTGAGGGAAACGCGATCGCTTGCCGCCAAAGCGCCAAAAAAACGGGTGGCCGAATCACGGACGAATACCGCGTCGGCCATCGAGAGGTGCACGTCGTCAAACACCATGGAGGCAAAACGCTGGGGCAGAACGACTGCTTTGCCGTCTGCAACGTCCGCGCTTGACGAAGAATCTCCCGCCGTCGTGGACGCCATTGCGGAGGCCGTGCGCTCCGGCATCTCCACACTGAAAGAAGAGATGGCCTGCGGCTTTCGATTGTCGTAGAGCTGAAAGTCCTCTTTCTTGAGATTCGGTACGACTTTGCCTTGCGCATCGCGCACCACCGCGCGCACCAGCACCAGGTTTACGCGCACTTTGAAAGTGGTCGGAGTATCGTGGCTGGAGACTTCTTCACTCTGGCCCGTTGCGGGCGCTGGCGCGGGTACGGCCGTCGAGTCAGGCTTAGCGGGGGCATCCTGAGTCTGCGAAGGCGGCGTGGGCGTCTGAGCAGAAAGCCGGTTGCCCCAAGCCGATAGGCAGCAAGCGGAAATCACCAAAATGGCGTGTCGGAACCCCGGGCGTAGCCGTGAATGAAACATCCCTGCCCTTCAGAACCTGCATCCTGAGGCGTCCGGGAGAGCCGGAACGGGACGAAACCAGGGGACGCTTGTGTGCTAACAGCGATTTGACTATACGCTGGACGGAATTTTTGTGTCAATCAGGAAGCTGCTAGGGTCACTCGGTAACAATGAATACAGCGTGTCGAACTGTATATCGAAACCGGGGATGATCCGGAGCGAAGTACGGGAACCGTAGCAGAATTGAATTGTCTGATCTGGCGTGAAAATTTTGTAATGGGCTGAAGTCAAAATTTGCGTTTGCCTTTCCATCGCATGTACCGCAGTCTGCGAGCCACAAGGTGACGGTAGCCAACTCGCCAAGCGTTTGAGGACGCAAGGCATTACGAAAGCGCTCCCTTCACCAAACTATTCGTCTTTTGCGCATCGAAAGAGTCGTGCTGCGTGTTCGGTTTCGTTTGTCCAAATGTCGGGTCGTGCCCGCAGTCTGTGACTACACTATGTTGTTACCCCTGCTTGAGAGAGCGAAGGAAAAGAACGCTCACTTTCTGGTGACGCCCAAAACCGGGGCAAGCTCCGGTGGGGTACCCCAGTGTGGGATGTCATTCGCCCCCGATGCAGCGGGTATCCCTCAGCGTGCTCTCTTGCCCGGAGAGCAGTACCGCTTTCATTTCGACATGACCAAATGTATCGGTTGCAAGTGTTGCGTGGTGGCTTGCAACGAACAGAACGGCAATCCCGCGGACGTCAACTGGCGAAGAGTTGGGGAGATCGAAGGCGGCTGGTACCCGAATACATACCGCTCCTATCTTTCCATGGGCTGCAATCACTGCATGGAGCCGACGTGCCTGGAAGGCTGTCCCGTGGACGCTTATTCCAAAGATCCCGTCACCGGCGTTGTGTTACACAGCGCGGAAGCTTGCATCGGCTGCCAATACTGCACATGGAACTGTTCCTACGGCGTGCCGCAGTACAACCCGGAGCGCGGTGTCGTCGGTAAATGCGACATGTGTCATGACCGGCTGGACGAGGGTCGCGCGCCGGCGTGCGTCAGCGCTTGTCCGGAGACTGCGATACGCATCGAAATCGTGAACATTGCCGAATGGAAGCGGGAGTATGCCGCGAACGCCAATGCGCCGGGTCTTCCTTCGGCAGATGACAGCATCTCCTCGACACGCATCACTCTTCCCAACAATTTGCCGCCCGACACGCGGAAAGCAGATTTCTTCCGCGTCAAGCCCGAAGATCCGCACTGGCCTCTCGTGGCCATGACCGTGCTGACACAACTCTCGGTAGGCGCTTTTGTCACCATCTGGCTGCTGCAATTGTTCGGAAAGACTACGCGCTTGGGTGTTGCGGCGCTGGTTTCGCTGGTGGTAGCCGGGCTGGCGCTGAGTGCCTCGACTCTCCACCTTGGACGTCCCATTTACGCGTATCGCGCGCTGAAAATGTGGAAGCGGTCCTGGCTCAGCCGCGAAGTCCTGCTATTTGGATGTTTTTCGGGAGTGGCGTTTTTGTACGCGGCGCTGCTCTGGTTCAAGCTGCCGGGAAGCCTTGCGATTGGCGCGCTGACCTCCTTGCTTGGCGCGGCGGGAGTCACCGCAAGTGCCTGCATCTATCTCGTCCCGGCGCGGCCTGCATGGAACTCCAAGCACACGGTGGCGGGATTTTTTCTTACCGGGATGCTGCTCGGTCCCTTGCTGGCCGCCAGCCTCGGAATCGGAAACCGGCGCTGGCTGAGCATAGCGATTGTTGGCGCGACAGCAGGGCACTTGCTGAACAAAGCCGGCAAATTTTTCTGGCTGACGGCATCCGACTCCTTCGAACTGCAAGCGTCGGCGCGCTTGCTTTCCACGACATTGGCGTCTTCCTTCCTGGGGAGCGGCGCGCTCCTGTGCTTGGGCGGAATCATTCTGCCGCTGTTTGTGCCGAGCTGGGCCGGTGCGTGCGCTTCACTTCTCACTGTTCTAGCTGGTGAAGTTCTCGGCCGATATGTTTTCTTCGTCAGCGTGGTTCCCAAGAATATGGCTGCTTCGTACTTGTCCACCGGAAAGGCCGCGGCATGAGCCTGAAGCGCCAGCTCGGATTGGACATCCTGGAAGAAAGGTATGCGTACGCCAGTGATCCGGTGATGGGGCACACCTCCGAGCAAAAAATTCCGGACACTTGGGTTTCCACGACCTGCGGTTACTGCTCGGTTGGTTGCGGGATGTTTATCGGGGTCAAGGACGGCCGCGCAGTCAGCGTGCGGGGGAATCCGGACCACGCCGTCAATTCTGGCCTGCTTTGCCCCAAAGGCCTTTCCGAACATTACACGCTGGAGGCTTCGAACCGCGCGCTCTACCCGCTTCTGCGCAACAAACGCGGAAAGCTTGCGCGCATCGGGTGGGACGAAGCGCTTGCCATCATGGTGGAGAAATTCCGCGGAGTGCAGGAGAAGTACGGCCGGGACGCCCTCGGCGTTCTCAGTACGGGTCAACTTGTCACCGAAGAGTTCTATGCGCTCGGCAAGCTCGTGCAGCTTGGACTTGGTACGAACAATTACGATGGGAACACGACGTTATGCATGGCCAGCGCTGTATCAGGGTATAAGCGCTCCTTTGGCAGCGACGGTCCGCCAGGCGCGTACGAAGACCTCAGTCGAGCGGATGTCATTTTTCTCATCGGCGCGAACATCGCCGACAACCACCCGATCCTTTGCCAGTACCTCGACGCAAATCCACGCCGAACACTAATCGTCGCCGATCCGCGCGTGACGAAAACCGCGATGATGGCAGACCTCTACCTGCCGCTGAAGCCACGCTCGGATATCGCCCTTCTGAACGGCATGATTCATCTGCTCATCGAGAACGGTCTCATCGATCGCGAGTACGTTGCGGCGCATACCACGGGTTTCGACCAGCTGGAACAGTCGGTTCGCAAGTACACGCCGGACCACGTCTCTCAACTCACCGGGCTTACGCCGGAGCAAATCTACAAGGCTGCACTCATCTACGGCAAAGCCAAGGCTCCTTTCATCGGCTGGACGATGGGTGTGAACCACAGCACCAAGGGCACGGAAACGGTAAACGTCATCAATAATCTTGCGTTGATCACCGGCAACGTCGGCAGGCCGGGAGCGTCTCCTTTTTCGATTACTGGGCAATGCAATGCGATGGGAACACGGGAGGCGGGCTTCGCGTCGAGCCTCCCTGGGTATCGCAAATTTGAGAGTGCATCCGACCGCGAGGAATTGGCGGCGCTCTGGGGTATCGCCGCGGACCGTCTGCCTACTTCGCGCGGATGGGCGTACCCGGACATTATCGAAGGAGCGGTTGCGAAGAAGATTCGCGCTCTGTGGGTCATCGCAACAAATCCAATCGTGTCGTTCCCGAATCTCGGCGTATTGCAGCACAGCCTCGATAGCCTGGATTTTCTGGTAGTTCAGGATGGATTTCATCCGACGCCTACGACCGAAGTCGCGGACCTTGTCCTCCCTGCGGCTATCTGGGGAGAAAAAGAAGGCACCTATACGAATTCGGAACGCCGCGTGAGCAAGGTCAATCGCGCCGTGAAACCGCCTGGAGAGGCCCGCACCGACCTCGACATCTTTTTGGGTTTGGCAAAAAAGCTGGGCTGCTACGGCGAGCTTTTTCCTGGATGGACGCAGCCGAAGGATGCCTTCGAGGAGTGGAAGCGGATTTCGGCGGGCCGCCTCTGCGATTACTCCGGGCTCACGTACGAGCTTATCGAGCGCCACGGCGGGATTCAGTGGCCTTATCCGACGGGCGCCACGGAAGTAAAGACGACGCGGCTCTACTCCGACGGCCATTTCTCGACGGAAGACGGAAAGGCCCGGCTTCTCCCGGTCGAGTGGGAACCCTTTCCGGAGCAGCCGAACGCGGACTTTCCTTTCGTGCTGAATACCGGCCGCACCGTCGAGCATTGGCATACGCGCACGAAAACAGGAAACGTTCCGATCCTCGAACGGCTCTCGCCAAACGCGTGGCTGGAGATGAATCCACGGGACGCGCAGTGGCTCGGACTGAAGCCGCATGACCACATCGACGTGATTTCTGCTCGGGGGCGCGTGAAAAGCGTCGAGCTTCGCGTTACGGAGATCATCGCGCCCGGTCAAGTCTTCATGCCCTTTCACTACGCCGAGGCAAATGCCAATCAAGTGACGCAAAGCGCCTTCGATCCAATCTCGCGGGAGCCCAATTACAAGCAGTGCGCCGTGCGTATAGAGAGGGCGCAGATCGCTCCGCAGTATTGGGGCGTACGCGGGAGCCCAAGAGCCAGAGTCCAGGCATGAGGTCGGACGGGATGGAAGAAATTCCGCCCCGCGCAAGGAGATGAGATGAAAAAAAGCAAGTTCATGGAAAGCGGCCACTTCCCAACGCTCATCGCGGCGTTTCTCTATTTCGATGTCAGCTTCATGGTATGGGTCTTGCTCGGTCCCCTTGCTCCGTTCCTCTCCGAAATGCTTAAGCTCACGCCCTACCAGAAAGGGTTGCTAACGGCAATTCCTCTTCTGGGTGGAGCGCTGTTTAGGCCGGTGTTGGGGTTTCTCGGTGAACGCGTTGGTGAACGCAGGACCGGCCTGCTCGGTCTCGCGTTGACTTTGCTCCCGCTGATTCTTGCCTGGCGTTTCGCACACACGGCCGCACATTTCTATTTCCTTGGTCTTTTGCTTGGCGTCGCGGGAGCAAGTTTTGCCGTAGCTCTGCCGATTGCGGGACGCTGGTATCCGCCAGAGTATCAAGGGCTCGTCATGGGCATCGCTGGTGCGGGGAATTCGGGGACGCTCATTGCCACTCTCTTCGCGCCGCGCCTCGCTCAGAAGTTTGGATGGGCGAACACTTTCGCTTTGGCCATGCTTCCGGTGATCGTTGTATTGGTTCTCTTCGCTTTGCTGGCAAAGGACAGCCCGCGCCGCAGTGAACCACCCAAATGGAAAGCAATCGCGGCCATTTTGCGGGAACCGGATACTGTTTGGTTTTGTTTTTTCTATAGTTTCACGTTCGGTGGGTTCGTGGGCATGGCCAGTTTTCTCACCACCTTCTTTCATGACCAGTATGGACTTTCAAAAGTTCGCGCTGGCGACTTCACGACCATTGTTGTCCTTGCGGGAAGCTTCCTGCGGCCCGTGGGCGGATGGCTCTCGGACAAGATCGGAGGCTACCGCTTGCTCTTATTGCTCCTGGCTGGTGTGGGGGGTTGCCTTGGGGGAGTAGGAAGGCTCCCTGTGCTCTCGCTGGAAGTGATGCTCTTATTTCTCGCCATGGGAATGATGGGCATGGGGAACGGAGCTGTGTTTCAACTGTTGCCACAGCGATTTCCCGAACGCGTCGGGATTCTCACCGGATTGGTCGGCGCGGCCGGCGGCTTGGGAGGCTTTTTCTTGCCTTTTATTCTCGGAGCGATCAAGCAGCGAACCGGGCAGTATTCGGGCGGACTTTTCCTCTTCGCGGCCGCTTTCTTTGCCGCTGCTTTGATCTTGTTGCAGCTTGGAACCAAATGGCGGACGAGCTGGCAAGAAGAATCGGCTGAACGGGCGGGTATCTTCTCGTATCGGAGTCTTGCGGGAACTCCAGTCGGGGAAACCGTCGAATGAGGTGCGTACAGCCAAGCCAAACTGTCTGAAGCTAACGCAACACCGCTGCTCGATATCCGGCTAAGCTCCAGACATCCTGAGCTTCATCATGTCGAAGCAGGTAGTGGTCGCCGTCTTCGACGAGCACGCGAAAGTAAGTCGCTCCCGGGGAGTACCAGCGGTCCTCAATCGCGACAATTTCCCGTGCTCCGTCGCGCAGTTTCAGCCTTACGGGACGTTCGTCAGCCTTGTACCCGGAATAGCATTCCACCTGGACAACTTGTTCATGCATGAACCTGAGCCTCTTTGCGGCTTTCCGCGAGCTCCGCGTTCCACGCGGCGCCCAGGAAAACAATCACCGCGGAAAGCTGCATCCAAATGATTAAGCCGATCACTGCGGCCAAGCCGCCATACACGACGCTGTACGGCACGCGCCGCACGTAAATTCCAAACAGCACGTCCACCAGCCACCACAGGAGCGTGGCGACCATCGCTCCGGGCAGGACGTTGCGCATACTTTCCTCCCGGGGACGGGCCACGCGATAAATCACAGTCAGCGCCAGCATGGCCAGCACCATCGCGGCTGCGGGGAAAAAGAAATTCCACCAGCCTTGCAAAATAGTGTGTTTGCCTACTTCGTGGGCAATCCATCGACGCAAGGGCTTACCCAGAACCCCAAGGATGGTTGCTCCCAGCAGCGGAGCAATCGTCACCAGCAGCAGCATCAATCCGCGAATTTGCCGGTGAAGAAACCCGAGCTCGTCAGTATCTCCATAGATGGTGTGAATTCCCTGCATCACCAGCTTCATGACTTGAGAACCCGCGAGCAGCGTTCCTGTCCATCCCAGCGCTGCGACCTTCCAGGCTTCTGGTCCGCGCTTCGCCAGAAACTCCGAAACGATCGCCTGGCTGCCCGGGGGCAAAAATTGCGTGAAGTCCGCGATTAGGTCAAACAAACTCGTCTTCACGCCGATCCGGCTCGTCGCTAGCGCCACCGCAATCAGCAAAGTCGGGAAAAAGGCGAGGAAGAGATTGAACGCAATCGCCTGAGAAATCACGCTGCAGCGCGGAAATACGCGCGCAAACATTCCGTATGCACGGCGAAGGAGCCGTAGCGCTAAATTCATAAGCCGGCATTATACCTTCGACGGTCGTTCCCTGCCCGAAGCGCTGTAACTCCGGGCGCTAATTCAGATCGGATTGAGGCTAGGCCGGTTTCTCCATGTGAATCACCGGGAGCGATTCTCCATTCGCCAGCGGGATCGAGATGGGTTTCACGGCGACATAGCCCTTGGCACCGAAAAGCTTGGCTCCGGTCAGCGTTGCGCCCATTTCGAAGCGAGTAAATCCGGCGGATTTTGCCGCATCCTCGCAAGCCTGGAGGATCATGCTACCAACTCCCTGGCGCGCCCAGTCCGGATGGATAAAAAACGCACGAATCTTTGCCGCATCGTGATGAGGGTCCAGAAGAGCATCTTCGCGTCCGGTCCAGTGATCGCTGCCGTAGAGCGTCTTGCGTTTGCTCCAGCCGCCGCAACCGATGATCATCAATCCGGTTTGCGATTTCATCGTTTCGGGGCGCTGCGTAGCGCCAGGCCTGGTTTCCGCCACGAAATACGTTCCGTCGGCGATAAGCTGGCTATCGACGCCAAAAACCGTTGTGAGCGCACCTTCGATTTGCGCTTGCGTGTAGTCCTGAGCCTGCAATCCGCGCACGGACGCTTCGATCAATTCACGCAAAATGGGCACATCTTCGGGAACAGCAAGCCGGAGGTGAATCCTGGTTTGACTCATTATTCGAAAGCGAAGCTATGTGGAATTCTATCGTGGAGTGTTGCAGAGAGGCGAGCCTCAACAGTGATAATGCGATTTTCAGTGGGAATTCCGAGCCGCACGCAATCTGGTCAACAAGGCAGCGAGTTTCGGCTGGTCCTGTGCACTGAGCGCCGTGAATTTCAGCCCTAATCCGATTCCAGAGCTTGCATGCCGCACTTCGGCGTCGGCGCGGATCTGCCCTTCTTGCACCAGAAAATCCAATCTGGCTCGGACACCCTCATCCTTCGGCTCGGATGTCTCGATGAACAATCCCCCCATGCTCATATCGCGTACGCGCGAGACGTCTTCGCGTCCATGGCATCGCCAGTACACCCACACGTCTCCGGGCGTTGGCACGCGGGAGGTCAATCTCCTTGATGGGGACGTGGGCCGCGAGGGCGTCTTTCCGGGCACCATGGTCTTAAGGGTCGATCGCCCAATTCAACATAACCAGGCGATATGACGGTAGTGTCAAAATCTCCTGAATCGTTTCACAAAACGGCCAACTATTCGTGCAAGACCACGCTCAGCAACGAACTGTTGACCTGAAGTCCGCCGTTGTAACGAATGAATCCCAACTTGCGGAATTTATTCATAAAAAAGTTGACCCTCGAGCGCGTCGTACCAATCATCTCCGCGAGCATTTCCTGGGATACTTCGGGACGCACCTTTTGAGGCTCGGAGTTCCGGCCATAGCGAGTGAGCAACAGAAGGGTCCGCGCCAGCCGCTTCTCGCTGGAGTTAAAGAGCTGATCGATCAAATCCTCCTCAATGCGTATATTGCGAGAAAGGATGTAAGCCATGAAGCGGTCGGAGAGTGCATGCTCCGCGTGAAGCACGCGCATCATCTCCTTTTTTTCAATGACTAGGATGGACGTGGGGGCAATCGCCGTGGCGGTTCCCATGCGAACTTCCTGCCCTGCCAGGCACCCCTCGCCAAAAAAGTCGGAGGGCCCCAGAATGGCCACGACCGCTTCTTTGCCAACCTCGTTAACAACGGACAGTTTTACACCGCCTTCCTGGATATACATCACACTAGTGGCACAATCCCCCTGGGAGTAGACATTCTGCAACTTTCGATACACCACAACCTTTCTCGACACGCCGGCGGAATCCAGAAAAGCCTGGGCATCAAAGGCCTGTTTTTTCAGGGATTTTCTTTTGGATTTTCTTTTGCGTGAACTCGCGATAGCTTTCATAAAACACTGCTTGAAGAGGATTTTATCAAAATAAAACTGCTCAAGACAGGGTTTTTGCCTGGTTGTTAAATGCAAAGTTAGTCCGCGCCGTCGCGGGCCGTAGCCGCAATTTCGCATAGCCACTATTTCAAGCTAGCCCTCGAATTAATTCGGATTCTTTACCTTCCACGACGGGGCGGTTTCCTTGCCTTAGTCAATCGCACCGGCAAGGACAAATTGGCATACTCTTTTCGCGCGGACTTGGCCACACGTGACTTGGCCATTTCTTTCCGAACGCCAGTAAGCGTCGCTCGGCGAGATGCCTCCATCGCCTTTTTCTTAGGCATGTTTACATGATGACGCAGAGACGGAAGCCTATCTGTGCAATTTGGGACAGGTGGGAGATAGGGCACGGATTGTTATGGGACAGCCCTGGTCCATTGCCGCCGCATTGAATTGCGGAAAGAAGTCTACAGCGCACGAGCAGCGCGGACATCACGGCCAAATCCTTTGCTGCTTGTTCCCCTTGCTGTAGGCCCGGTTCGATTCCACCGACATGAACAACCAGTCGATAGGCCGGGGCGGCAGCACCTTTCAACCCCAAACTGCCCCCCGGCGTAGTCATGGTTACCTGGCTTCAGGCTATGAAACTGGATCCTCTAATGTCTGTTCAATTTTGCACATGGAGTACTAGCTCAGTACTACTTCCGCGCTTCCTTGCCTCGACCTCTGCGCCATCGTAAACTCAAGGCGTCCTATCGATCATACGAGGATTCATTCATGACTACACCCGCACACTTTGTTCCCGCATCCCAACTCTCCCGCAGCGCGCGCAGCGAAGATGCCGTCGCCAAGCACAAAAAATATTTGTGGCCCTCGGTGACCAACTATTTCCAGCAGCCGCTGGTGGCGGACCGCGGCGAGATGCAGCACCTCTGGGATGTGGAAGGCAACAAATATCTGGATTTCTTTGGCGGCATCCTTACCGTCTCCGTGGGACACTGCAACCCGAAAATCAGCAGCAAAGTAAGCGCGCAGGTCAACCGTTTGCAGCACACTTCGACTCTCTACCCCACCGAACACATCGTGGCGCTGGCGGAGAAAATCGCGCAGATCACACCGGGAAACTTGCAGCAGAGCTTCTTCACCAATTCCGGAACGGAAGCCAACGAAGCCGCCATTTTGCTGGCGCGTATGTCCACTGGCAGTTTCGACGTGGTCGCGCTGCGCCACGCCTATTCCGGCGGCTCCTCGCTCGCGAAAGCTGTCACGGCGCACGCGTCTTATCGCAAGGCCGGCGTCATCAGCGTGGGCATAGCGCACGCCGTGAATCCCTATTGCTATCGCTGCCCGCTGCACTTGAAATATCCCGATTGCGAAGTGGCCTGCGCGGGAGACGTGGAAAACCTCATTCAAACCGGCACCAGCGGCAACATTGCGGCGTTCATCGCCGAACCGATTCAAGGCGTCGGCGGGTTCATCACGCCGCCGAAGGAATATTTCAAGATCGTTTTCAATATTGTGAAAAAGTATGGCGCGCTGTTTATCGCCGATGAAGTGCAGACCGGCTGGGGCCGCACCGGCAAGAAATGGTTCGGCATCGAGCAGTGGGAAGTGATTCCGGACATGATCACCAGTGCGAAAGGCATGGCCAATGGAGTACCCGTAGGCTTGACTGTGACCACGCCAGAAATCGCCGGCAGCTTCCAGGGCGCGAACATCGCCACGTTTGGCGGCAATCCGGTGACGAGCGTGGCGGCCAGAGCCACCATCGAGCTGATCGAAGAAGAGAATTTGCTGGAGAACGCGGACGTGGTCGGAAAATATTTCCGCACCAAGCTGGAAGAGTTGCAGGCAAAGCATTCGCTGATTGGCGACGTGCGCGGCATGGGACTGATGCAAGCGCTCGAATTGGTGAAAGACTGCAAGACGAAGGAGCCTGCTCCGGAAGCTGCCACTCAAGTGATGGAGCGCGCGCGCCAGAACGGCCTGCTCATCGGCAAGGGCGGCCTCTATGGCAACACCCTCCGCCTCGCCCCCATGCTGAACACCACCAAGCCTGACGTCGACGAAGCTGTCAAGCTCCTCGACAAGTCGTTCAGCGAGGTTAGGAATTGAAAATCTGGAGTCTGTCCGCAGCGCTAGCCATTTTTTCTCTGGCGATTTGCTCTTTGCCTCTTCTAGCTCGTTCACAGTCGGCCGAAAAGAAGCCTCTCTGGAAGTCGGTGGCCTTTGCCATCGTGAAGTTCAATGACCAAGCTCCGAAATCCTGGAACATTTATCACACGGAGAAAAAGGGCCTGCTACTGGTACACCTATGGAAGCGGTATCTCCTCGTCGACATGAAGGAACAAGAGGCTTACGAAATCGATCCGCAAACCGTCAAGCCGCACGGCGAAGAAGTGGAGTGGTCGCCCTCGGATAAGCCCGAACAGCCGCTCGAGACTCCCGACTGGAAAACGCGCGACGTCGGCAGCATGCAACTGGTGCGATTCCGCCTTGGCAAGGGCGGCCACATCCTGGAGCTGCAAATCCCCCTTCTCATCAACGGCAAACCGGCATACTGAATGACCTGTAGCTCAGGCCTTCAGGCCTGGAGCTTTTGCTTCGGGGTTGGCATCGCGCTGCAGACAAGGTAAGCCTCACTCCTAAAGGAGTGAGCTACAGGGAATGAGCTTTGCAGCGGAGAGGTTACCGGCGATACACGCCGTAATACCACGGGATCCCGAGCGCGCCCGGTTTGACGCCCACAGACACCGCATCACCAGCGTGAAAGCGGCCGAAATCATCAAAATTCACGGCCAACCGTTCGACTCTCCGCCCTTCGCGCCAGGAATGAACGATCAGCCGCCGTGTGCCGAGGACGATTCCCGACATGTTGTAGCGGCCATCCACAGTTGTGGCGTAATAGGTTGCGTTCTCTTTTGCGTCCAACGCTCCGTTCGCCAGTAGCGTCGCAGCTAAAATCCATGGCAGCGGAATGAATCCCGCGTACACGCGCTTGAGCACTTCAAGTTCCAGGTGATTTCGCGCCCGGCGTTCGAGAATCACCGCGATGGCCAGCGCAACAAAAAAAAGCGCTCCGAAGAATACCAGCATGAGGTCCAACTCGAGCGGCGGGTAAATCTGGCTGACGTAAGGAAACGCCAGCGACCCGGCAAGAAATATCGCCGTGCGCTTGAGCAGTCGCCTGCGGAACATGACCTCCGCGGCCGCTGAAGTCAGGCCGCACGAGGGGCATTGATCCGCAATCCTCTCCGCACCGCAATCAACGCAGCGTGTCATCATTCTTAGTATAAGACGGGATTACGTGCCCGGGGTGGAGAGCGAGGAGAGCAACTCGTGGAAAAGTTTCTGACTTTCGGATTCGGAAACCGCCACGGATACGCCCATGCCCTTCCCCGGTTCGATTCGCTTCACGAAACAGTCGAGTTTCACGGGCCGATCGAGAGTCAGTCGCGCGGTAAAGCCGGCGCCCACCCAGAGAGGATCGACAGCTTCGATAAACATTCCGTTTGAGCTGATGTCGCGCGTGCTTCCGCGAAGGACCGCGGAGCCCCATTCGATCTCGAGGTTGGCACGGAACGAGTAGCGCGGCGCCCAGCGACGTTCGAGTCGCCGGGCGGGATGATCCCCAATGCCCATGAATCTGGTGCAACCCCCTGCCAGGGATTACGTACCACGGCGCTCGGGCGAAATCGCCGCCTCTCTGCTGTAAGCATACGCCTTCTTCCACCACAACACATACGACGCCGGAGGCGTATGTTTTGTTCCCGGCAATGTGAGCTTCGATGCAGAGCAAGTCCTGCAGGTCACATGCTCGCGAACAAAGAGCGTAATGCTCAGTCTTGCTTCGGCCCGTAAGGATCCCCCGCTGGAGCGCTCCCGCTTGTCGCCTTTTCGCCGGCGCGCATGCGGCGTTGCACTTCCGCCTGCAAGTATTTGCGAAGGCTTTCCGGAACGATGCCGGGCGAGGCCAATTCGCGCAGATCAGATACGGTGAGGTGCGGCAGATAGGAAAGAACCGTCGCTAGCGGCGCCGCGGGATGGCGGATGAGTGCCAGACGGATGTTATAGCTGATCGACCACTTGCGATGCTGAATGATGGCTGGAATCACAGAAACGGGAAGTTTCTCGCGGGACAGCGCCTTTAGTACTTGTGCTTCCGTCATGTACGGGTTGTCTAGAACAACGGAGATCACTTGCGCATGGCCTTCCGCGAGCAACGCGCCGGCCACGCGCGCCGGCCCGCGTCGCGCCAGCGTGATTTTCTGCCCCAGCGGAAGCTGCGGCAGCCGTGCAATTAATTGCTCTTCGGCGTTGCGCTTCAGTTCGGCGGAAACACCCGGCAAAATCGCAACTTGCACCAGATCCATCAGGTAAAGATCGCGTAGCAGCCGCAGGCTGACCAGCCGCGCGGTCCGCGGATGAAACGCCAGCGCCTTTTTGACCCGGTAGCTTTTTAGCAGCGCTTTCCTTCGCGCGATTTCTTCGAGAATTTCTCCCGGCAAATCTTTTCGCTCGAGCAGCAGACAGACTTGCGTTTCGTCCAGCGCCGGATTCTCGAGCAATGCGAGGAGCACGTCAGCCGAAGGATGGTGCACCAGCCCGGCAAGCTCTTCGCCAGTGGCCATGAGCGCGCGTTCGCGATCCTTGTCCTTGAGGTCCGCCATGACTTAACTCTCGTCAAGCACCAGCGGATTCGTTAGCGCTTCTCGCGCCAACTGGGCCGCAGCTTCAGCCACCGAGCGCGGCAGAGGACCGATTCTTGCCTTCGGAGCAATTTCCTGGATCATGGTATCGAATCGAGAATTAAGGAAGGCGCTGCCATCGAACACGCCGCCAATTTTGGCCAGAAAGAAACTCACGCCTGTCAATTTCAGCTTCTCAATGACCTCGCGTGCCTGATCTCGCAAATCCTGCGCTCCGGCGGTCAGGAGTGCCTGCGCCGCAGCGTCGCCGCTTTCCGCCGCGTTTGCGAGGACAGGAAAAACCTTTGGAAACACCGCTGCAGGCTGGGCGCGCGCTTGATCTAAAAATTCGTCAAACTTCCAGCCAAATGCCGCAAGGATTTTCGCACCCAGGGGAAACGCCTCGTTGTTGAGATGCTTCTGAACGCACACAGCAGCGGCTTTCCTGCCGATGTCGTAGGCGCTCCCTGGGTCGCCAATCACGGGTCCAAACCCGCCAGCGCGCGCGAATTTGACTGGCGTCGTTCTTCCCAGCACCGCCGAACCTGTCCCGGCAATCACGACCACGCTGGGAATCTCTCCCGTGGCCGCCAAGGAAAGCACAAGATCGCTTGTAACGCAGATCTTCGCATTCGGGAGTTTCGGCTGCAGGCCCGACTGCAACGCCCAGCGCATGGCCGGCTCCCCCGCACCCGAGATGCCCGCAACGAGGTACGCCACATCCTGCTTGGATTTTCCCGCCGCTCGCAGCGCATCTGCCGCCCCATGCGTCAGCGAAGCCAGCGAGGTGTCCTCGCCGAAAGTCGTGGGGTTGGAAGCTCCGGACCGCGAACGCGCAAGAATCGCGCCGGTTTCGTCCATCAACACGCACTCCGTCTTCGTGCCGCCGCCGTCAAATCCCAGAACGTAGCGCATGAGAAAAGGATATGCGAGAACGCCCGCCAATCGTAGCGCCGAGTGTGGCGCGAGTGCGCAAACCGGAAAAGTTCAGTAGGTGTTGTGATCCCGTCCGCATTCCTCAGAGTTTTCTTGACGCGGCTGCACCCCGCCACTATCCTCGACGCACTTTCCGCAGCATCCAAAGGGAGCGGCGGAAAAGATTCTCGATGCGAATCCATCCGCTCGACCTTGCCATTGTCATTGCCTATTTGCTCGGCGTTACCGCGCTGGGGATGCGTTTCCGCCGCAGCCAGCAAAACGCCACGGACTATTTTCTGGGCGGCCGCACCGCGCCGTGGTGGGCCCTGGCGTTTTCGATCGTCGCCACAGAAACCTCCACCCTCACGATCATCGGCACGCCCGCCATCGCTTACAGCGGTAATCTCAGTTTTCTTCAACTCGTCTTCGGCTACCTGATCGGTCGTGTGCTCATCGTATTGTTGCTGTTGCCCGGATATTTTCGCGGCGAATTTTTCACGGCCTACGCGCTGATCGAAAAGCGCTTCGGTGAACGCATGCGCGCGGTCGCGGCCAGTACTTTCCTGATCACGCGGGCGATTGCCGAAGGCGTGCGCGTCTCGGCCATCGCGCTCGTTGTAAGCGTCGTGCTCGGAACGTCGGAGAAGCTCGCGGTCGTCATCGTCATCGCGCTCACCGTCCTCTACACCTTCGAAGGCGGCATGAAAGCGGTAATTTGGACCGACGTCGCCCAGTTGCTGCTCTACCTCACCGGAAGCGCGGTTACATTTTTTGTTTTGCTGCACCGCATCCCCGGCGGCTGGAGCGAGGTGACGCAAGTCGCAGGCGCCGCGGGACACAAATTGCAGGTTCTCGATTTTTCCTGGAATCTCGCCACCAAATACACATTTTGGTCCGGACTGATCGGCGGCGCGTTCCTCACCATGGCCACCCACGGCACCGATCAAATTATCGTGCAGCGCCTCCTCGCCGCGAAAAGTGAACGCGACAGCCGCCGCGCCCTGCTCGCCAGTGGCGTTATCGTGCTTGTCCAATTCATCGTGTTTCTCTTGATCGGCGTTTTGCTTTACGTTTTCGCGCAACACTCACCCTTACTAACGCCCGGCGAACGCACCGATCGCATCCTTCCGCTGTTTCTCGTGCGCGAAATGCCCGTGGGGCTTGCAGGCTTGCTGCTCGCTTCGATCGTAGCCGTGGCCATGTCCAACGCCAGCGGCTCGCTGAACTCCCTCGCGGCCTCGAGCGTTCTTGATTTTGCAAGGCTGCGCGGACGGAGCGCCGATGCGGGCCAATTTCTGAGGCTCTCGCGCGGCATGACCCTCTTCTGGGGCCTGGTCCTGATGGGTTTCGGCTTCGTGAAATGGGGGCCGCTTCTGGAGGCGGGGCTGACTGTCGCTTCGCTCCCCTTCGGCAGCCTGCTCGGCCTCTTTCTTCTCGGCACGTTCGACCGCGGCGCCAATGCGCGCGGCGCCTTGGCTGGAATGATTGTTGGCTTGGCCGCAATTCTATGCATATTTCGATTTACGAACGTGGCGTTTACATGGTTCTTTATGATTGGGTCGATCGTCACGTTTGTTGTCGGCGCGATCGCGAGCCGAATCTTACAGCCGCCGAATCAAGGCGCTTTGGGCACCTGAACGCGGAGGCGAGGACCAATTGAACGAAAAGCGTCTGGACTTGGTGCGCGGGCTGGGCGCGTGGGCTTCCGCTGCTATCGTTGTCGGCACGATGATCGGCACGGGGATTTTTCTCAAGCCCGCGGAAATGGCGCGCGAAGGCCGCAGCGTCTCCGTCGTTTTCGCGGCCTGGATCGTCGGCGCGATTCTTTCCATCTTCGGCGCGTTTTCTTTTGCCGAGCTGGGTTCCATGATTCCGGAAGCCGGCGGCGAATACGCCTATTTGCGCCGCGGCTTCGGTCCCGTTTACGGCTTCATCTTCGGCTGGATGCATTCCATCGTCGGACGCCCCAGTTCGCTTGCGTCGATTTCCGCCGGCATGATGCGCTTCCTCAGCTTTCTCCTCCCGGTTATCGCCGTGCCGCTCTTCACCGTTCACATCGCCATTCCCGGTCTCACCGGCTGGATCAAGCCGTACGATTTCGTCTTCACGTGGGCACAGCCGCTCGCGGTCGTCTGGTTGCTCATCATGACCGGCATCAACTATCTCGGCGTGCGCCTCGGCGGAGCCGTCCAGGTTTTCTTGACCACTATCAAGATCACCTCCGTTGTCATCGTGATTGGCGTGGCATTTTTCGCGCCCGCGAGCGCTCAGACCGGCGGACCGCAACCGTTTTGGCCGTCAGCAGGCATGGGTGCTGGCGCAATTTTCAGCGCGTTCCTCGCGGCGCTGGCAGCGGCTTTGTGGGCGTATGACGGTTGGGAAGACCTAAATCTCGTCGGCTCCGAAGTGGAAAACCCGCAGAAGAATTTCCCGCGCGCGCTGGTCGGTGGAGTCGGATTTGTCGCCGTGATTTACCTGCTTTTCACCTGGGCTTGCTTGAATGTGCTGCCCTTTGAGACCGTAGCCGCATCGCAGCACATCGCTTCCGACGTCGTTGCGCACATCAAAGGAGCCACCGCAGCCAGCTGGATCACTTTTGCAATGGTCCTCTCCGCCCTGGGCTCGATGAATTCATCCGTGCTCAGCGGAGCGCGAGTAGGCTATGCGATGGCCCGCGACGGAATCTTTTTCAAGATCGTCGGAGGCATCCATCCTAAATTCCGCACCCCCGGCCGCTCGCTGATTTTTCAAGGCGTGCTGGCAAGTTTGATGGCGTTGACGGGCACTTTCGAAGAGTTGACCAATCTTTTTATTTTTGCCGCGTGGATCTTCTATGCTTCCGCCGTCGTCGCGCTGTTTCGCATGCGCAAGACCGAGCCCGATTTGCCCCGCCCCTATCGCTGCTGGGGCTATCCGTGGGTGCCTGGCATTTTTGTCGCGGGCGCGCTGGCTCTCACCATCAATATCTGGCTCGACCGTCCCGGCCGCTCCTCGATCGGCTTGCTCTTGATTCTCGCCGGCCTTCCCTTCTATCGTCGCTGGAGCCGGTTGCGCTCAGCCGCTCACAACACGCCGGGGATTTAGCCGGCGTGAAAAAAAGAATTGTGCCGGTAAGCCGCCCGCCAGAAGAGCGACTCCCGGAAGCAAGACCCAGCCAAGCAGAGCCATAACAAGAGACATTCGTGCGATGTTGTGGGCGATAAAGCGGTCGAAGATCAGGCTGACGGGAAGTACCAGCAAAATCGAAGCGAGAAATGGCATGACGGGAAAAACAATCGAAGAAAATATCGCGCGCCGGGAACCGCCTGCGCGGTAAGAAAGAAAGGCGCCCATTGCGCCGACAAGAGGCAGCGACAACAACCAGGGGACGTACATCAACCCGACAGGAAGGACGCCCCTCAGCGCCACGACCCAGGGCTTAGGACCAAAAATCTGGAGCAGCGCGAGTGTCCCCGTCGACAGCATAAATGTTAAGAGCCCTGGGAGCCATAATTGCCTGACGCGATCATTCATGAGGTTCTCCTTCACTGTTCTGGCGATTTGAATCTTTCGGCACAAATCCTGCCAATCGGCAACTTGCGCCAGCGTTTGCTGCATGGCCGCTTGCTCCGGCAAGCCTTTTGTCCGCAGCGATTCGTACGATTCTTCCAAGTGCGCGGCGAGTTCCGCGTGGACTTCGTTCTTCTCAGGACCATCCAGTGCAAGCCCGGAGAGGCGCTGGCGGACAAGTTTTTGCCAATTAAGCATCGTTCGCCTCGCTAACCAACCGCCGTGCTTTGCGACGATGTTCGTCCGCTAAACAAAAGGTTGACGAGTACTCCGCCCGCCAAAAGAGCGGCTCCCGGAACCAAAAGCCAGCCAATCCCATCCCTCAGAAGCGTAGTTGCGACAATACTAAAACCGACTCGCCTTCCGATGATTCGTTCCATGGCAAAGCCTATCGGAAACATCGAGAGAAACGCCCCAGTAAGCGCGAGCGCGGGAAAGGTGCTTGCAAGCAGCACGGTTCTCCTTGATCCCCCCGCCCTCGAAGAGAGGTAAGCGCCGAGAGCTCCGAAAAAAGGAAGCGATAGCAGCCACGGCAGGTTCAAGAGGGTCGTACGTGGGCCGTTCCAGGAAACGACGCGAGCTTGGAATCCGAGTCCCTGTAGCGTCACCAAGAAAATCATCGAAAGCGCCATCGTGAGGAATCCAGGGGTCCAAAGCTGCTGCACGCGTTTTTGCATGGGGTGTCCGCTCCTTTTCGCGATGAAGATTTCTCGCCGCAAATCCTGCCAGTCCGCAACTTGCTCAAAGGTTCGATGAACCGCTTCTTTTTCGGGCAATCCTTCTTTACAAAATACTTCGTACGATTCTTCCAAGTGCGCGGCGAGTTCCGCATGCACTTCTTCCTTCTCGCCAGCACCAAGCTTCAGGCCAGACAGCCCCTTGCTAACGATTTCTCTCCAATCAGGCATGGGCCGCCTTGGTTAGCCGCTTCAGCGCGCCAAAAAGCTCCGCCCATTCCTTCCGCAGCGGTGACAGTTTCTTCTTCCCGGCAGGAGTGAGCCGGTAGCAACGTTTGCGCCGTCCCGACGGGCTGGTTTCCCACGCCCCGCGAATCCAGCCGCGCTGTTCCATGCGGTAAAGCATGGGATAAAGTGCGGCGAGCGTGAAGCGCAGCGCGCCCTTGGTTTGTTCTTCAATACGCCGCGCCATTTCATAGCCGTGCAGCGGACCTTCCTCCAGAACGCTGAGGATCGCCAGTTCCGCCGTGCCGCGCTTGATTCCTGCTCCAATCATAAGTCGCTCCCTTACATGTAAGATTCTTATATATAAGCCGCGAATTGTCAACTGGTCTTTGGAGCAGGTGTCCATAAATCAGATCGTTACCCGGTTGTAGGGGCGCAGCAATGCTGCGCCCCTACTCGGCAAGATCGTCGCGCCAAGACGAGTTGCTAGCCTCTCTGAAGTCTTTGCAAGAAATGTGGAGCTATATCGATGCCGCGCGAGCGTGCATGCCCGCATGGACTGGCAAGATCGCAGCTTCCGCTTCGCGTGGAACCTCGATCGCCGGATGGAAAAGTTTGGCGAGCGCTTCGATGCCGGTAACCAGGCGCGGGCCAGACCGCGAGAAATAACCGTTGGCTTCCAGCGCGTACACGCGGCCGTTGCGCACGGCAGGCATGGCATTCCACTGCTCGGCAAGCTCCATGGAAAGGTATTCCTTGCGCGCTTGCTGGGCGCCGTAGCCGCAAGGCGCGATCAGCAGAATCTCTGGCTCCGCCTCCACGATGTCTTGCAAAGGAACGCGGGAAGAAGGGGTGCGCACTTTGCCCAGGACGTCTTCCCCGCCGGCCACTTGGATCATTTCCGGAACCCAATGTCCGCCCACGTAAAAGGGTTGCAGCCATTCGAGGAATGCCACGCGAGGACGCTTCTCCGTCTGCGGCAACTGCTTCTCCAACGCCCCGACACGCGCGCCGATCTCTTTTACCAGCGCTTCCGCCTGAGAACCGCGGCGGGATTCTTCTCCCACCCAAAGGATGTCGCGCCAGACGTCGCCCAGATCCTGCGGATTCAGGCAAAGAACTTCGGGCCGCCGCTCGAATCGTGTCAGCGACGTGGCCAGATCATCGGGAGACGCCGCGCAAACATGGCACAAATCCTGCGTGACGATCAGGTCCGGAGCCAGTGCCTCCAGTGCCTCGGCATCCACGGCGTACAAGCTCTCGCCGCGGTGCACGTATTCGCTCACCAGCCGGTCAATTTCTGCCGGCGCAGCACCGTGCGGCAGGCGCGAGTGAATCACCACGCGTTTCGTCTTCGCCTGGGGCGGAAAGTCGCACTCGTGGCTCACGCCCACGATTTCGCGGTCCAAGCCCAGCGCGAACAAAATCTCCGTGGCCGACGGCAGTAGCGATACAATTCGCATGGGAGGACTCTACCACTCTCATTCGCGCGTGAGAAGGCTATGAGCAATGAATGTAGAAGGATCCTATTTCCGAGAAAAAACTACTTCGTCCCCGGCTTCCGCACTCGCGTCTTGAGCTCTGTCGCTACGACAAAGCTCCCAGCCCATTCGCCGACGTTCTCTTCTTGGAACAGTTCTTTGATCCGTACCGCTAGGCTTCTTCGGTTGGGCGAACGAAGGCGTACAAGCAGGATGCCATGGTGCGATCCAGGGGCAAACCGCCGCAAGTCCGAGAAGTCCAAGTCCTGGGTAATCAGAAATCTTGATTCCTTCTGCGCCGCGTCCCAAATCTCTTCATCCGCGCACCCAATGAGTCCCTCGTCATGTGGGGTGTGCACGTCGTGACCAACGCTTTTCAGAGACGCCGCAACCTGGAGGGGCAGATTTTCATCCAGCTTGATCTTCATCGAATGGGCGGAACCACTGGAACGGGCAAATCCTCTTCTGCGGATGATGCGGCAAACGCAATGGCCGCTTGGACATCCTCCATTTTCAGGCTGGGGAAATCGGCGCGAATTTCTTCGATGGAATCTCCATCTGCGAGGCTCGCGAGCACAGTCCGCAGAGTTACTCGCGTGCCCTTAAAGACAGGCTCCCCTCCGCATATTCCAGGGTCGCGAATGATGCGCTCCCCGTAGGTCCTCTGATTTCCCGTTCCGCCACCCATCTCGTTGTCCTTAGCTCCGAACGGTTCATCATATCATTTCATGCAGTTTCCAGAGCCCTGTGCCTATTAAAACGGCCAAGTCTCTCAACGTCAACTGACGATGTCTTGGTTCAGCCTGAAATGGAGAAGCGACGTTCTCCGTTAGTGAGTATTCCGCCCTTCGGGCGGGGATTTTCAAGGCATGGGGTCTTTCGATCCGATGGAGGTTGGGCGGCGGAAGAACGAGCTCTCACGCCCCCGTTCATCGTCTCGATGAGCCCACCGGGATATCCCTCGGCATGGTTGCGTCCCCGCAGTGCCCGCTTCCGTTTCGCCCGGCAAAATCATTGTAACTCCGCAACGAGCTGCCGTTTCTCAACATCCGGTTTGCCCGTGACTCCGCCGGAACCCAGACTGGCCAGGCCCGAATCGTGAGTTGTGATCGCCTGGTTTCGACAACTATCTATGCTATTCGGGGTCTGCCAATAAACGAGTTGTACGCGTCAGGCCCTTGCCGCCCATTGATCCGATATCCGTCCGAGGCAGATTTTAGCGTGATTTTTCGTTCAAAGTTGAGTAATCCGCCGGGGTTTGATCGTATACAGGATGTATGTCGGCTCTTCCCATGACATTGAATACGACAGCCGAAACCGAAACGGCAAAGATTGCGCGAGGCTTACGTGAGAGGGATATGGAGCTTCTTGCAGACCTGGTGGAGCGCTGTCAGCATCGACTGGTGCGCTACCTGCTATACCTCACCGGGAGGCGAGAGTATGCGGAGGACCTTGCGCAGGAGACCTGGATTCGCGTGCTGCAACGAGGCAGCCAGTACAACGGGCGGCAGCGGTTTGATCCATGGTTATTCGCGATCGCCCGCAATTTGGCAATAGATTACCTCCGGAAAAAACAAAAAGCGGTGGCAACGGCATCCTTGCCTAATGATCGCGATGCAATGCTGCTGTTACCCTCTTCCGATCCTTCCCCATTCGAAGCCGCGGCCCGAAGCGAAGACGCAATGCGTCTGGCCGGCCGGCTGCAGATTCTGCCACCGCTGTATCGCGAGGCTTTGCTGCTGAGGTTTCAAGAAGACCTGTCTCTTGCGGAGATGGCTCAGGTCTTGGGCGCCCCTACTACAACGGTGACGTCCAGAATCTATCGCGGTCTGGCAGCACTGAGATCCACATTTGAGGAGGGTGATTCGCATGGAGGGTGACAAGAGATTTCGCGAGCTTATCGACAGGTCTTTCGTGGAAGAGGTTTCAGAGGGCGAGAGACAGCTCATCCATGACCACATCCGCGACTGTGATGGCTGCAAGCGCTACCTCGAGCTAACTGCGCGTACGATTCGGGGGTTGCGGGAATTCACCTTTACGAGTGAAGCAGATTCGAATGCCCAGGTCCGTGAGATTCTTGCGCATCATACCGAGACAATGCGGCAGCACAACGTGCAATTCAAGGTCTGGGCTGCATTTGCTGTAGCGCTCTCGATGTCAATTGTGGGATCGGCACTGGTCTACCATGTGGCCAAGCTCCTGACGGTCCCAATGCATTTCGACACTGCTCAAGTCCAGGCAGGCGTGCTCGTCTTTTGGCTGTTGCCATCTTTTTGCTCGGCCTTACGTCTGCTCGCGGCGGCTGCGGAGAATCGAGGCATGGCATGACACAGCAATCGGCGGTGCTTTTGATAGCGTTCTTGGCCGGGCTTGTAGTTGCGGCTGTCTTGTTGGGAACCGCAAGACGGAATGTTCTACCCAGCTCTGCAATGGTCATCGCCGCGCTGGCGATCCCGATTTGGGTAGTCTATTTTGCTTCCAGCCAGGGCCGTTCCTTACTTGCTTCCAAAGGATTTCTCAGTACCATGCCAGAAGCGCTTTGGTTTGGCTTGACGTTTGGCGTCTTCACCGCGGCTTTTTTCCTTGCCCTCGGATATGTTTATGGGGACGCAAAAAGGCGTCAAATGCCTGCTTGGTCTTGGGTGATTGCCGCTTTCCTCATACCCAATTTGATTGGATTCATCCTTTATTTTGTGTTCCGAGGGCCTCTCCTTGGGCCTTGCAGTTCCTGTGGCAAGCCTATTCGAGGGGGAGAAGCATTCTGCTCACATTGTGGATGCTCGCAGGGTTCCAGTATCGGACGCATCACAGCTGACAATCGGACAATCTGAAGTAAAAAAGGTGGTAATAACCTTGCATCGCACAAAACGGAGGACGGTATGAAACGTGAGCGCGCCTTACAAGTAGTGTTGGTGTTGGTGGGCTTGGTTTATTGCTCTTGGGGCTATCTCCTGTTCGACGATCTATGGCACTCCAGGTGGCTTAGCGGGCATAGTGACGTCATGCCGATGTTCCTAAGCCTTAACACGGCGCTTGGGGTCTGTCTGTTGGTGGCCGTTAAGCAGCCGGCCAAGCATCGCTTGATGATCGCCTATGGGGCGTGGTCAAGCCTTGCCCATGGGTTCACGATGACAATCATGTCGGCGCAGGCCGTGGCGCACGGGATGCACAGGAAGGATAGCCCCCAGGACATTGTGATCTTTGGCGTGATTGGAGTCACGCTGCTTGCACTCCTCCCGGCAAAACAACCATCGCCGGCCGGCGCGCCTATCAGTGAGCCGCGCGTTGCCGAACGCTAGAGGACCTGGTCCACCGCCGCGCGCATACCGAGATGCAGGGACTCCTCACGGAAGCGCGGCGATTCGCTACGTTGACTATATGCTTGGCCTTGCCGCTCTGTTAATTCTGCATTGTCGGCTAACGGGAGCAATCCGTTTCATCCATCACGCCGCCCCCTGGCGGCGATTCTTCTGATGTGAAATGCTTCCGTTCCTTCCTCATACGTTCGCTCCGTTATCTTAACGGAGGAACGCTTTCTCCAGTTCCAACTGAGGCGGGACAACCAAAATCGGACCTCCTCCATGCGCAAATTATTTGTAGAGAAAATACTTGCGGCGAATTTGGTCGAAGGCGGTGAGAGACTCTGACCAGTTCGCAACGATCTTTTCCGGCGGTACGCCGGACTGCAACTGCTGCATGGTATCCACGTTTCCAACCAGCTCGATCATTTTTGAAATTTCAAATTGTTTCGGGTAGAGTTTCAGCAAAATGGCGGCGATCTCCAATCCCATACGCATCGAACGCACTTTGAAGCGATCTGTAATCTTGATGGAAACGCCGCCGCAACGTTGTCCGCTGTACAATCCGGCAATGGGAATGAACGGCTGCCCGGCGAAACGTACGCCCGGAAGATTGCGCGCATTCAACGCCGCCGCTACTTCATCGCCATTCATCCACGGTGCCCCAAATTCCTCGAACGGAGTTTGCGTGCCGCGCCCAACGGAGACTCCCGCGCTTTGCAGAATTTCGATCCCCGGGTAAAGAATCGATCCCTTGATCGTCCGCAGATTCGGCGAAGGCGGAATCCACTTGATGCCGGTGCTTTCAAAAAAATAATTGCGATGCCAGTTCCTCATGGGGATGACGTGAAGGTCGGCCCCGATGTGATTTTCGGCGTTGAAAAACTGCGCGAGTTCGCCGATCGTGAGCGCGTAGCGCACCGGCAGCGGATAGTACGCGACGAAATTGGTCTTGTCCGCCTCGAGCATCGGGCCTTCGATAATCTCTCCACCCAGGAGATCCGGCCGGTCCAGCACGAAGAAAGCGATCTTTCGTTTCGCGGCTTCCTCCATGCAATACGCCATGGTCGCCGTGTAGGTATAGAACCGCACGCCCGCGTCCTGGATATCGAAAACCAGCGCGTCAATGCCATTCAGCATTTCATCGGTGGGACGCAGCGTCTCGCCATACAGGCTGTAAACCGGCAAACCCGTTGTAGGATCTTTCGAGGAAGACACTCTTTCGTCTTTGCGTCCGGCCAGTCCGTGCTCCGGGCTAAACAAGGCGACTAACTGCACGGAAAGCGCGTGTGACAAAAGCTCCGCTGTGCTCCTGCCCTGCGAATCGACGCCGGTGTGATTGGTGATCAGCCCAACGTGCTTCCCGCGAAGGGGGGCGAACTTTTGCGCTGCGAGAACGTCCAGCCCGGTCTGTACGCGCGGCGCGCGGCCCGAGCGCTTCCCCGCTGCAAACAACGGCGTGCCAATCGCCGTGAGCAGCGCCAAAAAAATGGTGAATCGAAAAGCTTGAGACAGCACGCCCGCGAGCCTGTTCAAATGGTCCCCCTTTACGGCAACCGTACAACCATACAATGATATTCTGGAACGCGCTGGCCGAAGCCGCGTTGAGAGCGCGATGTGCGTGTGCTATGAATTAATGCAGACCGCTGGCGGCCACGGGGAGATTCTAGCCGATGGAGGGACGCCGCGTCCGTTTTTCGCTTGTGATTTCCGTTTCGATCATCTTTCTTATGGCCTACAACGCGCGCAGTCAGAGCAGCACTTCAGCAGAAAAATCCGCCGCCAGGAAAGGCGCTATTCCCCCAAAAAGCGCGACGAAAAACTTGTCGCCCGCCGCGAACGCGTGGGTGGAAACCACGCTACGCAAAATGACCGTGGACGAAAAGATTGGCCAGCTTCTTTTCACCACTTATCATGGAAGCTTGACGGCCACGGACACGGCGGCTTACCAGCAAATCATGCATGACGTGACCGACCTCCACGTCGGAGGTTTCATCAACATCACGCATGGATCTCCGCTGGGCGTCGTGAAGAGCCAGGCTTATCCCACGGCGGTGCTGAACAATCAGCTCCAGGCGAAGTCGAAGCTGCCGCTGCTCGTCGGCGCGGATTTCGAGCGCGGGACGGCGATGCGGCTTGATGAAGGCACTTCTTTTCCAACGGCCATGGCGCTCGCCGCTGGCGGAAATCTTAAAGACGCCTACACCATGGGCAAAATCACCGCGCTCGAAGCACGCGCCGTCGGCGTTCATTGGATCTATGCTCCCGACGCGGATGTAAACAACAATCCCGGCAATCCGATTATCAACACGCGATCCTTCGGCGAAAATCCGGAGCGCGTCGCGCAATTTGTGAGCGAGTTTGTTCGCGGCGTCCGCGAAAATGGCGGATTGGCAACCGCTAAACATTTCCCCGGACACGGCGACACCGCCGCGGACTCGCACATTGATTTGCCGGTGATTCGCGCCGACCGCGCTCGGCTTGATTCACTGGAGCTAATTCCCTTCCGCGCTGCGATTTCGTCACAGGTTGACAGCATCATGACCGGGCACCTGAATGTTCCGGCTCTCGAGCCCGATCCCAACACGCCCGCAACGCTTTCGCACAATATCCTCACCGATTTGCTGCGCAGACAACTTGGATTTCAGGGGCTCGTTGTTACGGACGCCATGGACATGGGCGGAATCACCGTGCGCTACGCGCCCGGAGAAGCGGCGGTGCGCGCAATCGCGGCGGGTGTGGATTGCTTGCTGATGCCGCCGGTGCCGGACGCCGCGTTCGAAGCGTTGCAGGCCGCGGTGAAGTCCGGACGAATTTCGAAAGAACGCCTCGACGCATCCGTGCGGCGAATTCTTCAGGCCAAAGCCCGGCTTGGCTTGAACGCGGGCCGGCTTGTGGACGTGAACGCCATCAACAAAAAACTCGGCAGCGCTGCGTGGCAAAAAGAAGCGCAGGACATTTCCGACCGCGGAGTAACTCTGCTGCGCGACACGCCGCACCGTCTCCCCCTCGATGGAACCAAACCATCGCGCGCGCTGCTGCTGGCTTTTTACGCTGATCCCGAACCGTACCCTGGCGAAGATCTGGAACGCGAGTTGCGTTCGCGATTCGATTCCGTGACGACGCTGCGAGCGGACACGCGTTTTGTAAATGCGTCCATTTTGAAATTGCCGCCGCCGGATTCTTACGACGTCGCGATTCTCGCGCTTTTTGTGCGCGTCAGCGATCGCAAAGGAAACGTGGATGTGCCCGCGGAGCAAACCGCGCTGGCCGAACAAATCTACAAAACCGGAAAACCAGTAATCACTTTGGGATTCGGAAGCCCCTACTTGATTGAAAGATTTCCGCAAGCGGAAACATGGCTGGCCGCGTTTGGAATCAGCGACGTCGCGCAAATTTCCGCGGCGCGCGCGCTATTCGGAGAAATTTCCGTGCGCGGGAAATTGCCGGTGACGATTCCCGGCGTGAATCTCAAAGCAGGTTTTGGGATGGAGCTGCAAGCGAATCCGATGGCGCTGCAGCCAATGGATGCGCGCGGCGATGCGCAACTGCAACCGGCTTTCGATGTGATTGAAAAAGCGATTGCGAACAAAGCATTTCCGGGAGCGACCCTGGCGGTGGGCTATCGCGGAAAAGTTTCCGTGCATGCGTTCGGAAAATTGAGCTACGACGCAAAGTCCGCGGCGACCGTTCCGGCAACGATGTACGACATCGCTTCGCTGACGAAAGTCGTGGCGACGACAACGCTGGTGGCGAAACTGGCCGAGGGCGATTTTGCCGTCCCGCTCGATCTCGACGCAAAAATCGAACGGTACTTGCCGGAGTGGCCGAGCGGGCCGAACGCGGAGTGGCGGCACCGAGTGACGGTGCGGCATTTGCTGACGCACACTTCGGGATTGCCGCCGTTCAAGGAATATTGGCGGACGTCAAAGAACAAGCACGACACGCTCACTAAGATTTTTGGCGAACCGCTGGACTACGAACCAGGAACGAAGGAAATTTATTCGGACCTGGGAATTATTTTGATGGCCGAAATTATCGAGCGCTTGACGGGAAGAACGCTCGACGATCTTGCGAACAATTATATTTTTTCGCCGCTTGGAATGAACAACACGATGTACCGGCCGCCGAAAAAACTATGGCCGCAGATTGCGCCGACGGAAATCGACAATAATCTGCGGCACCGGCTGGTGCAGGGCGAAGTTCACGACGAAAACGCGTTTGCCATTGGCGGAGTTTCAGGGCACGCCGGAGTTTTCAGCACCGCGCCGGACCTGGCGGCGTTTTGCGAGATGCTGCTGAACGGCGGCGTTTACGCGCACCAGAGAATTTTGCGGCGCGCGACCATCGCGCAATTCACCACGCCGCAGCAGCTTTCCGGCGGTACGCGCACGCTGGGCTGGGCGGTGCCAACCGAGGGCGGGTCGAGCGGGCATTATTTTTCGGCGCATAGCTTCGGGCATACCGGGTTTACGGGCACTTCGATCTGGATTGATCCCGACCGGCAGCTTTTTGTGGTGCTGCTGACGAATCGCGTGCATCCGACGCGGGAGAACACGAAGATCCAGAAAGTGCGCGTCGAACTGCATGACGCGGTCATGCAGGCGCTCGGATTTGCGACCGTGGCCGCGCCTGTAAGATAGACATCTTTGGTAGTGATACCGCCCGAGTCGCGGTTCGATCCAGCCATCGAAATTTATCCAAAGTCGAAGTTGGTTGCCAATCTCGGGCGCAGCCAGCTGCGCCACCACAAAGACGCAACCTCCCTGGATTTAGGCCCACCCCCATTTTCTGTAAGTGTTGCTGATAAAGGACTTAGTGTTGCTGTAAGTGGTTTAGAATCAACAGTTGCGGGAGGGGTGTGTAAGTGTTGATTCTAAACGGGTTTGCCGTCGATGAGGAGGCGGCAGTTGTGGTCGAAGTGGAGTGCGTGGGCGTTCCTGTTTGGGGCGGGAGTTTGGGCAAGTGGCGAGTGGTGAGTGGCGAGTGGCGGGTTTGAAGAAAAAGCAGGTTCCTCAGGCCTGAAGGCCTGAGCTACAGCGTCGGAATGACAATTCACGGGCGCTTGGGTGGGCTGGGGTTGAGGTTGGGGAGATGCGGATCGTTCGGAAGCGGGAGCGCTGGTGGCGGGTTGTTCGGGTGCGGGGGCGGGCGGGTAGAGGTAGTCGGTGTTGCCTTTGACGGAGTTGCGGATGGATTGGCGCCAGCCGTCGGTGCCGAAGGCCTCGCAATACTCGTGCTGGGAGATGTGGATGGACTGCATGAGAGTTTGGGCCAGGTAGGCGACGGTGCGAGCGGCTCTGGGTTTTACGTCGCCGCGGAGCACGGCGGGGATGAGGCGCGCCAATGCGGTGCTGAGATCGCAGGCGGAGAGGTAGTCGCCGGAGAAGAAGTAGGCCAGGTCTTTGCCGAGCGTTTGGGCAGCCCGGGCGCGGGCTTCTTTTTGGGCGTGGTAGAAGCAGAAATGGGCGTTGTTGCGGACACGAGGGGTGCGGCAACGGCGGCCATCCGAGAAAGTATAAGGTACACAGGGACACGCGGTCGGTTTTATTTGTGGCCGTAGAACGGCCAACTTGACTGAGAGAGGACATAAAAGTCTCCTTAGATTGAGTTTTGGGATTTGCGGAACTGAAAAGAGGACAGGCTCAAGCCTATCC
>Ga0209239_1000230_pt1 | contig 31955 bp, 27 predicted proteins | sample GraSoi013_2_20cm_FD_185824 | JGI IMG/M metagenome (GOLD analysis project Ga0209239, IMG submission 185824) | Grasslands soil microbial communities from the Angelo Coastal Reserve, California, USA - Sample 10_02_2013_2_20cm (SPAdes) (version 2) | ecosystem: Environmental > Terrestrial > Soil >...
GAATCTGGATACGGAACTATACTGATCTAAACCAGAAGCCAGGGATTGACGTGCTGAAGCGCCTGGTCTCGCTCGCAAAGGAGGAATTGAACGATCATGAGAATACGCCCGGGCTCATTCTAGACTTGGAGCGTGTAGTGCAACTCTCCGAGCATACCTTCTTCGACGAGGTGGTCGACACCAAACGCGTCCAGTACTCCGGAGAAGTCCTCGACGTTGCTGTCCCGGGTTACGAGAATTTTGTTGGAGGTTGGGGCCCTATGATATGCCACAACACGATGGCGCAGCAGCAGCTCGCAAAATGGGCCGACGCCTCAGTCATAGTCTACGTAGGCTGTGGCGAGAGAGGAAACGAGATGGCAGAGGTCTTGGAGACATTTCCGAAACTCGTGGACCCTCGAAGCGGCGAGCCAATCATGAACCGGACAGTTTTGATCGCGAACACCTCCAACATGCCTATCGCCGCGCGAGAGGCCAGTGTCTACACTGGAATTACGATAGCGGAATACTACCGAGACATGGGCTACGATGTGGCATTGATGGCGGACTCGACCAGCAGATGGGCCGAAGCAATGCGAGAAATATCCGGACGACTAGAAGAGATGCCCGGCGAAGAAGGCTACCCTGCATACCTCGCCTCTAAACTAGCAGAATTCTACGAACGTTCGGGAAGAGTCGAAGTCCTGGGATCCGACACTCGCGTCGGGTCCATCTCGATTGTGGGAGCCGTCTCACCACCCGGCGGAGATTTCTCGGAGCCTGTCACTCAGAACACGCTTAGAATTGCAAAGGTCTTCTGGTCTCTAGATACAGACTTGGCGTCTAGACGCCACTTTCCAGCTATCAACTGGCTGACCAGCTATTCCCTGTACACGGATATCCTGGACGACTGGTATCGGAAAGAGATAGGTCCCGAGTGGACAATGATGAGAAAGGAAGCCATGAACCTTCTACAGAGGGATGACGAGCTTCGTGAGATTGTGATGCTTGTCGGACCCGATGCTCTCTCAGAGAGCCAGCGAGTAATTCTAGAGACTGCAAGGATGATCAAAGAGGACTTTCTCATGCAGGCTGCATACAATCCAGCCGACACCTACTGCGACAAGATCAAGATTGACCTAATGATCAAACTGATTCTCGACTATTACAAGATCATGCAGAAAGCGGTCGACGAGAACATTCCACTCCAGAAAGTTCTGGACCTTCCAGTAAAGATTGAGATTGACAGAATGAGACTGACAGCCGCCGATAATTTCCCAAGCTTCGCAGAACACATCGAAGAAGAACTAAACAAAGAATTCAAGTCGATCGGAGGAAAGTAATCGATGGCACTCGCAGGTTTAGAATACACAACTATCAAAGAGATCTCTGGACCACTACTCTTCGTCGAATCCGTCAGAGGAGTAGGATACGGAGAACTCGCCCGAATCAAAACTCCTAGCGGCGAAGAGAGAAGGGGTCAGGTCTTAGAGATAGGCGGAGGAATCGCAGTTGTCCAGGTATTCGAAGGAACAACGGGCCTCGATGTCGGAAGGACCCGGATCAGGTTCACGGGTGAAACCGTCAAACTACCAGTATCCAACGATATGCTGGGAAGAATCTTCGACGGCAGCGGCCGACCTATCGACGGCGGACCCCGCATAATACCCGACGATTATCTCGACGTCAACGGGAATCCCATCAACCCGTTCGCCAGAGAATATCCACGGGAATTCATCCAGACCGGCATCTCAACCATCGACGGCATGAACACTCTCGTCCGAGGCCAGAAGCTACCACTATTCTCCGCATCAGGTTTACCCCACAACAGCATCGCAGCCCAGATCGCCCGACAAGCAAAGGTCGTTGGCTCGGATGAGCCGTTCACTACGATATTTGCCGCGATGGGCATAACAGCAGACGAGCTTCGCTTCTTCAGAGACGATTTTGAGAAACAGGGCGCCTTTGACCACGTGACGATGTTCGTCAACCTTGCAGACGACCCTGCAATCGAGCGAATACTGACACCGAGACTGGCTCTCACAGCCGCAGAATACTTTGCGATCAAGCAAGGAAACCATGTGCTGGTCATTCTTACAGACATGACGAACTATGCAGAGTCGTTGCGGGAGATATCTGCGGCTCGAGAAGAGGTCCCGGGACGACGTGGCTACCCTGGCTACATGTACACGGACCTTGCAACGATCTACGAGCGGGCGGGAAGGTTGCATGGGACGAAGGGCTCGATTACTCAGATGCCTATCTTGACGATGCCTGGAGACGACAAGACGCATCCTGTGCCAGACTTAACAGGCTACATTACGGAGGGCCAGCTCATGGTGGACCGGTCACTCCACCGGAAGGGCATCTATCCACCCATAGACCCTGCACCCTCGCTCTCGCGGCTGATGAAGGAGGGAATTGGAAAGGGCAAGACCCGAGAGGATCACAGGGAAGTCTCTGACCAGCTCTACTATGCTTTCGCTGAAGGACGAAGCTTCCGTGACCTAGTCGCGGTCGTCGGTGAGGAGGCGCTATCGGCGCGTGACAAGCTCTACTTGCAGTTCGCTGATGAATTCGAACGGAAGTTCATCAACCAAGGCCTCTACGAGAACAGAGACATCGACACGACCCTCGACCTTGGCTGGAACCTCCTCAGCGTTCTACCAGAGACCGAGTTGAAGAGGATAGACCCGGCTACAATCAAGAAGTGGCTTCCGAAGAATCGTGGGAAGAACAACTAGACAATGCCTGATATTCTGCCAGGTGCCCGTCCGACTCGGATGGAGCTTATCGCTCTTCGGAAGAGACGGAACATCGCGCAGAGAGGCCAGGACCTTCTCCGGGAAAAGCTGGATGCGTTGATGATCGAGTTCTTCCAGTTCGCCCGGGAGATAACAGCATTGAGGGCCAAGACCCAGGATATTCTGAACAGAACGTATCTCCGGTTTGCTGAGGCTCAGATGTTGATGGGCTCGACGATGCTCGAGGAGACTTCGCTGACCGCACAGGACAGGTTTGATGTGGACGCGTCGACGAGGAATGTTATCGGGGTCTCCATTCCGGATGTGGAGGTTCGGCTGAGGCCATTGGAGGGCTATCCTTACTCGATGATTGGGACATCGGCAAAGCTGGACGAGGCGGTGGCGTTGATGACTGAGGCGGTGAAGAATGTTGTGGAATTGTCCGCGGCAGAGGAGGCGATTCGCAGGCTAGCTGAGGCGATAGCGGCCACGAAGAGACGCGTCAACAGCCTGGAGTACATTGTCATTCCGAGGATTCTGAACACGATACGCTACATCGAAATGAGTCTACAGGAGAGGGCGAGGGAGGACTTTTTCCGGCTGAAACGGATCAAGACGCGGCTGGAAGAGGAGAAGGAAGAGGAATTGATGACTAGGCCGGTTATGAGCTAGTAGCTCCGCCTAATGTACTGAGCTCCATTCGTTGTTGCACGTATCGCATCTGAAACTCTTGGTCTTGCCCGTCCGTCCCTCACGGGTGGAGAGCTGGATGTTCGTTGAGCCGCACTTGGGACAGATCGTATGATAGAGATTCGTCTTCAAGGTATCAACTATGTAGCAGGACTTGGAATGGTCATTCCAGAACATGCAGAGATCACGAACGCAGACGGAAGCCATGAGAGGGCAGATCATCTGGTTGAACTTGCTGGTCGCCGCTCGGAGAATGCGCCGGAACGTCGGGTCTCGCATGTCAAGAAACGGCTCTATAGTGGCTTCAGGCATGGAGTCCCCTTGAGCTTCGCTTTGAGCCTCGTCCGCCGCCATCGTTTAGACCCTCGTCTAACCAGCATTCTCGAACTAGGCTAGCCGAATAGCTAAGCGTGGTGTCTCCAGAAGCAACAGCTACAAGTCACAGACCCCTTGGCAATGAGAGAATATGTTCGCCCGCATGCTCAGTAGTTTTTTAGGGGGCTGAATGCACATTCAATCGTAGGCGTCTCTCTAAGGTGCGAGTTCAACTCGTAGGCTTCGAACCCGACCTAGAAAGGGTATGCGCGGCCGCCATGCGATCCTGCTACTCGCCTCACCCGGGCTACCAGTTGTTTGCTCATACCTCACCCGACAAGGCGCTGGAGGGAGAGAAGGTCTTCGACGATGAACGAATAACAGGGCTACTCAGACGATCCCTAGAACTGGGACACTATGATATTCTGGAACACAACAGCATCACGTGGCTCGTGGATGCTAGCGAGAAAGACATTCTCTCCCTTCTCGACTCCTCGAAATTCTTCGAGACAAGCCAGGTCAACGAGGAGAAATGGATCGTCACGACAAACCTCAGAGTTCTGGTGGAACTCGCCCGAGCCAAGACTCCGCCACCCCTTAGCAGAGAACTCGTAGCCACGCTCATCACCGCGGCACCAAACATAGCCTCCACCCTAGCTGCAACAGTCAAGAGTTGAACGATTCGACCACCAAGGTCATCCTGTTCAGTTACACCAACTATCCCAACCTCATCTCCAACCTTGAGAAGGAGGGTGTCAAGATGGGACAGAACGATCTGTTACGACACGGCAGCTTCACCTTCGACCTTCAGGGCGTCAGCCGAGCCACAAGCCACCAGATTGTCAGGCACAGAATAGCGTCCTTCTCGCAACAGTGCTATGACCCAGAAACCGAGATACTCACGGTAGACGGTTGGAAACTCTATACCAAATTGAGTCCCGGTCTTGAAGTAGCTACACTTAACCCGAAAACGTTCGAGATCGAGTACCAAATTCCATCATCATTACTTCTCTATCCTTACGAAGGCCCCATGTATCATTTTCAGGGAAAACAAGTAGATTTGCGCGTTACGCCTAATCATAAGCTATTTGTGAAGATCTATGGACGCACCCACTGGGAACTCCTCGAAGCCTCGACGGTTACCCAGATTGTACACGGACACATCGAGTTCAAGAAAGATGGAATTTGGCAGGGCGGAGAGGACGAATCGGAGATAACGATTCCCGGTGCTACTATTGTGAAGCAATATGCTTCGGGACAGTCTTCTTATGAAAGACAGGACATCGCTGTCGATTATTGCAATTTTCTGGAGTTCCTCGGCTACTTCATATCAGAAGGATGCTTTTGTGAATCGCCTCGACGAAGCTGGACGAGGAATATTATCGAGATTGCTCAAAACACCGGAAGAACAGCTGAGAACATCGAGTCCTGTATCAAGAGCTTACCTTTCAATGCTTATCGGTCGATCGACAAAAATAGCTGCATGAGATGGCGTATCGAGGACAAATCACTTCTACAGTTTCTTAAGCCTTTGGGCAAAGCACACCAAAAGTTCATCCCCCGCTGGGCATTGAATCGAAACCCAAGGGACCTGAGTGTACTGTTCAAAGCCCTCATTGAAGGGGATGGCTCAGTCGACCCGAGAAGTGGATGGACAAGATACTACACTACCTCAAAGCGCCTGGCTGACGATGTCCAAGAATTGGCTTTCAAGCTCGGATATGCTGCAAATATTTCCTACGTAGATCCCAGGCCTCCACGCAATCCCTTAGGCTGCTACAGCGTTAGCATTATTCAAGATAGAACCACCCCGTTGATCCGGCTTGATGGCAGAACTTCAAGCCACCTTGATGTTGTCCAATACCGTGGGATTGTTTGGTGTATTGAGGTCCCGAACCACATCATCTATGTGAGAAGGAACGGAAAGCCTGTATGGTGTGGCAACAGTCAACGCTATGTCAAGATAACCCGGAGCTATGGATATCTAAGACCATCAGGAATCCCCGAGGACCTTAAGGTCCCGGTCGAAATACACGGACACAAACTCGACCTGAACTTTTCCGATGTGATGGACCTGACCCGTCAGGCGGAAGAGGGACTCGTCGCCAAGGGCATCAAAGCAGAAGACAGCAGATACATTCGTCCCAACGCTGCAACAACGAATATCGTGATGAGCATGAGTCCCCGACAGCTGATCCATTTCTTCAACCTGCGCTGCGCCCCCGACGCTCAATGGGAAATTCGAGACCTAGCCTGGGCAATGTACGCCACAGTTAGCCTCGTCGCCCCCCAAGTGTTCGGCCCGCTCCCGGCCGCTGACGAGAGTGACTACATCAGAAAACGGGTCTCAATTGTCAGCGATCTCGTCCAGAAACAAACTGCGATGTTCGACAGGGTCCCTTCGGGAGAACTGTTTCACTTGGAACTTCAGCCGTATCTCGACTTCGCGCATCCGGTGGATGGTTTCGTAAGAAAGTATTGAACCTATACAACACGGCTTTTTACGAGAGAACCCTGCGCGATGATTTTAGCCGACTACGCCTTGTCGCTGTAGCTCATCCTGGATGCCGGCGCGTATCTGTTTCAACCTGACACGGTGTTCTGCGTATTCATCTCCGTTGATCCGTCCAGACTTGAAATCCTCGTCGAGCTGTTTCATCTGAGCCTCAAGCTCCACGACTCGCTTCCTCAACTGGTCGAGGTAGGACGTGGATACTTCGGGACCGGCTATCTGGCTGGGTGTTAGCGAGGCTTTGATCATTCCATCCTCAATGCGCATGATGTTGTCCGCTACGCGAGCAACGTTCTGATCGTGAGTCACCATTATCACAGTCTTCCCCAGTCCCCGGTTGACCTTGACAAGGAAATCGGTGACCATTCTAGCATTAACGCTGTCCAGTTCACCTGTGGGCTCATCGGCAAGGAGCAGGGGCGGGTCGTTGGCTAGCGCTGCTGCTATCGCTACTCTCTGCTGCTCTCCACCGCTCAGCTCATCCGGCTTGTGGGTTTGCCGGTCCGAGAGACCAACGATACCTAGAAGCTCCTTTGTTCTGGACAATCGTGTCGATCCTGGAACGCCAGCGGCCATCATGGGCAGCTCGACGTTCTCTTCGGTTGTTAGAGTTGGTATCAGGTTGAGGGCCTGGAATATGTGACCAACGACATCCCGGCGATAGCCTACTAGCTCCGTTGGGGCGAGGTCGGTGAGTGTCGTATCGCCCACAGTCACAGTGCCGGCGGTTGCCCGGTCGAGTCCGCCGAGTATATTGAGGAGCGTGGTCTTTCCGCTACCGCTGGGTCCTATGATTGAGACCATTCTTCCCGCTTCAACTTTGAGACTGAGACCCCTAAGCGCTTGAACCTCTATTCTGCCAAGCTTGTAGGCTTTGACTAGTGAATTGATTGTCACCGTAACAGATGTCAAGCGAATCTCACTGTTCTGCTCATCTTTGAAAGGTCTTTCCTCGCGGCTGTCAGGGCAGGTATGAAAACTCCAGCTAGTACGAGTGCGACGATCACGAGAATATTCGCGGACGCCCAGAGTGGAAAGACTATTCGTCGGGCCGCGAGGATTCCAAGATAGCTCTGGTTTAGGGAGTTCTGTCCAAGAGCGTCTCCCCAGACCACGATGAGTCCAACAACTGTCGCCAAGATCAGAGCGAAGATTACTAATGGCAGGAACTCGGTAATGAGAAGACCGGCGAGCTGTCGATATGAGAGTCCCCGGACTGCGATCATGGTAATCTCCTTCTCCCTTTCTCTATAGCCGGTATAGGCAATCGTGCCGACGCCTATGCTTGCCGCAAGAGCTGCGAAGGCCGTTCCTAGCCGGAGCACATTCTGCGTACCGGCATTTATCACCCCGGGAACTCCTTGGGTGGCAACTTGGGCTGTCGTTACTGTGAGACTGGGATAAGCGGCCTGTAAAGAGAGAGCGAGCTGTGTGAGGGAAACGTTTGGAGACGCTTTGACTAGTACAATGTTGGTTGGGTTGAATAGAGTCGCGTTTGGTCTTATGAGCCCGATCGGTACGAACGACCAGCCTTCAGGTGAGAAGGAACGACTGAAGGGTCCTCCTGACGATTGAGAGTAGTCAGGACCGAAGTAACTGATCACTGACGCGTTTATTGATCCGTAGTAGAGTACGATCGTGGTCCCGATGGAGAAAGAATAGTACGAGGCGACACCATGATCTAGGACCATTGTGTGATTGTTCCCGGTCATGGTCGTGAATACCGCATTTACGTCCCCCGTGAACCAGTTTGGCTCGTAGTATGCGCCCTGTCTCCACGTCAGCGGATCTATCACCTTGATCTGGATTCCTCCCGCGGTAGCTGTCCCAGAGAAGTCGGACTCGGCTGTCGCTCCTGTAATGTTACTCCAGCCTCGAAGCTGGTTCGCTATCAGCGTCGCGTTTGCTATGGAGTTTATTCCTGAGAGGCGCATGTCGGAGCCCACTGCGACTTCTGCCTGTCGATAGTTGTAGTCTTGCTGGCTGGCAAGGTCGCCTATCACCCAGATGGAGTATCCGACGATGAGGGCGACGATGAACACGAGGGCTGCAACCCTTCGAGGGTTTCTGAAGACGCTCCTTGATGCGAGGGCCGCGACATCTCCGATCATCCATCTGGAGATGCGAGAGAATTTCTTGTGAAATCGTTCGGCTAGGCCAGTGGATAGTTGTGCTGCTCCATAGAGGAAGAGGAATGGGCCGACGAAAGTTAGTGCGAAGCTGAGGACGGCTGCGATTATGAGGAATAGGACTAGGAGAAAGTTTGCATTGTAGACGTATCTGCCAATATTCATGTAGTTTATTCCAATTGCAAGCGTAATTAGCTGGTAAGCGCCCAGGGTCAGAGCTAGGATTGCGCCGCGTTTTTTGATGGGTCGTGTCTCTTCGAGGTAGACATAGCCCTTCAGCGCTTGAGCAGGATCCATCGCTGCTGCTTGGCGGGCCGGAGTAAGGATTGCGAAGAGCGTGAGGACTAGGGTGAAGATTATTGTGATTGCGGCTGTGTCGCTGGTTAGGATAGCAGTTGCTCCAGAGCTACTGCCAAGAACCTGGAGAAATAGGGGATTCAAAACATACGCGAGAGCGATCCCTGCCAGTCCTGCTAGTAGACCTACCATGGCTCCTTCGGTGACGAAGTGACGGACCAATTGGCCCCTTGTGAACCCTCTCGTCAATAGCAGCCCGATCTCTTTGCGTCGCAAGTTGAAGGATGACTGGGACACGGTCCGTCCGACGTACCAGGCCATGAAGAATACTGGAATCGAGACAGCGGTGAAGGTTAGTCTAAGTGAGAATATTGTCGTCGAGAATGCTTGCAGTTGGCCGAGAAGATTATCGCTTGGCGAGAATCCATATTGGAGAGCAAGGTTCGAGATTCGAGCATCTATCTGCTGAACCGTTGATATGCTGCTCTCGATCGCGAAGGGGCTTATCAGCCGGTTCCGATCTAAGTACACGTTCACCTGTGCTGAGATGCTGTAGAACCTTGAAACATTGCCAGTCGAGAAGGAGTTGTAGTTCTTTGCGAGCACTGGAAGAAAAGTCTGTTCCCAACTTAAGATGAGGATACTGGCCTGCGGGGTGGCTGTTACTTGACCCGGATTCCCTGGAAATGGTGGGTAGTAATAACCGATGCCGAGAGTGTTAACGGCCACTGTGTCAAGACTAACCGATCCAACAACGGTTAGAGTTATGTTGTATTTCCTCGAAGAGTTCGTGTAAAGTGTGTACGTGATCCTTCGGTTGACTCGGAAGTTCTGCGCTTGCTGCGAGTCCGAATTTATTAACGTCTCATTTGGATGAAGCGTCTTTCTTCCAGAGACCAGCGTCATATGCTGATACAATGCGGAAGCATCTTGGATTCCAGTAACGGTAATGGAAGAGGAAGCATTGTAAGGATTGAACAGGTTGGACGTTCCGACAGGTTCAGCGGCTACTACGCCGTCTATCTGTTGAAGATTCGAGACGAGGTTCCGGACGGATGAGTTTAGACTCCTCCCTCCATCGATCGAGAAGGCGCGTAACTGCATGTCGACTGGGGTGTTAGCGAGCTGAGCATCGAGCGCTTGTTTTCCGACCGTGTCCGCCGCAACATTGATGCCGCCGAAGAAGGTCGCTGCAAGCGTCATGCCCAGCGCTAGAGCGGCGAATAGCTTCCAGGACCGGGTGATCCTTTTCAGAGCGTAGGAGAGCAAAGACGGGCATTGACTAAGATTGCTACGCATCTATCAGTCTTGCTAATTATCGACGAGTAGGTGGCGGAGAGTCTCTCTAATCTGGAAGATAGTCCTGTTAGTCGTATTGAGGAGTCTTGACACCGAAAGAACGAGGGCTGCTTACAGGAATGGGAAACTGCTATGCCGCGTGCCGTGCCAGCCTCGAAGAGACTCTTGAAATGGTGGGCGGATCGCGAGGAGTGTCTTCCGAAGAAGTCAGAGCGATGCTTATTGAAATTCGGGAGAAACATGGGAAGGACGATGAGTATAGAAGACTCAGGAGCATGTTCCCTGATAGTTTTCCTGTCTAGGCGGGAGAGTCTCGAATGTTGACAAAATGTCCTTGTCGCGAGGCGAACCTTAAACCTCATGACTTCCGGGATCCAGGCGAACACTTCTACGCGAAGTGTTTGAAGAGCGATTCTGGCCATGTAATGTGGCTCAACAGGAACATCACGAAGACAAAGACCGATCCAAGGACCCTTGCTAAATCACTAGTTAGATCTAGCTCTAATGGAGATGTAAACGTCTTCATGGAGACAATTGGTTGAATGACGGGGGCTCCACCAAAGGTTCCAAGCTACTAGAGAAGTTCCGCGTCTAAATTTTCGACTTGGGCCAGATCTTTTTCGTGCTGATCAGGAACCTGCCTGCAAATGTCACCAGAATACTCTCGAAGTTCGACAGTAATGGGGGAACGAAAAGAAAGGTTGTGAATCCCCAAAGTAGAGGGAGTCTGAGGAGCAGGTCAGCGGAGGCGACCGAGTTGAAGAATGAGAATCGGTGAAGGAGTCCACTGGTCCTTGCTCTACCTCTGAAGACGAGAGCGTCATTCAAGAGGAAGTTGACCAAGACTGCCCCTTGACTGCTTATTATTGCGTACACGAGGTATGAGGAGTTTCCAAGAAAGCTTGCGAGAAGACTGGTCAAGAGTGTGATTTGGGTCAGAACGTACATGAGGTATACGTTAAGGAATAGTCCTAGGCCGCCTACGAAGCCGAACTTGAAGACGAGCCACGCACCGGGTCTCCATCGGCTCGGTTTGGCGACTGGAGGGTACATTCCGAACCCAGAAGAGAATCGTGTGTCGCGCAAGGCGGCACGGTAGAGAGCAGCCTGCGAGTATTGTCTCCGGCCCAGACTCTCGGTGAGCGGGTTACGTAAGCGGTCCTCTAATGTCAAGAGATACCCGGGCAGTTAGAGCTAGTGGGCTTGACCATGATATAACCGATACCCCGACGGTCGACCGCCATGAGCAAACTCGCGTGGAACGAAGAACGATCGAGGAGTATGAAAATTTCGGAGAAGTTCTGGCTATGTTCCTGCTAGGACGCGAGTACCGGAATCTCTGGAAGCGGCGGACTTGATCCTATCAGTTGCTCGAAATCCTTTCTTGCCTTGTCCATCTTAGGATATATGACTTCTCTGAAGCCTGTGACCGCGAACTCGTTGGGCCTGTAGGGGTCGTTGATGACTCGTAAGGCTCTGAGAGCGAGCTCATAGTTTGTTGGAGCGGTTCTGAGGAAGAATCCTATTACCTGGTCGTTGTACCAGTCTCGGAATCCGAGTTCCTTCTTGTGCCAGCCCCACCGAGTGAGGATGCCCCGAGTGAACTTGGCGTGTTTGAAGAGTTTCATGAGCCAGTTGTGTGCGAGCCACCCAGGCAGGTTGAACCTTAGCTGTCTTCCAAAGACTTCGAACTCGGGACGGTTAATGTGCTCATAACTAATCCTATCCCCATTTTCCTCGTCGATGTTGTAGCGGATCTTGTCTCTCTCCAACTTCTCGTCATCGGTTAAGAGAAGTGGAGTGTAGATCTCGTCTTTGATCAGGCTGACCTTGGCCAGATTCAGTATCGCAGCCTTGGTTGCACTATAGTTCCTCTCCGGCCGATCGACCTGGAAAACCTCAAGGACCCTGTCCACGAATCTTCTTGCGTGGTCCAAGCCTCCCCACATGATCATGTCGTAGACGCGCCGCGCGAGGTTCCGATTCGTCTCCTCATCCAGATTCATCTTTGCGACGGCGTCTTCCACCAACTTCCTGTATTCCTCTGCGCTGCTCGCGCCTTTCCACCACATCCAGTAGGAGTGAGCTATAGTGTCGGATTTCCGGGCCAAGAGTTCCATGTATGTTTCCTTAGCGCCGAAGAGCCGGAGGATCTTGTCGTCGGCAACAATGTTCTTGAACTCCAAGAATTCGGGTTCCGCGGCGAATTTTCGTCCCAGCTCGAAGGCCTCAGTGTTTCTTGCACGTTGGCTAGGGCTGACTGTTTCCATTATCGCTTCGAGGAGGTTTTTCTCGCTGACGGGTATGAGGCCTCTCTGGAACGACATGCCGAGGAGGATGATGTTTGTGAAGAGTTTATTCCCGTAGAAAAGTTCTGAGATCTCGCCGATTCTTCCGCTCAGGTACTCGTCAGAGTTGGTGTGCTTTCGAATATTATCCTCCACATCGGTCGGGTAGTTCATCATCCCTGCGAGCATTGGTATGGTGGGGATGACGCTGCTGTTGACTATGGCCGTTGTCCGTGCGCGGCTGGCGTAGACTAGGCTTCGCTCTGCTTCGAGCATGTCGAGGCCGAGGAGGAGGTCTGCTTTCCCGTTGGGTACGATCGTGCTGATCTTTGCGTTGCCTTTGGCGTAGTTGATGTGGGCGGAGACTGCGCCGTTTCTTATGGCGAGTCCTTTCTTGTCGTTGAACTTGACCGTGTAGCCTTCCTTCGTCCCGGCTCTAGCTAGGGTCGACGAGAGAACTCCGACTCCCATGCCTCCAACTCCGCTGATGAACGCGCTCCAAGTATCCTTGAACTCATGTCGGGCCGGCGGTGGAATATTGTCCAAGGGTATCTTCTTGACTCGAGGTCGTGGCGGCTTGTTTCTTGTGACTACGACCTTTTCGAAAGAGGGGCAGGCCATGATCTTCGTGCAGTAGGTATCTGAGACGCACGTAGATTGGTCGATTCCAATCTTCTCTCCATAGTCAGTGTCGATTATCGTTAGTCCAGGACAGCCTGTGTTCTTGGTGCACTCACGACAGTTTTCGCAGACTTCTTGGGATATGTTGATGAAAGTCTCTCGTGGGATGTATCCTTGTTTGTCGATGATCTTGTTTCTCTCAGAACGCTTTCTCTTGTGAAAAGTTATGCCGCATTCCTTGTCGGCGATTACCACCTTGACGCCAGGCAGGCCGAAGGCTTTGTCGAGTTCCTTCATGTACTTCTCCCGGTTAGAGGGCGGCATCTTCCTGACGTAGATCTGTTCTTGTCCCATTGCTCGGACAATGCTTTCGATGTCCTGCGCGGTGGTCTTGTCCCCCATTATGTTGTGTCCAGACTCCGGGGTCGGCTGGTGTCCGGTCATGGCAGTGTTCTTGTTTTCGAGGATGATGTAGAGAATGTCCTGGCCTTCCTTGATGCTGTTAGATATGGCGGTCATGCCTCTCCAGAAGAAAGTTGAATCACCCATCAACGCGTATTGCTTGTTGGTGACGAACGGGTCCATCCCGCTTCCCGCGGCACCTCCTAGCGACATTGCGGTTAGGTTGTGCATCTCGCCGAAGGGTGGTAGGAAGCTCATCGAGTAGCATCCAATGTCTCCGTGGGCAAAAATGTCCTTGTGTTCAGGCTGGTCCCTCATTGAGTGGACGGCGCTTAGGGTCTCTCTATGCGGACATCCGGCGCAGAAGCCGGGCGATCTTGGCGGAACTAGTACTCCATAGGCTTTGATCTCAGCTAGAAGATCTAGTTCGCTGTGAATCTTCTTCTCATCGTAATTGGCAGAAGAGTCTCCTAACTCGAGAATCAGGTTTCCGAGTTTCTCGATGACCATTGAGGGGGTTAGTCCGCTCTCTTCTGGGAAGCCATCCTTGTCCTTAGGGAGTATTTTACCCCAGATGCCGGGTTCCTTCTTGATCTTTCCATCTTGGACGAGGTCTGTGAGAATTGTTTTGATCTGGTCCTCGATGATGGGGCCTTTCTCTTCGACGACGACTATGTTGTCAGCTAGTTTCGAGAACTCTTCCACTGCGGCCGGGTCTAATGGGAATGTTACAGATAGTTTGAGTATAGGGAATTGTTCGTCGCAGCCTAGTTCCCAGAGGGCTTGTTCCAGGTAGCTGTACGAGATTCCTGCGGCAACAAATCCGATATTGTGTTTCTTGCCGTTGGAATAGAGGATCTTGTTTAGATGATTTTGTCGGACATATTCGTGGACTCTTGGAAAGCGGTCGCGAATGATCTCCTTCTCCAGGTCCCACGTGTTGGGTGGGATGCTGACTTTTCTTTTGATGTCTACTTTCGAGATGTCGATTGTGATAGGATGTTTGAAGCTGATCTCAGGAGACTTGTTCTCGTAGATCTGAACGTTTCCACCGCCTTCAGCTAGATAGGTGGTGATGAGGTAGCCTACGACCAGGTTTGAGTAGGCAGAGAGTTTGAGGGCTTCTCCGATCCAGTCCTTGATTTCTTGAGGATTGCTGGGTTCGATGATGGGCATCTTGAGATGCTCCATCAATGCTCGACTATCCCCAGCGACCTGTGTGCTGGAGGCGTGAGGGTCGTCGCCGCAGACGACCACGGCTCCGCCCTTCTTTCCACTCAAACCGTACTTGTCGCTATAGTTGATGATGTTGATCGGATCAGCGGCTACATTCAGCCCGACGCTCTTCATCACGGCTATAGCGTTGACGCCTACGTCCATTGCGCCGTTGAGGGCTGCCGCGCCTTGAGACTCGTCGTTGGTCATCTCGCCCCAGAGCCCAACTTCACGGAGAATGTCGGCGTTCTCTTCGAGAATTGTGAAGATTTCTGCTACGGGTGATCCGGGGTAGCCTGCCATGAGGCCGACCTGACTCTCAAGTGCGCCTTTGACTATTAGCTCGTTTCCGTTGAAGGCGTCGATACCGGACTGTTGGACAAAACGCTTGTCCGACATCAGATCACGTGGATATCCGTAGAGAATATGTTCGTTACGCTGTAGATAAGCCCGCCGTTCAATTCTATAGTTACCACGGGGATAGTCTGGTCAAACTTGATACTTCGAAGCAACGAACCTCACTCTCCTCCGTGTTTAAGGCTAGTTATACCAATCTCATGTATCGATTTTCTAAATACGAAGTTGCGATAGGGGCTTTGAGATGGTGTTTGGAGTCTTCATCGATGTGCCTCTTCTAACAGTGCCTTTTCTTCTAATGCTGAGGTTCAGAAAACGCCTGAGCAATGTAATCTCAGAGCGAAATTGTTCTCATTGCGCTCTATTTTCTTTTGGCGGTCCCTCTTCTCGTCTTTGAAGAGCAAATAGACTGTCAACCAGCTTGGTGTGGTACCGTTGTGATTCCGCCGACGATTCCGTTCTTGTTGTTGGGGATGCTCTCCCTTGGAGGATTAGTTTCGTTCCTTCACGCGAAAAATCCGTTCCGAGTTACTCTCATCTTCAGCATCTATGGAGTCTTGTTCGAGCTCTTCTTAGGGTCTTGTCGGAGCCCTATCTTGATGGCCGCTATTCTGGCTCCGTATGTGGCTATGGGTTACGCGTTCGTGTCGATGCTGCCCTTGTCAGTGCTGATGCAAGGGAAAGATAGACCCCAGAAGTCAGGAGAACCTGTTCAGCAATTAACTGGAATGCGATAGTGCGCTTGCTTAGCATTTGAGCGGCTGATGATCTCGTTTTCGATATCTTGTTTGATTCTTGACATTTCTCGTTTCTCAGGCCTTCCATACCCGCCTCCGCCGGCAGTTCTGACCTCAATAACGTCTCCCTTCTGAAGAACAACCGTAGTTTTCACAGGTAGTCTGATTTTGCGAGTTCTCATCTTCGTCTTCCTGTAGAGCGCTACCTCTGTCTGGACGGCGGGTTTACCCCCGAAGAGTCCTTGAGGCCTGTTTCTTCCTCTGTCAGCGAGAACTGTGACGGTGGTGTTGTTGGCTAGAGCTTGGTATGATCTGATTATTCCTATGCCTCCGCGGTGTTGTCCGGGCCCAGAGCTATTCGGTCTGAGCTCGTATTGTTTGATGAGCAAAGGATATGATCGTTCTATCTCTTCGATAGGCGTGTTCATTGTGTTGGTCATGTTTGCTTGTATGCCGTCAATGCCATCAGAGTCTTTCCTAGCACCAAGTCCGACGCCAATGGTTTCGTAGAACGCCCAGTTCTTGCCATTGTAGGTTCCGCCCATCATGACGTTGTTCATTGAGCCGCCCGAGTCGGCCGGGACTTGGCCTGGGACCGCTTTGGAGAATGCTCGGTAGAGTAGATCGGCGTTGCGCTGGCTTGTCTCAACGTTCCCGCCTGCGACAGGGTGGGGAAATGTTGGGTTGAGAATTGTTCCTTCGGGCGCGCGGACTGTGATGAGTCTGAAAGCTCCGTGGTTGGCTGGCAGGTCGTCTCCCGTTAGTGTTCGGGTAACGTAGTGTGCACCTGAGAGAGTTACGCCATACACAGCGTTGAGAGGATTGGAGACTTGACTCTCAGTTCCGGTGTAGTCTATTTTCAAAGACCCGTTTGAGATTGTTAGGGTGACTTTGAGCCGAATATTGTGTCCATCAGGATCTTCTAGAAAGTCCTGGGAGTAGTAGGTGCCAGGCTTCATCCTTGAGAGTCGCCGACTCATCAGTTGCTCGGTCTTCTTCAGTGACTCTGTGCAGGCCTGCTGGAATTTTCTTCGGCCATGCTTCTTCATGAGTTCGAGGACTCTTCTCTCGCCGGTGACGTTCGCTGCTGACTGACCTTTGAGATCGCCCATCCTTTCTTTCGGTGTCCGGGACTTGGATACGAGAGCTCTTACTGCACTGTTTACGAACTTGTTTCTTTGAATAAGATATCGCGGGTCGATTACAACGCCTTCGTCGAAGAGGGTCTCTGCATCTATCGACATGCTACCTGGGACCTTTCCTCCTACGTCGGCGTGATGAGCCTTGTTGGCAGCGTACGCTACCAATCTGTTTGAGTAGAAGATGGGACGAATGACGGTTACATCGTTGAGATGTGTCCCGGCGATGTATGGATTGTTCACCATCAACATCGAGGATTCCTCCAGTTCGATACCTTCTCTGCTACAATACTCGAGAGTCTTCGTCAATCCCCATGGCAACGAGCCAAGGTGTACTGGGATGTGTTCCGCCTGCGCGAGTAGTCTTCCTTCGTTATCGAAGATTGCGGCTGAGTGGTCCATTCGTTCTCGAATGTTTGGCGAGTAAGAGGAGTTACGAAGGGCGATACCCATTTCTTCGCTGGCGTAGACCAGGGAATTTCGAATAATCTCGGATGTTGCAGTATCCATATGTTAATCCTCGATATCATCCAACATTCGATGAGGTTGTCAGATCGAGATTCCGGTATTCATCGACTCTCCAAGACCAGCGTTTTCCAACCATCGTAGTCGAGTCGTATTCTTCAATGATACATGGACCTGTACCGGAGACTCCGGGCCATAGAGTGTCTCGGCTGTAAACTGGAAGCTCCTGCCAGCTTTCGAAGAGCGATACTCTTCTCGACGCGGATGAGTTGGTTATCCTTGACGGTTCGAGCTTTTTCCTGGCCAGTCTCGCTTTTGGTATCCGGATGACTGCGCGGAGTCGGGCGTTTATTGCCTCGACGGGGTCGTTTGATGAGTATCCGTAGAGTTTCTTGTGCTCTCTGCTAAACAAACGTGCCAAGTTAGCCTTCTTCCGGTATGGGACAGTAATCTCGTGCGACTGCCCCTGATATCTCAGATCCACCTGTTCGATTGTCTGGTAGCTTCTGAAGCTTTCCTGCTGCAATGATTCTCTCGCTTGCGCACGGAGCCGTGTGAAGGATTGTTCGATGCTGGCCGTTGCAGGGTTGAGAATCGGTAGTACGAATGTTCTAGATACCTCCGATGTTAGAAGACCAAAGGCTGAGAAAAGACCGGGATGAACTGGAATGATTATTCTTCTGATTCGGAGTTCTCCTGCTAGATCGCATGCGTGGAGTGGTCCAGCCCCTCCGAAAGCGATGAGTGTATATTCTCTCGGATCGCGGCCGCGTTCGACGCTGACCAGTCTTAGGGCTCTGCTCATGTTGTTATTGACCATTCGCAGAATGTTCTCAGCGACTTTGTTAGTGGATACTGCGAGTCTCCGGCTCAGCTCGCTGATGCTTCGGAGCGCTAGGTCATCGTGAAGCTTGAGATGTCCACCTAGTAATTGGGAGGCATTGATTCTTCCCGCGATAATATTTGCATCCGTCACTGTTGCCCGTTTTCCACCTTTTCCGTAAGCTGCTGGTCCCGGGTCCGCCCCCGCGCTCTCGGGTCCGACCTTGAGACTCCCGGTCTCGTCCAGATGAGCTACCGTTCCTCCTCCGGCGCTTACCTCTGCTAGGTCGACGAAGGGCTGTCTTACCGGGTAGCCGCTTCCCTTGATAGATCGTCCATGATAGGTCCTTCCGGCGGCCTCGAATTCGTAGGCTTGATCTGGTTCGTCGCTGATTATTGTGCCAGCTTTGGCGGTGGTGCCTCCCATATCGAGGGTGAGGACCTTTTCTAGTGAGAGTTTGTTGGCTAGGTGTTTTGACGAAAGGATGCCTGCTGCTGGTCCGGATTCTATTATAGAGATTGGACGTTCTGCGGCCTGGGCAAGAGTGCTGGAGGTTCCGTCCGAGTTCATGATGTAGATCGGACAATGAAATCCGATTCGTTCTATGTCCTTCTGGAATCTGACAAGATATCGGGACATGAGTGGGGCTAGAGAAGCGTTTACTACCGTGGTGCTGGTTCTCTCATACTCCCTGTATTGAGGGTCGATTCTGCTTGAGAGGTCGATGTGCCCCTTGAATCCTGAGCGTCTCAGAATTCTTTCGGCTTCTATCTCGTCTGCAGGATTAGCGTAGGAATTGAGAAATGCGATCGCAACTGATTCTAGTGTTCTCTGGATGATTTCCTCCGACACCTTCTGCAGATCATTTTTGGCTAGCGGCGTTAGACTGGATCCATTGACGAGTCTTCTTCCCTTGACTGTGAAGCGGTCTTTTCTCTTTACGAGCTGGTTGGGTCTTTTTGTGTTTAGATTGTAGATCTCGGGTCTTCTCTGTCGTCCGATCTCCAACACGTCTCTGAAGCCCTCATTGGTAATGAGAGCGGTTTTTGCGAGCCCGTTTTGCGTTAGGAGACTGTTGGTGGCGATGGTCGTCGCATGAGAAACCAGTGCAAATTGTTCCACCCTACCCTGATACTTTTCTAGGGCTTTTAGGATTGCTGATTCAGGATGCTTGGGATCTGTCGGGACTTTGATAACCTCGGGGCTCTTGCTTGAATTCTCGTCGAAGATGATTATGTCGGTAAATGTTCCGCCGACATCTGTACCCACAAACAGCATTAGGGTGATGCCTCCGGGTTCAATGTCGGAAACCATATCCTTCTGTTCTTCTTGGGTGCTTCGGCTGAGAGGAGACGGCGATCATTCGTTGACGCCTTCACCCGTGCTCTCAACGGTCCGGTACAATTAAGAAAATGAGTCGGCTCCTTGGCTAGGTAGTTCCTAGGTACCGCTGGAAGAAGGTCGGGCTCAACGAGCAAGGTGGGAGAGTCGGATAGGAAGTCGGGATTGGGCATGGTCGTTGATCTTGATAGTCTCTGGGATTTTGACCATCCGGGTCCGACTGAGAAGAGGTTTCGCGAGCTTCTCCCTGCTGCGGTAGACTCTCTAGACATCTCGTATCTGGCAGAGCTTCTGACTCAGATTGCGAGGGCGGAGGCAATGCAGAGGAAATTCCAGGAGGCTGGGAAGACCCTCGATCGGGTCGAGAAGGCTCTGGCCAGAGCTGATCAGAGGGTGAGTGTCCGGTATGTGTTGGAGCGGGGGAGAATTCTCAGTCTGTCAGGTAAAGCCCGAGAGGCTCAGCCGCGTTTCCAAGAGGCGTTCAATCTCGCTCTCATGTTGAAGATGGATCTGCATGCTGTCGACGCGGCTCGCATGATGGCTATCGCGGAGCCCGAGAAAGCGCTGGAGTGGAACGTGAAGGCGTTAGATCTCGCCGAGAAGTCCGCGGATTTGAAAGCGAATAGAGTAAGGGGCCCCCTATACGGCAGCATCGGTTGGAACTATTTCGAGCGAAACGAATACCAGGAGGCGTTGTTCATGTTCCAGAAGGCTCTAGAGTTTTCCGAACAGCTCGGCGACCCTTTGAAGATTAGGACCGCCAAATGGTCTGTTGCTAAGATTCTCCGGGTCATACAACACACCGAGGAGGCTCTAGAAATGCAGAGAAAACTCTTCGAGGAGTACCAAGCAGAGGGGAAAAGAAACGGGTACGTCTATGAGGAAATCGGTGAATGCCTATTGGTTCTTGGCCAGGAGCAGGAAGCTCAGGAATGGTTTGCAGCGGCCTACGCCGAGCTTCCGAAGGACCCGCGGATCGCCCGCGATCAAGCCAGGATTAACCGGCTCAAAGAACTAGGACAAGTTGGCAAGCCAAGACCCACTCCATCCTAGCAGAGCGAGGAGAGGAGCGAAAGTGTGTCGCAGTGTCGACGAGATTGAATGATGAGCTAGGTGAGTCTTCTTGGAGGGTTTCCGTGGAACGGATTATCCGCATGCCACCTTGCCCCGAACGCCATCAGTCGAATGATAGCGGGAAGAATGTCGATTCCCTTCTCGGTCATCGCCCAACGAACAGGCCCTGGTGCTCGCTTCTTCTCGATTCTTCTAATCATCCCTGTCTCTTCTAGCTCTCGGAGCCTTCTGCTCAGGATTCTAGAGTTGAGTTGAGGGTTTGACCGGAGGAGGCCGCTGAAACGGTCGACCCCTCTCAGCCCGACATCTGCCAGAATGAGGAGAGCCCATTTACGTCCCAGAACACCCAAGTCGGGCTTGATGGGACGAGCCGCGAAAAACTCTCTCTCCACATTCAGAAGGCTCTGTCGCTGCAATGGTACCAGTACTATCCTTCTGAGTCCCTATCTAGGCTATAGGGAATAATGACTATCCTGTTCCAAGACGCGGTTTGCAGACAACGGCAGAGGATAATGTGAGACTAGTTGAGCGGGCCTGGGTAGACAGCATCAACAGCCGATCAAAAGAGAACTTTCTAGATCTCCATGAAGAATCATCTGTCCTCTACGATCCAACTCTGGGGTCGTTGAAGGGACGGCAGGCTCTGGACAAAATGTGGACGAGCTTGTTCAGCATGTTTCCAGACTATCGGATTAGAAGAGTGCGGAGTTTTGGCCAGGATGACTGGGTTTGTCTGGAGGTTGAAGAGAGCGGAACCATGAAGGGACCGATCCACGCAGGGCCGAGAGTGGTTCAACCAACCGGCAAGAGCTTCAAGATCCCAAGCTCAATCATATGCAGAGTCGAGAGGGGTCGAATTGAAGAGGTTCGTATCTACTTGGATGTTCTTGGCCTGATGACCCAGCTCGGCCTCGGACCCTGATACAAGCGGCTTTTTTCTTACTCTGCTTTAGCGGATCTTGACTTCGCTCGTTTTTGCGGTGAAACCATTCTTCTTGTGAGAGCCGTCGCAGAATGGCATGAGGGTCGATGCTCCGCAGCGGCACCATGCCTGAACCACTTTCCCGTCCACTATCACGAGGTTGGGACCGTTCTGGGTTGACCCTACTCCAACTTCAGACATTCTGACGATGTCACCTCTCTTCCCAGTGTTGTCACGTTAGCTTCTCGACCCGTGTTAGAACTATCATCTGCTCTCCGTGTACGAGATTGTTCTCGTCGATCTTGCCGAGCACGCGGAGAATTGCGCCTACCACGAGGTCTTCTGCGCCTCCCATGACCAGACGGCTCGCTGCAGTCCATTCAATCTCGATTCGTTGCGATGTTCCCCTGAGGACCCTGGAAGCTCCCGTCACGTCAGGCTCGACGAACATCCCGCCCAAGACGTGTTCTCGCGGTAGATCAATAACCGACACAAATAGGTCTATGTCAGTGTTCGGCGCGATGGTCTCCAGCTGTTTCAAAGTAGACACTTCGACAAATGACCGCTTTGGAGGCGCCTGAGGCTGGGTTGTGCTCTGGTTCTCTGAACCTATTGCCGGCGGCAAAGCCGTCGCCGCTGCAGGGGACTCGCGCAGTCTTAGGGGACGGTCCTGATCGTACCTCAGACCAAATTGTAGGGCTACTTGCGCTTTGGCTAGCTCTTCACCTAGGTAGCCTGCGTGGCTGAGCTGAGTAACCAGGCCATCACGGAGTAGGCCGAGCAGCATGGATGTTGCTCCTCTTCCACGCATCTCATGAGCCGGCGTGTGATCAGGCAGATAATGTCGTAAAATGATCTCTTTCTGATCGGGATCGATGCTGATCACGAAGTATCCCTTTGGGTCATAGATCAGCGGCTCACGCTGACCCCCCGGCCGAATACTAGAGAAGGCCTCTCCCGCGGCCATTCTTGGTGTTGACGTCTTGTCCGTTTTGAAGGGTCCCGGGTTACGAGCAGAGAGGCTCTTAACACGCTGCTCTATGGCTTGAAGATCCTCTTCGCCAGTCCAGTCGAGGACCTCAACCTGTTTACGGAACTGGTCAACTTGGTCGGGAGCAATTGTTGGTAGGACCGGGTCGTAGCCCGCCGCACCGATGATCCGCTTCGAATCGTCGACTCCGTTCTCGGCAAGCGCTGCAAGGGACCGTCCCGGTTTGAAGAGGGCTGAGTCCTTTCCGCAGATGAGGAGGAAGCGGATCGATGGATTTGTTGTTATGTTGAGTATGATTCTCGCAATTCCAAGATTGGCAGTGTAGACCATGCCCGCGATGGCGACTCCGGGAAGACCCGCAAGTGGGCTCATCAAGCGTTCTGATGTGAGGGCACAGATGGCGACGGGAGCCTTTGGGTCCCCGACCTTGTACGTGCCCGCGACTACCGGCCACGAAGTACCAGCCGAGCTCATTTCTGACTGAAAAATGCGCAGTCAATATAAGAACGGGAAAGATACCAGGAGTATACTAGGCGTGAGAAAAGTGGTAGATCCGGAAGATAAGAAGCGAAAGACAAGGATCTCACGAGGCTCGAAACAGTGTCCCGTCGGAGTTGATCTGGCAACGCTGGGAAGAAAGTGGACTGTTCACATCCTGAGAACCATAGGGGTCCTACACGTTGACCGTTTCAACCATATTCTCCGCAATCTCCCTGGGCTGACCTCACGCGTCCTGATCATGAGGCTGAATGAGCTTGAGGAAAGCGGTCTCATCACACCCATCATCATTCGAGAGAGACCGAGGCTTGTACGCTGGACGCTCACAGAGAAGGGGGAGGACGCAGTCCCTATAGTCGAAAGCTACTTTTCCTTCACGACAAAATGGCATCCGAACGCGACGTTGAAGAATCATCGTGCGGATTCCATGAAACGGCCGAGCCTTCTAGAACTGGTCGAACCGGACAAACAAGGCATGGTTGGCTGACAATCTAAGAGAAGATACTCCTCCGTCAATTCTGATACCAGCTCGTCAATTTTTTCTCTTTCGCGCCAGGGACTCAGCGTTCTTGTTGAATCTCTCGGAGTTCCTTTGCGAGTTGGTTGACTGTGGTAATTCGTGCGAACCGGCGTCTTAGGGCGTATTCTGTACGTTCGCGTATCGCGTCAACTCCCAGCTCCTCGCCAGGTTTGTCCCAGTTCGGGATTGGAAAGGTCATTGTTGCTTCTGTGACAAAGTCTACCGCGTAGCCGAGGTCGGCTGCGATCCTCGCGGTTGTCTCGCAGCACTGTTCCGTCTGTATCCCTGCGATGGTGACGCGTCTCGCCCCTTTTTCGAGAAGATATCGTTGTAGTGACGTGCTCGTGAAGCAGTTGCGCGTGTTCTTGACCATAACTGGCTCGTCTATGCGTGGCTTGAGAAAATCCATCAGTTTGAAAGACGGGCTGTCTCTTGCAAACCCTTCATCTTTGTCAGTATGCAGGAAGAACACAACCGGCAATCGAGCAGCTCGGTAAGCTTCGATCAAGGCGGCGACGTTTTTTTCGAAGGCGGGGTTGCTGCGCCGGGCCCAGCGGGGGCCGAGCTTGAAGGAGTCCTGTGCATCGATCACCAATAGGGCTGACTGAGAAACTGGGACTTCATTCGAATCGAGCATAGGCCTATCAGAGAATGAATCTTCAATTCAACGTTTCGGTAACGCATCGTCTCTGGTGCCGTAAGTCGGCATGTTGCAAGCTCGCTTATACTAGAACTCGCCAAGCCTTTGGTGTGCTAAATAGGAAAATCTGATATCAGTCATAGGTGCATTCCGCAATGTCTTGAAGCCGACTCGGATAATTACGAACCTAGTGGGATTGATGCTGTTTATCCAAGTTGTCCTAGGAGGCAGCGCTGCATTCGGGTACATCGATGTGCGGTACCACCTAGTATGGGGGGTTGTAACCTTCGGAGTCCTCATCGTAGCAACAGCCTACGCTGCGAACGAGTTGGGTTCGAAGTCGGTCCTCTTCAGGACAGGAATAGCTGCGATAGCTGACTATGTCGTACAGATCATCTTGGGATTCATCGCTCTTGGAACAAACAGTGGTGTCGTTGTTGTGGTTCATCTAACAAACGCGTTTGTGCTCGGAGTTCTCGTTACTTATCTCATCAGTTTCGCTGATAGCGCAGACAAGACCTCCTCTCACATATTATCACAAACTCAAACCGTACGATGAAGGACCCCACTTTTCTTCAGAATTGAGATTCTACTAAAGACGTGACTCTGCCCAAAGATTCCTAGGAACGTATTCCTTATTCATGCTAGACCGAGGCGGTCTGACCAAGGCCCAACTTATGGATAGTGGCGAGATGTTTCTAGGCGGCTTTGCGAGCGGTTTTCTGGCTAAAGGATTTCACATCGGATACGGGCTATACTTCACTACAAACCGAGTGATAGGAATAGATCTGGGTGGTGGAGGTGGTGGGGCACTCGGGGGCACCATGGCCGGATTCATTGATGGCCAGCTCATGCCGAGCGTTTCTCCGGAAGAGAGTGACAAGGTTATTGGACAATTGGAAGGGATGAAGGAGTTCGATTTCACGAAGGATCAGATAAGCAGAATAGAGATCAAGAAGCCTGGACTATTGAGCAGCGGGCACGTCACAATAACGCCGAGAAGCGGAAAGCCGGTCAAGATCACTCTGAGGCATCGGATAGCGTATGATAGAATAATTCAGCTGACCAGGGCGTTTTTTCCGGGATTAGTAAGTTCGTCTTAGAACGAGGGTTTTTCTTTGCGGTGTTCTGAATTCTTCATTCTCTCCGCTATCTTCTTCTAACGAATGCTCGTCCTTATTCGTCATCAGTCTCCTCATCGAGATCCTCATCCTCGTCATCTTCCTCCTCTTCATCGCCCATACCGTTAGCCTCGTTATCCTCCAGACTGATTCTTACTCCCCATCTCTCTATTTCTCATCCGGACAATGTGTCGTCGGGTTCTGTATCGGATGAGCTATTCAATCCCTTCTGCCAATCCTTGGCTCTTTCAACCAGTCTGGTGAGGAAGACTTCATCCTCCCGCGACAGATTTTCGTCATGTTCCACTTTTCCTTTGATCTTTTGGAGCTTAGACTCTTCTTCTCCGAGAGGGATATCCGAATCTTCTATTATCCTGATCAGTATATGAGGTCGGACTCTTTCCGATATTTCGTTGCTCTTCTGCATCTTCAGCCTTCTCTCCAGGATCCAACCATTCATTGCGCCGATTCTACGGCCTTTAGTGCTCGAAGCGCGTTCAGCGTAATCCATGGATTAGATCTTCCAACTTCGCCGAGGGCAGCGTATATCGCTGGAGTCTCCGCTACGCTTCCGCCCTTGGTGTAGAGGTCAGATGGCTCGAGCTTCTCGTCACTGACTGCCCCCCACTGGCCCGTCGTAGGGTTTTTCACAAAGTTCCGTCTCAGTGCACGAATATACGACGCTTCCAATGGCCAAGTTCCGTCAGCAAGCCTCTTCGACAGTAACAGTTCCCTCGCGTCATTCATCCTCTCATCCGCTCCGTACCCCAGCTTGGACAGGACCCTCAACCCGTGCAATATATCATAGAAGTAGAACATCGGAAAGTGGAGCTGGGTCCACTCGGACCGGATAACTTTCCCTGTCTTGTCGCTCTTGTAGAGCCGATGAATCAGCATGAACTCTGCAGCCCGTTCTACAGCCTCGCGTCCGCCCCGAGGCCATTTCTGCCGATCGAGGGTTGAGAAGGCCCACATGGGCTCGATTGTCGACATGAACGAACTGTGATGAACTGCTTCTCCGTTCCTGTAGTCCTCTGTCTCGCAGTTCCAGCCACCGTCGTCGCGTTGATACTTGACCAGCCACTCAAACATTTCACGAACCCTGCGATCGTCGCCGTATCCAAACGCTGCAAGGGTCCGCGCCATGTTTCCCGTGACGCATGGCTCCCAGACCGCGCGCCAGCCTCGCAGGTCGTCATCAGGATATTTCGGCGCAGGCCAAGACCGATCCTGTCCGTTCATGATCTTCATGAAATATTCGCATCCCTTCCGGATCGAAGGGTGGGATCCCGGAACCCCGATCTCTCCCATCAGAATCAGTGGCCAAACGGTCGCGGTCCACTTCGGCCAATAGACGTCTTCTCTGGAGCCCCAATACCCTTCCGAGTGTTGTTCCCTCAGATACGCGGCTACTGGGGTCCAGGACGCGATGTGTTCTCGTGCCTGCGCTATCTCGTCGTCACCCTCTGGCTCGCAGAGAACGTCCTTGAGAGTCCAGTATCGAACGGCAGGATTATTGCTATCCAACAACCATTCAACAGCCTTGTCCTCCTTCCCAACTTCCAAGGCGGAGGTCAATCATCACACCCCGGTGTCTCTAAGAGCAGGCTCCAGTGCCGGCGCTCGCAGGGTTGTATGTTATGCTCTGATCTGGATTGATTGTTCCGGTCTGGGTAGAGAAGAATACTGCAAGGTAGCTGGCACATCCTTCGGCAAGGTGGAAATCGTAAGAGAAGAACTGGCAAGAGGTGGCTCCTGGAGTGCAAGCATAGACCGATGAGAAGTGAACTAAGTATGTTGTCTGTGGGACGTCGTAATAGGTCCCGGTAACACAGCTGATGCGGGCTGGAGCATTCGCGTTATTAGAGCAGTTTGCAAATTGCACGTATTGGTCCAAGGTAAGATAGAATATTCCAACAGAAACGGTCGCCCGATACGCGGGGGAATACGTGAACGTGTCAGGAACCCCGCCGATACGCGCACCGGCTGAATCCATGGGCCAGGTGTTTCCACCGGACATTTGACATGATCCGGAACAGCCCCACTCTGTTAGCGTTGGTCTGGCCGTTTGCAGGTTGAGCTGTTGTACTTGGGTTGACAGGTATGTGTTTTGAGCCTGGAGAGACAAGACTTGTGAAATCATTTGGCCATCTTGGTTCTGGTAGGTTTGCGATTGAGCGTAGTAATAATTCGCCTCGTTTTGGAGTAATGTCAGTCGTGATTGAAGGTTAGCGTTCTGTGATTGGAGTACCGCGTTTTGAGTGTAGCTCTGAACTAGTGCGCCGGTGAGAACGAGGATCGCAATTAGAAGGATGATTAGATTCCGATTCTTGCGAAGCGTCGGGAATGACCGGCTCTGCGCGGAGAGAGTTGGACCGATCTTAGGCGCGGATTGAAGTTGGGGTTGAGGAATTGCACGACCACAGTTTGAACAAAAAGCTGTACCGGATATTGACTGTGAACCACAATTTTGGCAGAACGTTGTTTCGCTCATGTCCCTTCTCTTGTAAGACCAGCCAATAGGGTTGTCGATGATTAGCTGTGGGAACTCGGATGAGCCTCGTGTGAACTCTTAGCGAAGGAGCCGTCTAGGTATGTAGACAGCAGATTTTCCATCGAGGGCTTGGCTTCATTGGAGAGGCTTACGGTGTCTGAGGTAAGGGAGATGGCGGCTGACTTGGTGGCACTTCACTGGGAGGTGGCTGTGATGGTCCACTAGCCACTTGTGTTGGCGGAGGTTTCTTCTTGCTGCGTAGTAGAAGAGTGATCGCTGTGACAATGATTATGGCTGCAACTGCTCCCAAGATGAGGAGGATAGTTGTTAGGGGGAGACCGGCGGTTGGAGGAGGCGCGTATTGAAGGGTGATAGTGTGGGTTGAGAGGCCGAACGTGAAGTAGACGAAGAAGTCTGTTGAATTCTTTGTGACCGTTGGGATAATTGAATTTGTGTCCACAAAGACTTTGATCGATGTACTGTTGAGGACTATTGGTATGGTCACATTTGCTCTTCCAGAAACGCTGTCGGGGCCTGTGACCTGGAAAGTGATGGAGGTACTGTTCTTTGCTCCGTTCGCGATTGTCGCGTCAGATTCTATCTGGATGTGGTAATTGGAATTGTTGATCGTGGTTGGTATGGACCAGCCGTAGGGCCACGCGTTGAAGGCTGTCAGGGACTGTGAAGCTGTTAGGGAGCCCTTGGAGTCATAAGAGAGCATCTTGAGGCTGTTCTCCACTTGAGGAGAATAGTAGTCGTCGGTAGAGCCTGAGGAATCAGTAGAGTGAACGTCGTAGCCTTCGAAGCTGCCCGCCCCGACCGTCATTATTGAACTGCTCACTACGGAATAGGATCTTGTCACCTGAGTGACATTGTTTGTTACGACCGGAGTTGGGTTTACGCTTGTGTACTGAGTTATGGTGGTGTTGTCGGTGTAGCTGGTGGACCAAGAGTTTCCTATCGCCAGTGGAAACTTGTAAGGCGCCACTGGAATGGTATTGTGGCCAGACACAATGACGGTCACAACGATCCCGGCAGTTTCTACGATGGTCGCTGTGCCGTTTATCGCTCCCATATCGGACTTTCTAAGGTAGAGCGAGCCTGATTCAGTGAACGTGCCTGTGACTCCCAACCCGCTTATTGTCCCGGTTCCAGTCACCACCAGCCTGTATGAATCGGTTGAAATCCCGTTGACTAGAATCGTTGCCGAGCCTGCGATCGTCTCGGTCATGGATCCGGTTAGCGTGAGCCCGCTGGCATAGTTGGTAGTGCTGTAACTCCACCAGGCTCCAACCGTGATCGTCGAGTAGGGTGCTTGAGCGTCGGGGCGAGCACTCGAGGGTGACGGATTGAAGACTACGAGGGAGAGAAGAGCAAGCACTACTAACTGAAGGGACGCGAACGTTCGCACATGAAAGAAAGATATTGTTTTGTTCTTAACTTTTGTGAGATAAGAGAACATGAGGGAAGATTCCGCGGGGCAGGAAGAGAGATTGATTTCTTGGGCGAGTTTTCTCTCCAGAACTCTGTTGGAGAAATAGATCTAACCTATCGCCCAAGAAAGGCTCGCGGACTCTGAACGCTCGCCCTTCGCAGATAGTCGCCGCTGATCACAAAAACCCTGCCTTTTATAACAATAACTGGTTCCCTCAATCAATGATCGATCACGTCAACGCTGTAGTGCTGCCCGTACATGACCTTGAGAAATGCACGTCGTTCTACCGCGATAAACTAGGGTTTAAACTGAACAATAAGGATATTGAATCCGCATTCTTCAGCATTGATGGCAAGAAGGGCGGACTCATTCTTGGTCTCATTTCCGTCGATGGCGTCGCCAAGTTGATCTCGGAGGAACAGGTTCAACCGAAGGCTGAAACAGTCCATCGAACCTACTACGCGGTCTTCGTTGACGATGTGGACCGAGAATACGAGGAACTAAGGGCGAAGGGCGTTCATTTTGTTAAGGCTCCTACAACTCATCCCTGGGGCCAGCGGATAGCGTATTTCGAGGATCCGGAAGGCAACCTTTGGGAGATCTCTCATTTCAAGAAGAAGTAGCGATCCTTTTTTTCTAATTCGTTGAAAGCGATCGTGGTTCCATCACGTGACTTTGGCGCTTTCCTTCCACTTGTCTGCGAGTTTTATTCACGGCCTCATGTCTCCTTATCGCGTCCCTGACCAGTTTCTTAATCAACGAGACCGGAACTGCTCGATCCAGAGGAAGCTGGAGGGCCGACTTGGTAGTCTTGTACTCCGCCAATTCATTCATGTTTTCCTCGATGACTGGAGGACGAAGATAGAGCCCAATACTCGAGTTGAGAAGAGCGAAGCAGCAGAGTCGCCCCTTGATGCCTAGTTGCCCTCTCTAGCTGTAAAAGGGCATCCCGTAGCTGATACTCTCGACGGCAGCTGGTGCGACCTCCCTGATTGCAGTTCGGACTTCTCTAAGCTTCGGCTGCACCTCTTTTGGAGCGGCCGCTATGTAAGAGTCAACGTTCTTCACTTGCTTCATAGGCTGGCCATGCTTCCGACAGCACTAAAATCAGTTCCCCACCTCGCGGAGTTCCGCTGCGATGTCTGTGAAGTTGGACGCGGTTCTGAAAGATACTGTTCAAGGAGCCGTGCGGCTTTAGCTACGGAGCTGGTCCTAGTACGGATGGATCACTAGCTGACTCACCTCTACACCGTTCCTAGTGGTTCGATTCGGTCGACAATCGCAAGTTTAGCCCGTATTCAGTTCGATCTCCTGCGTCATCTCCGTGTGTCGGCCTCTGCCCTCCGAGCTCCCCTTCGAAGTTAAGAGCGTCTATGGGCTATCGAGAAATGAAGCGGTTGAAGCAGGCGTTGATTACGAGGTGCGATTGGGCGAGCCTCAGCAATAGTCCCCTGATGATTCAGTATCATGACAAGGAATGGGGCGTCCCGGTGCACAATGACAAGGTGCTTTTCGAGTTTCTCACGTTGGAGGGTGCGCAGGCGGGACTTACATGGCAGACGGTCCTGAATAGACGTGAAAATTATCGCAGGGCATTCCACGACTTTGACCCTGCGAAAATCGCTCGCTACAAGAACAGAGATGTCAAGCGTTTACTTGGCGACCCAGGGATCATACGTAACCGTCTCAAAGTCGAAGCGACCATCACAAACGCCAAACAGTTTCTGATCACACGGAAAGAGTTCGGGTCCTTCGACAAATACGTGTGGGGGTTCATTGGCGGTAGACCGATCAAACACGAATTTAGCTCGCTCGGCCAGGTTCCACCCACCAGCGGAGAGTCCGACAGAATGAGCAAAGAGCTACGCAAGAGAGGCTTCAGATTTGTCGGTCCAACAATCTGCTACGCGTTCATGCAGGCGGTTGGAATGGTGAACGACCACACTACGACATGCTTCAGATATGACCAAGTCTAGGACTCTGATTCCGAGGTTTGTTTTTACCGAATGGCCGAAGGTTGAGAAAATTCTGGGACCAAGGCCCTCAGAGCTATTCCCCAAAAAGTATTTTTTTCTACCGAAGCAGTCGAGGCTTGCCGACAACAAAGGGTGGTTCTTGCAAATCTAAGTAACACAGCAGGAATTATTTCCTATATAGGATTTTTTTCCTACCTTAGTTTGAGCCCATCCACGGGGATTACTTTGCGATATCAAACATACTTACCAGTAATTTCTTTTCTCATCCTCCTAGCTCAAAACTAAGGAGGAGGACCTATGGCAGGCACAAAGAGATTGTCTGCTTCCTCACTGGTGCCTACCCGGTGAAGTGGGTGGCGTGTCGGCCGTAACCCACCTTCTGTTCCTAGCAGCATCTGTCTAATCGGGGAACCCGCGCCTCCGGCGGAGCTCACAGGCGTCTACATCCCCTTTCACAGCGCAGTGGGAGCCCGTTTCATCCCGCGTCCGGCCCTCCATCCGGGATGCCCGGGAGAACATCCCATCATCGTCACACGGTACCGGGACGGGTATCGTTTCTGCGCTCCCACACAGGCTCTCGCCTGACACGTTACGTGTTACGCTTCCGCCTTGTGGGTGGAGTTTCCTCAGAACACACACAGCTCATACCGTGAAGTGTTCTGTGACTGCTCACCGACTCGCCACCCGGATCTAGAAAACTTTGGACCTGCTAATAGACTCATCAGAACGAGTATTCAGAAATAATCAAGAATGATGCCGTGTAGATTCATCGCCTCAGTTTCTGATATCGCTCCGAACGTGGATCCCACCAGGGACCAGCACCTTGGGCGATTGGGGACCGCGGGCTGAACGTCTCGACCGAAGTCTCGACGCGTACACCCCGGTTCCATCAACCCCATCTTCTATGGGAGCCCTCGTCCAGTCCGAAACC